>ENA-ORNG01001706-ORNG01001706.1-human-gut-metagenome-genome-assembly--contig:-NODE-1706-length-15047-cov-3.131137_pt1 | contig 15047 bp, 10 predicted proteins | sample MGYA00242113_ERZ509018 | MGnify/ENA primary metagenome ERZ509018 (study PRJEB26280, sample SAMEA2338711) | human gut metagenome | biome: human gut; feature: human-associated habitat; material: faeces... | reverse complement strand
CCCAGCGCGGCGGCCGCGTCGCCGGCAACGCGAGAAAAGAGCTGGAGCGCGAGATGGGCCGTCCCGTAATAAGCGCCGAGAACGCCAAGACGATGAAGCTTGTGACGGACATCATCGAGGACGCGGCCAAGCTGCCGGGGAAGGTGGAAGATGAGGAATAACACACACGGGCGGCCTACACCGTCCGCTCGCTTTATCAGGAGGGAAATATGAATGTCTACCTCACCGACGACACGCACGGGCGCTTTGAGCGCATCGCGTGCTTCTGCCGCGACAACCGCACGACGCGCGAGGACGTGCTGATTATCCTCGGCGACGCGGGCGTCAACTACTACCTCAACCACCGCGATGAAAATCTCAAACAGTACATAGCCACGATGCCCATAACGCTGCTGTGCATCCACGGCAACCACGAGGCGCGGCCCACGGAGCCGGTCGAGCGCTTCGGCGGCACGGTCATGGCGCAGCGCGAGTACCCGAACCTGCTCTTTGCCCTCGACGGCGAGGTGTACGAGCTCGGCGGCAGAAGCTGCATCGCCATCGGCGGCGCGTACAGCATCGACAAGCACTACCGGCTTCTTCGCGGCGCGGCGTGGTGGCCCGACGAGCAGCCGGACGATGAAATCAAGCGCCGTGTCGAGTCCGCGCCCGCCGCGGCTGGCGAGTCGACGTCGTGCTCAGCCACACCACGCCGCTGAGCTATGAGCCGACCGAGGCGTTTTTGCCGTTCATCGACCAGAGCACCGTCGACACGAGCACCGAGCAGTGGCTGGACGAAATTGAGCGCAGGCTGCACTACGACCGCTGGTACGCCGGGCATTTCCACACGACGAAGTCTGTGGATAAGCTGCGGCTTATGTATCAGGACTATGCAAGGTTGGGGGAGTGAGGGATGGCAAAAGGTCGCCGACGACGACCTTTTGCTTTTGTCCGTTATATACCCGTTGCTATCACGTCATTTTCGTCGCACCAGCTGACAGCGAAATCTTTAACAGCGGCGTCCCGGTAGTCGTACCATCGCTGCTCCAATTCGTAGTAGAATAGGGTGTCTTTGAAGCGCCGAAACGCGCCTTTTCCGTGTATTGCTCCTGCCAAATCGCGCTTGACACCGCCGTCGGGCAGAGAGTCAATAAAGCCACGCATTACATCGTAATCCCTGAAATTGCGCTTTTCCGGAAGGCACATGAATCGCCCGGGTTGGTTCTCAATCTCTTCTGCCAGCACCTCGTTTTGCTCACTGGTGTAAAGCTCGCTGTCGAGATAAACGACTTTCTCCCGTAATCTGTCCCAGTATGCCGTGGTCGTCTCTGTTGAGATTTCAATGGCGTCGCAGAGCGTTTTAAGAGGAATTCTCTTGACGTAACGGCGTAAGGCTTCCCAGCTCCTGCGCAGATTTTTCATCTGCTCACGGATTGCCGCCAGCCGTTCATTTTCCTTTTCTTCCTCGGTGCGCTCGTCGTGCCAGCCGAAGCGGGCAAAAAGCTCTTCTGCGCTTATGCTTATCCCCGTGGACAGTTCTTCCTCAGCTATCGCTACATCGAGCTTTTCGCGCTCGGCCTCCACGTTTTTTTCGCTAAAGCCGAAGAAGGTCATCTCATACAGCACCGCAGCGGCGAGCTTCGCGAACCCGACGTCCCGGGCATTGCTGCGAAGTACCCTGAAGCCGAGAATCTCGCTCCAAGGCGTATACTCATACGCATACCGCTTCGTGTTGCTTACCTCATTGCACAGCTTCTCTGCGTCGCTGTCAGAGTCAAATTTTGCGAGCTCACCCTTGATTTCAGCAAGCCCCGGCAGCTCGCTCTCACAGTACAGGTTGGCCTCCAGGCGCTCTCTGCCGTTCTCGGCATACACGACTCCGAGAATCACATAACCGGTAGAGGTGGGTTCAATGCCATCAAGCCGGTCGAGAAATTCCCCAAAGCGCTCTTTTGCAGCCTCCGTCCGCTCAGGCGGTATGTCCATAATTGATAGGAAGTCATCTATAAGCTCAAATTGCGGCGCAGACTGTATCAGCTCTTTTACATTCATCAAAATTCATCTCCAAAAGCTGGACGCAGGCTATTCGGCAAGTGCCGCTCACAGTCCCGTATAATACCGCCTCACCAAAGCCGCCATCAGCTTTCGCCTCTCACTGAGGAACTCGTCGTAGCGCGAGGCGTCCATGTCCATCACCGATTCGGGGATGCAGTTCTCGGCCAGATTTGCGCGGAGCAAATCTGCGTCGGTGATATTACCGAGCGCATACGCCTTTGTCTCGCACTGCTCAACGGCTTTCTTGAAGTACACGCACGGGGCGTCATCGCTGATGGCCTTGTTCACCTGGGTGTCGAGGTATATGTAGTTTGCGACCTGATTGTAGCGCGTCCTGCTGTCCACGCCGCTCTTCTTCAGATACGCGCGCGGGAAAATATGGTGTATGTCTCCGGCGCCTTTTATCAAGTCGGCGGCCTTCAGGCCGTTCATAAAGAGCGAGTTGCAGTTCAAATTCACCTGCGCCGCCAGGAACACGTTGAACGCCGGGCTGTTCAGAGACGATATCTCCAGATTCTGCGGCAGCGTCACCGTCCAGAAGGTGTCGGGCAGCGCCGAGGCCTCGGTCTCAGCCAGAAATGTCACGAAGCCCTTCTCTTGTATGCTGCGCATATCCCTATCCATTTGAGACTCAGGCGAGCCTATATAGCGAGACGTGAGTACGGAAAGCACAAACCACTTCTGAACGTATCGCTTTATCTGGTCTTTCGCTATCTCGCCGGATTCGTTGAGCATCAGATACAGCGTGTAAGCGAAGTCCAGCGTCAGCGCGGAGTTGAGCTGCTTGCGCGAGATGAAGCCGCAGCCCTTTATGGCGAGCACAAACTGCGTGAAATTGTACTCGTTGATGAAGTTCGCAATGCCGCTGCTGAGCCGCTCGTAGGAGTCCGCTACTATGTCCTCGCGGTATTCCTTCGTCTCAAAGTCCCTGCCCGAGAGCAAGCTCACAAGGTCGGCGAGCTTGCCGCGCCGGAACTGGTGCATGAACGAAACGCGGAGCATATCGCCGTAATCCGGGTCATAAATGTCGTCATGGTCGTCTTTCAGCCAGGCTATTTTGGCTGCGTACGGCGAGGCCATGAACTCCGCGTCGTGCCTGAGTTGGTCGTAAAACTCCGGTTTCGCCGCCAGGTGGCAGAAATAGTCCACCGTCTTTCGCATGATGCCGCCGCCGTGGTCGTTGTCCGAGGCCATCTTGGACATTACGAAGTCCGACTGGCTCAGCGCCGTACCCTTGGAGTTTATGCGAATGAATATCTCCGTGACCTCGTCTATGTCGAGGGTGTGCGCCAGCTCTATGACGCCGATCTGACGGTTTGCTATGCCTTTAAGGTCGCTTACCGCGCGGTTTATCTCATTGGGGGCCACGCCCTTGTTCTCCTCGCAATACTGTATTGCAAAGTTGAACGAGTCGAAGTCCGGCTTGAAAAGCAGCGAGATGTCCGGTATCCATCGCTTATCCTTCAAATGTGAGGCGTCCTGCACGGCAAAGCGCTTGCTCTCGTCCGTGGCAAGGGGGTTAAAGGCTATCTTGATTCTGTCCCTGTTGAAGTCCTCGTCGAGCACTTCTTCCCCGGCGATTGCCGCCATGAGTGCCGTAATGCGCTGCTGACCGTCGATAAGCACTTTTTTGCCGTTTGCCCGCCCACCGTCCTTGGTCTTGACGTCCGGGTTTTTCCATGTGATTATGTACCCCGTCGGGTAGCCCTGGTACAGCGAGTCAATGAGGTCACGCACCTGACTGCGCTTCCAGACAAACGGGCGCTGTATCTCAGGTATGACGAAGTCCTCAGCCTCTATCATGCCGAGAATAGCGCTGATTGTGTATTGCATAAGCGTGAATTTCTCTCCGGTCATCGCGTCAGCCTCCTGTGATTGCATGAATTTTTCCTTATCAGCACCAATATCGCCTTATCTGCGGGACAGAATCCGTGCTCGCTACCTCTGCGGGGATATCCAGTGTATGTCGTTGTGCTCCAGCTTCTGCGGCGCATCTTCGCTCATCCGCACGTTGAAAAAGGGTGAGGTAGATTGTGAGTTCGGGGTAAACATACATGAACTCAGTGAACACGCTGCCTACGGCGGCGGTTATGGCCATGCCTCGATTCGATGAATACAGATGGATTATAGCATATTGGGGAGCAGGCGCGCTACTATAAACAATCGAGAGGCGACTAAACACACGTCCCCTCATCAATTATTTCGCTAATTCAAAAATGAGAGTTTAGTTTTCGATTTGCGTGACATTTGTAGAGAAATGTGATACTATAGCGCTGAGGTTGGTATAGCAAATAGAAAGGAGGCTGAAAAATGACCGAAAAGGCTTTCTTGCCCACATATAAGCGTCAAAGGTTTCTGCTGTCATTTATTAGCCAGTTGCCAGATGAAATTGCGATTACAAACCTGCAAAAGTTAGTTTTTTTGTATTCCATGAAAGAAAACTCCAACTTTTACGAATTTATCCCATACAAGTATGGACCATATTCGTTCCTGCTTAGAGAAGACGTGGATGCTCTGCGAAATAGCGGCTTCTTGATAAGAGGTACATTGGGCATTACTGCTAACAAAGAATATTGTGGAGAAACTCCTTTCTCTATTGCCTCAGAACGTGGGGATGCTCTCATTCGTAAGGCCTATCGTGAATATCCTTATTATGCTATTAATAGCGAAATAATTAATCGCATTTTTCCTGATGATGCAATAATGAGGGAAAGGATAGAGCGTGAGAAAGGACGGTATAAACAGACTGATCAAGTTCTTTTTACAATAGGGTATGAAGGTATAAGCTTTGAGGCATTCATGAATATATTGGTGAAGAACAATGTGCGGCTCTTGTGTGATGTAAGAAAGAATCCGTTTAGTCGGAAGTTTGGTTTTACTAAAGATCGGTTGGAACAAGTCACAAAGGTAATTGGAATTAAGTATCTACACATTCCATCTTTGGGAATTGAATCAGCAAAGAGGAAATCCCTCAACTCTCAAGACGACTATCTCACTTTATTCAATGAATACAAGCAAGATCTACCGAATCGCAAGTATCAGCTTGATTATCTTTATAGACTATTATCTTCCAACGTTCGCATAGCGCTAATGTGTTTTGAACATGATCCTGAAATGTGCCATCGCCATATAATTAGAGATTATTTATGCGACAACCATCCTATAAGGAGCGTAGATTTGTAATGGGTGAGCGAAAAAGAATATATATAACTGTTAAGACTTACCCAACTATTTCAGAAAAATATGCTGAGTTAGTTTGCACTGCTGGCATACTTGAGGATGGCTCGTGGATACGCATTTATCCTATCCCATTTCGCCAGCTTAGTGATGAGCAAAAGTACCCTAAATACGCATGGATTGACGTAGAGGTTGAAAAAAACACAACCGACTTTCGCATTGAGTCTTATCGTCCAGACTTGTCAAGCCTAATTACTGAAACAAAGCCAAAAACAGCTGATTGGGATGAGCGTCGTAGAATTATTCTCAAAAACGGAACGGTATATACCAACTTGTCAGAAATAATTAGCAAAGCAAAGAGCGAGAAAATATCCTTAGTTACTTTTAAACCTGCTAAAATACTTGACTTCATTGTAGAACCAGATGATCCAGAGTGGGATCCCAAAAGGTTGGCTAGCCTACAAATGCAGTCAAGACAGTTTGATTTATTTAAGTCAACCGAAGAAATTGAGGAAGAATTTAGAGTCGTTAAAAAGATACCTTATAAGTTTTCATATAAATTTGAAGATGATTCAGGTAGAAAATCAAAGCTCATGATAGAGGATTGGGAAATAGGTATGTTATACCTTAAATGCCTAAACCGTGCCAATGGAAACGAGGAAGTAGCAATTAATCAAGTTAAGCGAAAGTTTAAGGATGAATTTGCAGAACGCGACATCTATTTTTTCCTTGGAACGACTTTGCAACATCATTATCGGTCAAAAAATCCATTTATTATTATCGGAGTTTTTTATCCACCCAAATTACCACCATACGACCAAATGTCCCTTTTTTAATGCGTATAGACATGGCAGTTAACGTTCTACATGTCTATACGCATTTCTTGTTCCCCCTCACTCCATTGGCTTTATCATAGCCTCTATGAACGCAATCTCGTCGTCTGTGAGGTGGTATTTGGCATAGAGCTCAGCATCTGTCCACGGTTTAGTGAAGTCCTGGAGAGGAACAAAGCGATAAACCTTACTTGGTGCGTGCTGTGAGATTTTCACCGAAAGAATAAGAGCTCTAAAAAACTTGGTTTTTAAATAACTTATAAAATTATATGCCTCATCAGCACTATTAAATGGCGCAAACAAATATGATTGCGAACAAACCGAGTCTTTTCCTCCATATTCAGGTACTCCTAATATTTGATGAGGATATGTTTCACCTGCTCCATAAGCTTCAGGAACAAACACCTTTATAGTATCTATATATCTACTGTTTTTTGTAATTTGATTTCTTTCGACAAAGCCTATCTGCCTCACTCCATTTTCCATATAGAACAGTTTAATGGAGCAATCGTTGCTGGGGGTATCTTGAACACCATGGGCGCCTTTCTTACTGCTCTTGGGATTTGTCGGTATACCAAATGGTGTGTCTCCCGAAATAATTGTATCTACGGTTTGTGGATTTCCAGCCATGGCTTTTTTTACGATTGCAGCAAGAATGGGCTCACGGATTAGAACATCAAAGTCACTCAAATTCCTTGCCGTTAAGTATCTCTTTCCATCACGGACAAGAACATAATCGCAATCACCATCTTTGCTATTATCAATTAGGTAATAACAAAGGCCGCCTTTTATCTCAACAGTAGGAAACACATCTTTAGAATCCATATACACGGTCATTTTCCTAATGTGCCTGTTATTGAGCATATATTGCCTGAACTCAGCGAGCTGGCTTTCGCGGCCACCGGAAAACCACCTCGCGGGCATAATCAGTGAGATATAATCAGGCCCCAGTTTTTCGGCAAGCATTGCAAATTCCTGATATATTGGGGAATCGTTCGTTCCCCCCGAGCCTCCCGTCAATTGATACGGGGGATTCCCCACGATAGCATCGAATTTCACTTTTTCACCTTCTATACCCCATATGTTGGGGTTACTCAGTTTATTTGCAAGGCGCTGCTTGTCCTTCATTCTGTCCAGCAAGCGGGACAAGCGTATTGCTCTCACCGTCCAGTTATCATGGTAGCCCACAAGCGTGCGGCGGGTTATACTGCACGCCATCTTGGTACGGCACAGGACAAACATATTTTTCTCAACTATCTCCCGCCAAATCTGTTGAGTCTCTTCAATCGGCAGTTCATCCTCAGGTTTCGACAGCTTCATCATATACAAGCTGCACGCTAGATAAAGTGGGTACAGCCCGGACTTGGAGTTCATCTCCAGCAGGTGTGCGTCAGGATTGCAGAAAATGTTAGCGGTAACATCTCCGTTGTCTACAAGGCGTGGTTCATCCAGCGGCTTAGTCTGGTCAAAGTCCTCGTCGAAGAAGCAATAGCCGCCTATCGTGTCGCTCATGTGCATATTCACAACACGCCACGGAGTCAGTACCGTCTCCTTGTCAGGATTCCGAAAGTGGGATATTATCTCCGTTATTCTTATTGCTCTGCGAATAGGCGGCAATTCATCGGCGGCTTTGGCCATGCGTCTGATACGGAATCCAGCACCGGATACAACGTCGCGGTCGTAGTATTTGAGCAGTTGACGAAATAGTCCAGTGGTGACTCCTTTGGGCATAAATTCGCTCCATGATTCTGGGTCAATCTGCTCTACAAATTCCTCCATGGGGATGTCCTCATCGACATCCTTACGCATACCGTAAATCAGCAGTGGAAGCCGTATGGACACAGCGCGAAGCAGCCTAAGCACTTTTTCACGCTCTTTGTTGAGTTCTTTCTGCTTCTTAATAGCAGCCTCTTCCTCAGGAGTGCGCTCGCGCTTTGGCTTGTTCTTGGCTTTCTCAGCCATATCATACTGTTCATTTGTGAGGCCCTGACTGTTTATCGTTACCTTTTTCGACAGCTTAGCTTTGGGCTGCCCATGGACGATTCCGGCGAGCTTGTTAAACAACTTAACGTCTTCACCATCCATGATGATTCCGACGCCCTCGTTGTAAATCGAGTCATCATCAAAGCCAGTCTGTATGGCCTTGTCAACGCTGAGTTTCTTTATCTGCCGCATAAGCGAATCTGTTTTATACGGAATCATCTCTGTACCCTCAACAGATATAACAGGGCAGAAGTTGAGAAACTCTCCCAACGCAGTACGTTGCTGCTCTTCCGACATTTTGCCGTGCCTTGTCAGGTTGTGAACTTCCGAAATAACATTCAGCGCGCGATCTGGAGCAAAATCGAAAGCGTAGGCGCACTCTTTCTGCTTACCATCTATGCTTCCGGCAGACTGTACGCGAAAAACAGTCTGCATATATCCGGCAGCCGACGCATTGGCGCCTCCGGTAAGCAACATGACCGCTGACCACTCCGGCACAGTTACGCCGGTGGTGAGACGACCGCATGAAAGGGTTATGGTGTATTTGTTATTGGCAATGGTGTCCTGCACCTTCTTCAGAGCCTCGTCATAAGGCTCCTCCTCGTCACCATCACCTGCGACATTGGCAACTTTGAATTTACCGAACACCGGGTGCTTTCTGAGTAATCTACTCAGTGCTGCAGCTTCTTTCACGCCTGGCACAATCCAAAACGTATGCCTGAACATATCGCGATACTCGTCGTTTGAAAACGGATAATTGCTATCTTCGCTGTCAGCGCTTATTAAGTCCAGAAACGCAATCACGTCATCCTCATGTACGAAATCTCCAATATGTTTTCCGCTTGGTATTGGCCTAAAGTCTTTCTTTGAGTTGCCAGACCAAGTGCGGAAGAACTCCTTGAAGTTAAACGCCATATCCTCTTTAACATATCGATAAGACGCAGGCAAATTCTTTTGGAGATCAAAAGTGTAAATACGCAGCTCCGGCAAGTCGGCATAAGGGTTGTATTCGTCAGGATGATTTAACGTGAACTCACGCTTGCGGCGCTGCTCCATTACATAATCCCAAGTATATGTATTTTCTGCATCGTAGTCGTTTTCGATATTGTACGGCGTTCCTGAAAGAGAAAGCACCTTAGGAGTTTTGCCGTTTTTCGGAGCTTCCAGCAAGGCCCGCACAGACTGTCCCGGGTCAGTTTGCGTGCCTTCATGGGCCTCATCGTATATAATGAGATCCCAGTCCATATCAAAGACGGCTCTGTTCTTATTAAACTTGCCCCCAGCAAGCTCCGAACCCCGCAAGTCCTGCATGGACGCGAAATATGTAAAGCTCACGCCTTGAACGGCATAGTTATGCAGCATACGCTCATTTTCAGAATCCATTGAGGCATCGTACTCATATGCGCTGCTGCCGGTCTGTTTGGTGACGAAGATGTGCTCGCTGTCTCCACCAAAAATTTTGTCATGGTCTTCACGCCATCCCTTGACCACAACCGGGCGATGAGTTACCACAATGCTTTTCTGGTATCCTTCACGTTTTATCAGCTCGTAGGCAGTGACAGTTTTGCCAAAGCGCATCTTGCAGTTCCAGAGCATCCTATCTGATTTTCTGTAAACGCTCTGTGTCTTGGCAACCGCCGCAACCTGCTCAGCGCGCAGTGTAATGGTTTCATCCATGTGCGGCTTTTCAGAAGGCGAAAGATCGGAACGCCCATCCTTGAAAGCCTTTATTGCATTCTTTACAGTTTCAAGGTCGATTTTGAACCACTCTGACTCATTGCCTGTATCATAGAAAGTCTTGCATAGATACCCAGCTCGTTTCACTATTCTGTGTATATCATTATCACTGAACACCTTGGGTACCTTGGAGCCATCGTCTAATTCGATAAACCTCACAGCAAGTTCTGTATATAAAAGCTCATAGCGAGTCATTGCAGTGTGCGTGTATTCCTTAATTCTCTTGTGTGCTGCACCATTGAGTGCTGCGCAGTTAGGGGGCAGTTGATACGCGCCAGCAGACGACGCAAGCGTCGCCTCCCCGATTTTGAGGAGTCCCTTATGTTCCTCGTCAGGTATAGTCATAACGTAAATTAGTTTATACTCAAAAGTATCTCTATACCCCGCCATTTCATTTGCCCCCTTTCAGTAGAGAGACGTAAGTCTGCGTTTTTTTCCCACGCCAATCTTTTACCTTGCAGTAAATGCCTGTATGCCTAAATATGTCGCCTTTGGCACATCCGGGACAGGTAGTGCTTTCAGCTCCGTCGTCAAATAGCGTCACCTGATTTTGTTCAAGAGGCCTGCAGCTGGCTGGTACCACTCCCTTGATTCCATCCATCTGCCAGACATTCCATGAGATTGTCCGCGCAATCTTCCTGAGCCATTTCAGCTCTGGCATACACTTAAAGCGGTCATAATAATAATCTATATAAGAACACAATATGTTTTCTCGCGCCAAGAGCAAATTGTCTCCCTGATACTCGAACCCGTAGACACTCTCAACTGCGCGCCAGCTCCACTTGAGCCACTCCTCGTCATGCCGTGCGTTTTCGCTTACAATCCTGAGTTTTCTGTCGAGAATTCCAATACGGTCTTTGAGGGGTATGCGCTCGCCTGTAACAGAATCATAGCGACTCACGAGATATGGAGCCTCCCCACAAGACACCTCTAAACGTTTGCTATCTACATATTGCATCCAGTTTCCCTTTGAACCGATGAAATCTATAGGCTCATATTTAGTTTTCCATGAGGCTTCGCACTCGACATTGAAAACACAATCGCGACCAAACCATTGCGTATCTATGAGGTTGTTTTGCGTGTTGCATATCCACGACGGGGTAAAGACTTCGGCCTTACTGCGTGTGCGCACATTTTGGCTTTCTCGAGCTTTAGAAACCCGAGGCTGAATAATTCGGTTGTTCGCGCCAGTAATCGCCTGTAGAGTAATTTCCGCTGAGGCCAAATATTCTTCGCCTAAAAACTCGTAATCACTCGTGGCCCAGACTATATTTTTTCGGGTCGTCCTATCAAAGAGCAGTTCTTGCATCAAACTCTTGTCAAGATGGAGAATGCTGTCTTCAAGAATATCTATGTCGTTCAATTCTTCGGTTTTGGCTTTATCCGTTCCGCTATTCATTGCATTCTCCTTTTGACAGGCGAAGAAAACCCTACCGCAATTTTTCAAGATTATCTTAATTATAGCGTATGCCTACGCTTTTGGCAAACATAAAGCTATAAATATAATAAAGTGCTCCATCGCAAGCAGGGCTTGCAGGGCCCCAAAATCGGCTGCAAGCAATGAGTGTGGGCCCCCATTTGCGAAATTCGCAAGTGGGGCAAGAGGCCGGCCACTCACAAAAAACTTGTTGGGGCCGAAGCCCCAAACCCTATAAAACTCAAAACCTCCCGGCCTCGTAGTTGGGAGGTTTTTCGGCGGCGCGTCCATAGGACGCTTTTTTCTGCTGCACTCTTTCGCAGCATCAAGACTAAAATAGGTAATACAGTAGCACGCCTTTCCCCGGAGCCGCAGCGACGCAAAACATCCCGGATGCTCAAGCATCCGGGATGGTTCTCGCACATACATGGGAACCATGTATAGAAGTGCGCCCTTCGGGTTTCCTCGTTTGTTCCCACGTCCTCCGCGCCTCCCACCAGCCTGAGTTGAAACGTTCATAATCTCGTGGTACAATCATCCAAAAATGCACAAGGAGGCAGTGGTCACATGGCAAATCCTAAAGGCCCGAAGGGGTTCATAGTCGTCACGCCGACCGGCATTATCGAAATCCCGCAGGATTCCTATCTCTCGTGGCTCACCATGTTCTATCTCATGCCTCGCGTGCTTGTGGAGAAGTGGCCCGAGGCGCTCAAAATCCCGCGCAAGCCTTTCGAAGCTCTGCGCTCTCAGGCGTGTTTGGACATTATCAAGCAGGATATGTTCGCCGAGCTTGTCTGGGACTGCTGGCCATGGACAGCGTGGCAGGCTTTTCAGGTCAAGGACTCCAAAGGCAACTATGGCGAAATTCCCGGCAGCCGGGAGCAATATACTGGGTACTTCCCGCTCTGGCAGCTCTCCTACGACATACTCCGCTACTTCCGACGCAAGATAGAGCGTGAGTACATATCATTCCAGATGCTCTACACCGCGGGACCTGACGAGGAAATGCCGTGGTACACATGGCGGCAATTCTGTAACCTCGTGGGCAACATGACCGACCAAGTCATTGAGGAAGAGAACTGGCAGCCGATGATTGACGCCATCTGGGAGAACCGCACAGTCGAGGACTACGAGAACAAAAACAGCGTCGTCCGCAACGACTTCATGCGGCACTGGAACCACGACCGCAGCGGCAAGTCCATATCACTAGACGAACTGGTCGAGGAAGGCGGCGATATTATGAACGTCGCCGACCCGCGAGCAGAGTTCGAGCGCAAGGTGCTCTCGCAGGGACAGATTGACTCCTTTGCAAAGCGGCTATCCGAGCAAGACCGCGAGATTCTCAGGCTGCGAATGGAGCATCACACCGAGCAGCAGATAGCCGACGCCGTAGGCTTCAAGACTGCCAGCGCGGTGCATAAGCGGATTGCCAAGATAGCCGCGGCGTACGAGGATTTCGTGGCCAAGGAATACCAGAAATTCCTCGACTGAAAATTTTTCAAAAAATTTTGAATTCTCAGGAACAATTTGACCGTTCTCAATCCACGTATATTAGAGGGACAGCGCGTCCCGAAGGCAAGAGCGTTTGCCGCACGGCAAGCGCTCTTTTTATATTCTCAAACAGGAGGACGGCAAGTTGAGATTCAGGTAGTAAATTTTTCGTGAACAACACAAAAATGTGGTGTAATTTTGGCATCTAACTGTCCGTATAAGTGGGAGGATTTTTCTTCCCGAGAAATCATAGGAGGTACATGATTATCAACTACAACAAAATCAAACGCACAATCTCACCCATCGAAGTGGCGCAGCGCTACAGCTCCGTGAAGCACGGCTTCATGCGCTGTCCGTTCCATGCGGACAGGACGCCAAGCCTGAAGCTCTACGGCGACCACTTCCACTGCTTCGGATGTGGCGCGCACGGGGACGTGATCGACCTCACGGCGGGGATGCTCGGCTGCACGAAATCCGAAGCTGCAAGGCGGCTCGAAGCGGACTTCGGCTCCGGCGGCTTTGTGCCGCCGCTGGGGTTGGCAGCGTGCAAACGCGAGTTGTCCCATTGCCGGAATGCTCTCTCACCTAGCTGAGAATCTGTGTACCATAAACAACCCCGAAGCCCAGCGCAGCGGGTTCGGGGTTGAAAGGAAGAGCAAATGTAACGGAATGGATGTTCGCCGGCTTTGCCGGCGGACGGAATGGAGTGAAATTTGTTCTGACGCGGCTGAATTTCCAGAATGGTGCGACGGCAAGCACGTCAACGAGGTCAAGTTCTGTAAAGAGTTTCTTCGTGAGCACCCGATGAAAAGCATCAACGGCGCGTTCTTCACAGTCGAGGGCCGCGTAACTGAAGAGAACAAGCTTCGACGGGAGATTTATGAACTGCTCAAACCGTACTTCTCAACGGGCCTCGGCAAGCGGGTCAAAAACCTGCTCGAAGCCCTGCGGCTTGAAGCCTATGCCCCCGACCTGCCCATTCAACGCGACCGCATCCACGTCGCAAACGGCACGTTATTCCTCGACGGGCGATTCATCAGCGAGCGCGAGTTTTGCCGCAACCGTCTCCCGGTGGCGTACAACCCAGATGCACCTGCACCCGCAACGTGGCTGCGTTTCCTCGACGAGCTGCTCTACCAGGAGGACATCCCTACCTTGCAGGAGTTCATGGGCTACTGCTTCCTGCCGACGACGAAAGGCCAAAAGATGCTCATGCTGATCGGCCGCGGCGGCGAGGGTAAAAGCCGAATTGGGGTCGTGCTACGCGCACTGCTCGGCGCAAATATGGCGACGGGCAGCATTGCGAAAATTGAAAGCTCACGCTTCGCCCGCGCAGACCTCGAACACGAGCTGGTCATGCTCGACGACGACATGAAACTAGAGGCTCTGCCGCAGACGAACCACATCAAAGCCATTGTCACCGCCGAGCTGCCGATGGACTTGGAGCGCAAGGGCCAGCAGAGCTATCAGGGAGATTTGTATGTCCGCTTCCTCGGCTTCGGCAATGGCTCGCTCAAGGCGCTCTACGACCGCAGCGAGGGATTTTTCCGTAGGCAGATTATTCTAACCACTAAGCCGAAAGAAGCCAATCGCTTGGACGACCCTTTCATCGCCGAGAAGATGTGCGCGGAGGCCGAGGGGATCTTCCTCTGGTGCCTCGAAGGGCTTCGACGGTTGATTGCGAACGGCTACCACTTCACGCTAAGTGAACGCGCCCGCGAGAACATGGCCGAGGCTGTCAGCGACGGCAACAACGCGGTGGACTTCATGCGCAGCGAGGGTTACATACGCCTCAAAGCTGACGCCGAAGCCAGCAGCCGGGACGTGTACGCGGTGTACAAGCTCTGGTGTGAAGACAACGCGCTAAACCCGCTGTCTGCGCGGAGCCTGAGTATGCACCTCATTGAAAACCGGGAGGTCTACGGCATCGAGCAGACGAACAAAATCTACTTGCCAGGCGGCAGGCGCGTGCGCGGTTTTACCGGCATCGAGCTGCTGCAGAGGGCGGTATAAAAAAGTGAGTTGGAATTCAAAACTTGCGTACGAGCGTACAAGCGTACGGTACGTTCGTACGCTCGTACGGATGATTTCAACTCCGCGACAAAATTTTTAAGAAGCCAAATCAGACGGCTGCAAGTCGGAAGAAGGTATAAATCCCGCGCGAGACGCGGAAACTATTGCCATAAGGAGCTGATTTGCGCTTGCAAATAGATGTGTTCGACAACCAGAAAATCGTGGCGGTGTGGCTGACAAAGGCCGAGCGCGATGACGAGCGGCGCGTCGGAAATCTGCGTGCCAAGATTGCGTTTTGCAAGCATCGCATCCACGAGCACGTCCGGCCGGAATGCAGAGACGCTTTCCCCGGCAGGGTCGAT
>ENA-ORNG01001705-ORNG01001705.1-human-gut-metagenome-genome-assembly--contig:-NODE-1705-length-15057-cov-10.906879_pt1 | contig 15057 bp, 19 predicted proteins | sample MGYA00242113_ERZ509018 | MGnify/ENA primary metagenome ERZ509018 (study PRJEB26280, sample SAMEA2338711) | human gut metagenome | biome: human gut; feature: human-associated habitat; material: faeces... | reverse complement strand
AGCATGGCAAAGCCGGTCTGGCGGCAGGCCATGACGTCGGACTGATCGCCGAAAATGGACAGCGTGTGCGACGCGAGCGCGCGGGCCGTCACGTGGAACACGGCCGGGAGCAGCTCACCTGCCATCTTGTACATGTTCGGGATCATGAGCAGCAGGCCCTGAGAGGCGGTGTACGTCGTGGTCAGGGCGCCGGCATTCAGCGAACCGTGGACAGCGCCGGCTGCGCCGGACTCTGCCTGCATTTCCTGCACACGGACCTTCGTGCCGAAGATGTTCTTGCGGCCGGCAGCGGCCCACTGATCGACCAGGTCGGCCATCGGGCTCGACGGGGTGATCGGGTAAATGGCAGCCACTTCCGTAAAGGCGTAGGACACGTGGGCGGCAGCGTTGTTGCCGTCCATGGTAACGAGCTTTCTTGCCATAAACTTCATCTCCTATTTCTCTTATATGTTATCCTATATTTGTGCAATGGGCACCTATCCGCCCATTCACGTCAATATGATAACACAGTTTCAAAAAAACGTAAATAATAGTTTTTTGATTCTTGTTTCATTTTTCGAAACGCAACTATTGAAAACGCGCAAGTTTCCGGGTGAAAACCGGCGTTTTCACGGAAAATGTCCAGTTTTTTCGCTAATTTTTCGCTTGTGATTTCTCACCTATTGTTATATAATATATCACTGCTGTTAAGAAAGGGGCTGTCTACATGGTCAAAATCGAACAATCGAATGGCACCATCAGCATCACCAACGAAGTATTCACCAACCTTGCAGGCGACGCCGCGACCAGTTGCTTCGGCGTGAAGGGCATGGTCGGCCGCAGCAAAGACAGCGGACCGTTCCAGCTCCTGCGCCGTGAATCCATGTCCAAAGGCGTCAACGCCACGTTTGCCGACGACGGCAGCATCTCGCTGGAGCTGCACATCGCGGTCGACCACGGCGTGAACATTTCCGCGCTTGCCCACAGCATCATCAATGAGGTCAGCTATAAGGTCAATCAGGCCACCGGCGTGCCCGTTGCGCGCGTGGACGTGTACGTGGACACCATGTTCCTCGATTAAGCAGGAACTTCGCACCGCTTCCCTCCCGGGAGCCGCGCTTCCGGGCCATTTTCATTCCCCCTGTCGGAGGTGTACAGATTTGAGAGAGATCATTGATGCCGCAGCGCTCCGGGAAATGCTCCTGTGCGCGAACGCGGCACTGGAAGAAAACAAACAGAAGATCAACGAGCTCAACGTCTTCCCCGTTCCGGACGGCGATACCGGCACGAACATGAGCCTGACGATGAACTCGGCCGCCATCGAGCTCGGCCGCAAGCAGACCGAGACCGTCGGCGCCGTGGCCGACTGCGCCGCGAGCGCGCTGCTGCGCGGTGCGCGCGGCAACTCCGGCGTCATCTTGTCGCTGCTGTTCCGCGGGATCGCCAAGTCCCTCAAGGGCCGCGAGACCGCAAACGCCGCGGAATTTGCCGCCGCCGTCTCCGCCGGTGTGGACGCCGCCTACAAGGCCGTCATGAAGCCGGCCGAGGGCACGATCCTCACCGTCAGCCGTCTGGGCGCGCAGGCCGCCGTGGCCTTCGCCAAGGACAGCACGGACTTTGAGGGCATGCTCGACGCGCTGCTCGTCGCCGCGCGCGAGGCGCTGGCCGACACGCAGAACATCAACCCCGTGCTGCGCCGCGCAGGCGTGGTCGATGCCGGCGGCGAGGGCTTCGTGCTCGTCATGGACGCCATGCTCGGCTATCTGCAGGGCCGCACCGCCGCCCCCGTGACCGCCGCCGCTCCGGCTGCCGCCCAGGCGCCGAAAGAGGGCGCGGACTTCTCCGAGTTCGACACCGGCGAGATCACGTTCGGCTACTGCACGGAGTTCATCGTCGCGCGCGAGAACAGCAAAAGCCCGGAGCTCCTGCGCTCGTTCCTGAAGAATCTCGGCGACTGCGTCGTCGTGGTCGACGACGATGAGATCATCAAGGTGCACGTGCACACGAACGTGCCCGGCGAGGTGCTGACCGAGGCGCTGACCTACGGCCCGCTCCAGACCGTGAAGATCGAGAACATGCGCAACCAGCACACCGCGCTCTCCGGCAAGGAGGATGCTCCCGAAGCCGCCGCTGAGACGGAGGCCGAGCCCGAAGTGGCCAAGCCCGAAAAGCAGTTCGGCGTCGTGGCCGTGTCTGCCGGCGAGGGCATGGCCAACCTCTTCCGCGAGCTGGGCGTGGACCGCGTCGTCACCGGCGGCCAGACCATGAACCCCTCCACGGAGGACATCCTCACTGAGATCAACAAGACCCCGGCGGAGGTCGTGTTCGTGCTGCCGAACAACAAAAACATCATCATGGCCGCCCAGCAGTGCATCCCGCTGTCGGACAAGAAGGTCATCGTCATCCCGACCAAGACCGTGCCGCAGGGCATTACCGCGATGCTCTCATTCGATCCGGCGAGCGCCGAGGATGTCATCGAGGCGGAGCTGAGCGCCGCGATCGAGAGCGTGCACACCGCGCAGATCACCTACGCCGCGCGCGACTCCGACTTTGACGGTCACGACATCCACAAGGGCGAGTATCTGGCGCTGATGGACGGTGCGCTGCTCGGCAGCGACGCCGACCTCGACAAGGTACTGACCAGGATCGCGGACGCCGCGAACGATCTCGACCCCGAGATCGTCTCCATCTACTACGGTGAGGACGTGCAGGGCGACGCCGCCCAGCACGCGGCCGACCTGCTCGGCGAGCGCCTGCCGATGGCGGACGTGAACGTCGTCAACGGCGGTCAGCCGGTGTATTACTACATGATCTCGTTTGAATAAAACGTGCACCATCATACAGCAAAGCGCCCGGACGAAATGTCCGGGCGCTTTGCTATATGTTTTTTGAGGCGGCACGCCCCGGCTGCACCGGGGCGCGCTGCCGTTTTTTATTGCTCCTGCGCGCGGATGAGATTCTTGTAGAAATCGACCGCGCCGGGCAGGCAGCTGTACTCGATGTTCTCATTGATGCCATGCATGCCCTTCATCTGCTCCGGGCCGTAGATCACGGGGGCGAAGCGCACGCAGCTGTCGCAGATCTCCTGATAGAAGTGTGCATCCGTCGCGCCGGTCATGACATAGGGGCTGACGGGCAGGCCGGGGAACGTCTCGCCGATGACCCGCTCCACCTGGCGAAACGCCTCGCCGTGGATGTCCACGGGCTCGGAGTAGTCGTTCGTGTGCACGACCTCCATCTCCAGACCGTGCTTTTCGGCGAGTCGGCGGATGATGGCAAGGCTCTCCCGCTCGCCCTGATGCGGGATGAAGCGCATGTTCGCACCCAGCGTCGCCTCCTGCGGCAGGACGTTGTACGCGTCCGAGCCGGACTGCATCGTGAACGCGATCGTCGTGCGCAGCATGGCCCCCGCCTGCGCCGACACGCGCGGCAGCACGACCTTCATCAGCGGGGCAAACAGCCAGAGGTTGCCCATCACGAGCCGCAGGCCGAACGGTGCATACGGCGCCAGACGCGTGAACATGGCCGTGACCTCGGGCAGGAACTTCTTGCGAAACGGCGCGTGCTTTTCCACATCCGTCACGAATGCGGACAGGCGCGCGATGGGGGTGTTCGCCGTCGGGGCGCTGGCGTGACCGCCGGTGCTGCGGGCGGTGAACTTCACGTCCGCCTTGCCCTTTTCGAACACGCCGACCATGGCGAAGTTGCCGGGGATGCCGCCGATCGGCTCGGTGATGATGCCGCCGCCCTCATCGCAGACGAGAAACGGCCGCACGCCGCGGCGCTTGAGCTCGGCGACGAGCTTCGGCGCGCCGTCGCCCGCCCACTCTTCCGTGCAGGACGAGGCGATGTAGACATCGTTGGCCGGCTCGTATCCGGCGGCGAGCAGCTCCTCGACCGCCTGGAAAAACGCCATGACCGAGCACTTGGTGTCCGACGCGCCGCGGCCCCAGACCTTGCCGTCGGCAATGTCACCGGAAAACGGCGCATGCGTCCACGTGCCCTCGGCGGGCACGACGTCCTGATGGCTCATGAGCACGATCGGACGGTCGTGCGCCCGGCCCGGCCAGTAATAGAGCAGATTGCCGTCAATGTCCGTGCGCGCGAGCTTTTCATGCACAAGCGGGAAGAGCTCTGCCAGCAGAGCATGGAAGCGCTCAAACTTTTCCGGCTCGCAGACGTTGGCGTGCGACGTGGTGTCGCACCGGATCATGGCCGAGAGCTTCTCGGCGTAGGCCATGGCGCGGTCGGGATCCGGCTGCGGCTGATAGGCGGACGTTTTGCGCGGTGTGAGCGCAGCGTGCGCCACAGCTGCCCCCAGCGGGGCCAGCGGTGCGAGCGCGAGATAACCGGGACGGAATTTCATTTGACATCTGCCTCCTTTTTCTGCTTGCGGTACATGCTGTAGGCAATGCCGATGGCCAATGCGCCGCTCGGAATGATCATAAAGCTCGTGGAGCTTGTCAGCGACGGAACGAGCATGAACAGCAGGCTCATCACGACCAGCGGAGCAACAGCGACCTGCACGTTCTTGCGGAAATACTGATACGCCATCGCGCCGAAGAGCGCCGGGACGACGTTGGCAAACGCCGGCTGGAGCACAGGGCTCTGCAGCACGGGCTGCAGCGGCACGAGCAGCGCCACGCCGAGCGCGAGCACGACGATGGTCACGAGCGAGCTCGTCGCGATCGAGAGCGTCGAGATGATCTCGTTTTCGGCCGTGCCGGTCTTGGTGCCGACGATATCGCGCGCGTTGACCGCGCACGGGATCTTCATATTGATGAGGTTGCCGGTGATGAAGGCGAGGTAGCCGCCGCCGGCGCCGAGCATGGGCGTGTAGATGAGAAACTCCGCCACACTGCTGACCGTCCACACGAGGCCGACGGACAAAAAGCCCTTGGCCACAGCGCCCATATCGGGCATGGCGCCGAGGAACGTGCCGATGAGAAACGGCGCGCCGACGAGCAGCACGAGCGTGATCGCGCTCACGATGCGACCGAGGACGTGCGTCCGGCGGTTGAACTGTTCGAGATATGCTTTGCGTTCGGTTTCGTTCATGATGTCCCCTCCTTACAGCCGCACGAGCACGGCCGCCGCCATGCCGATGAGCATACTGCCGGCAATGGAGAAGCTCTCCAGCCAGGCCATGTTCTTTTTCTCCGCCAGATACACGAACAGCGCCATCACCGCCGCCGACACGGCCACGACGACCAGCGGCGTCCAGTCGCCGGTGCAGGTGAACAGTCCCTCGCCGGACACGAACGCGCCGATGTAGCTGCCGATGTACGCGCACACAAGGCCGATGAACATGGCCGTCATGGCGCTGTCGCCAAAGCCGACGCCGGAGGCGGACCTGGCCCCGTCGTTGCCGAGGCGCTTGAGGTAGCGCTTGTTGAAGAAGATCGACAGGATCATGCCCCACATGATGCAGATACTCATGAGCAGGGCGATCGTCGTGAAGCCCTGCGGCGTCATCTCGGCGGCGGACAGGGCGTGCATGCCGACCTGCTCGGCCGCGGCCTGGGCGACCTGCGTCTCATAGTGCAGCGCACCGATGACAGACAGGCGCAGCCACGGCCACGGCGTGCCGAGGCTGCCGGACAGGGCGATGACGCCGAGCAGGATGCCCACACTCGGCAGGACCGAGAACGTGGCGCTCGACGTGATGGCGCGCTTCATGCGCGCGGGGTCAATGCCGATGGCAAGACCCGCGCGGTAAGAACGCACGAGGAAAATGACGCACACCACCGCAACGAATGCGATGATGCCGCCGCAGATCGCATACATGGGTACGCTGTTGAGCTGGGCTAAGATGTTGTTCATAGACGTTTCTCCTCTCCGGCAGGTGCCGGTCTCTATATGGAAAAGCCCGCATGGCAGCGCCATGCGGGCTTTTCACAGCTTATTGCGCGCCACCGACCGGCCCGGACACGGCCGGGCGGATGTTGGATGCGGTCAGATAGGACTGGAACAGCAGCATGCCCGCGATGGCCGCCAGCATGAGCTGCTGCCCGCCGGTGCGGTCATCCGGCAGTGCTGTGATGCACAAAAAGGCCGCAAACTGGCTCCAGAAAATGCTCCGGATCGCCTTCGGGCGGCCGTAGGCAAAGCCGGCGAGCTCATAAAACGCGATGAGCGCGGCGCACAGCGCCAGGATCTCGACCGCATAGGCGGAGACGGTGGGGTTGATGATGTTGACCTTATAGCTCACGATCAGCCAGAACGCGAGCAGTACGATCGGCATGGACGCACACACGACGGTGCCGGAGGTCGTCTCCCCGTCCCCGATCGAGAGCATCTGCCAGATAAACGCCGCCCCCGTCACGATCGTGAGCGCAGCCAGCACCCGCTGCAGCCCGGGCGACGAGAGCGTGCCGGAGCTGATCATCAGCCAGGCGCCGCCGACCGCCAGCAGCGCGCCGAGCACGACGCCGCCAATGGTGCGCACGCGCGGCGCCGCGACAAAGGCCGCCGGAAGCGAATCCGGAAAGCTGGTGTGCGGCTGGTTTTTCATCCGGAAGCAGACCACGGCCAGCACGACCGCGGCGATGACGATCATCAGCGCGACGGCATACGGCCAGATGCTGCCGCGCACGGCGAGGCCGGTCTCAGCTTCAAAACAGACCTGATCCTGCAGCCAGCGGAAAAAGGTCCCGAACGCTGCCAGCACAGCCGTGCAGCAGCAGATTACCCAAGCATTTTTGCGCATAACAAACTACCTGTCCCAATACATATTGAATAGACTTATTTTATACTGATTTCCCCCCTGCGTCAAGGCGCAAAACGCCCCCGCAGGGCAGACGCCCTCTGTATTATTAAATGCACAGAGACTCAACTGAGTCGCCTGTGCATTTTTCTTTTTATATCGACCCCATAAGACGGAGGTGAGACCGACGGGAAAATACCGCTACCTGACCTTCGAGGACAGGAAGAAGATCGAGGCGTGGCACCTGATCGGAGACCGGCCGGCCGACATCGCGGCCCGCCTCTCCGTCCACTACACCACGATCTACAAGGAGCTCCAGCGCGGCGCGACCGGCGAGCTGGACGCAAACCAGCGCGAGGGGTACAGCGCAGAGCTGGCCGAGAGGCGGCTCCGCGAGAGCTTCAAGCGCAGGGGAAAGAAATCGGTCGCAACCCTCGCACAGTAGCCAAGAACACCCGGCACCGCCGGGCCGAAGAAAGGAGATGGCCCCATGAAACAGACGAACACGACCCCGACGCTGAAGATGGACAAGCTGCGCGCCTGCGCTGCTTCCTGATCGCCGCCGGCGGCCGTGTTTTTCGTTTTCAGGGAGCCAAGCCGAGCACCCCGGCCGAGGCCGGGCCAAGACGAAAGGAGCAAAACACCATGATGATCGAAGAATTTGAGCAGCGCACCGGCTACTTCCCCTCCTCTGCCGAATACAAGGCCATCGAGGCCGCCTACATGGAGTTCGATGGAGACAAGGACGAGTTCTGCAAGGCGTACAAGAAAAACGCCAACGGCATCGCCGAGCGCATCCGGCGGGAAGTCAATGCAGCAGCCTTCAAGGAAAGCCGCCAGCACACCGCAGACCTGACTCGCCGCGACATCGAGATCGAGCGACTGAAGAAGCAGCTCGAGCGAGAGCAGGAGTGGAAGCCATACGAGGACGCTGACGCCGTCAGCCAAGCGGACTACGACGAGCTCGCCACCTCGGGCGGCACGGACAAGATGACCGACGACGAGGCCAAGGCCCTCCTCTACAACTGGTACGGCTTCGCAAAGGAGATGGTCGTGATCCTGCGCACCGCTCCCATCTACGAGATCAACCGGCACCGCCAACTCAGGGAAGTCGGAGCGGTTGATCGTGCCCCCTCTACAATTCCACCGACTGGAATTACATCCGCTTTACCTGCGGCCGCATGAGCTACGAGCTCTACAACGACACCCTGCGGCCGTGCGCGAGCTGAGGAGGTGAGAAAAGTGAAGCAAGGCATCACCATCACCCGAGAATATGACCACCACGACCGGCCGGTCGTCAGGATCACCAAGAGACGCGGGAAGCTGACCCTCGAGGAGGTCAGCGACCTGCTCCGCACCGAGGGATGGGGCGAGTGGAACGGCTACTACGCCATCGTCCTCAACTGTTCAGAGGGAACGCTCGGCGGCAACGGCCTCTACGGCTACGAGGAGCCGAAGGGCGACGCCCTCGACCTCTACCCGCTCGAAAACTTCGGTGACTGCCCCGTCTGCGGGCAAATGACCCCGCCATTTCAATACTGCCCCAACTGTGGAGCGAGCCGGAAGGAGATGGACGACACCGTCGAGAAGCGTCTCGCCGCTATGCGGGAGGAGACGGAGCGGGAGATCCGCAAGCCGTCGCTCACGCCGGAGGCCCGTGTAGCGTGGTACTGGTCGTACATCGGCGCCGTGGATATGGCCCATCAGCTCGAGTTCATAACCGACGCCCGCCGGCTCGAGCTGTATGACGAGGTCAAGCGCCTCAAGCCTGTGAGGAAGGAGGCCGACCATGACTGACGGCTTCAAGTTCGACGCCTCGCTGCTCTGCCGGGCTTCCTTCCCGGCCGAGCTGGAGGACAACGGCGGCCGCTGCATCGTGGAGGTGACGGTCTACCGGCTGAACGCCGTGGCCGTCCACACCTTCCTGCTGGACGGGCCCGAGCCGCTGCTGCGGCACCTCAAGCTCCCAAAGGCCGACACCTACATCACCAAGCACGACATCGACGACCTCGTCACGGTCGTCCGCATCATCAGAGAGGAGGCACCAGCATGGCAGCATTGAAAGAAATCGCCCGGGAGTACGCCAGCGAGATCCGCGACGGGATCGGCTGGGTGATTGTCTACCGCACCGGCCGCTCGTGGAACGCCCTGACCGTCTGGAGCGACCTCGGCAACAACGAGTGGGAGACCGACGACATCAACGACGCCCTCAAGGCCCTGCGCCTCGACCCCCGGGCCGTGGCCCTGAACGGCTACTACCTCGGCCACTTCGGCGACATGACCATCGACGACATCGCCGCCGGCATCCGCTGGCACTACGAGCGGGGCACCAATGCCCTCGCCGACGACGACACCCTCACGCAGGCCCGGGCCGACATTGAGGCGGCCCGGCAGCAGGCGGCCGAGGCCGGGCTTCCCTTCAGCGAGCGGCTGGTCGACGGATCCGACGATCAGCTCAACCCCTACACCTACGACGGCAGCATGACCCCCGAGGACTATGAGGCCATGCAGCAGGTCAGAGACACCCGTGCCGCCCTCGTCGAGGTCGTGACCGGCCACTACCCAAACGCCGACGAGGAGGCCATCGAGCGCATCGCAGAGGCCGCCAGCAGCATGAAGCTCAGCCCGGAGGCCGTGCAGCGGATCCTCGACGCCTTCGACAACATCATCGAGGCCATCAACCGCATGATCGAGTGGGCCGTATGGGCCGCCAAGACCATCGTAAACACCATCGGCCGAGCCTTCGACGACTTCCTGCTGTGCCGTGCGCCTCCCAAGTGGCGCCACTACGCCCTCCATGCGAAGCGGGCTCGCGTCCGCAAGAAATACCGCAACCGCATCCGGCGGGCCTTCTTCGCTGCGCTGGCTTCGGAAGGGGGTGGAAGCTCGTGAAGTTCAAGTGCGTCGGCTGCGGGCTTTACTGGAATGTGAGCATATACCAGCAGATCCCCCGCGGCGGCTACATCTGCCCGCATTGTGAGAGCCGGCTGCGCGCCGGCGAGACATTACCCAACCAGCGGCCCGGCCAGAACGACCGGCCGCAGACAACGAAAGGAGCAAAACCATGAAGAAAGCCCTCAAGACTGCCGCCCGCGGCACCGTGTTCCCCTACGCCGGCGAGAAGTGGGTGGTGCTGGAGCACGATCCCGCCGGCCGCACCCTCTGTCTGCGCCTCGAGGTGATCCCGGACAAGCCCTTCGACGAGGACAACCGCAACAACTTCGCCATCTCCAGCAGCAAAGAGTGGATGAACGGCCCCTACCTCGACAACCTGATCGACGCCGTAAAGGGCCCGCACGCCTTCCTCACCACCGAGCTCGACCTGACCGCCGACGACGGCCTGAAGGACTACGGCACCTGCACCGTCACCATCTTCTCGCTGACGGTCGATCAGTACCGTCGCAACCGCGATGTCATCCCTCTGGTGGATGACTGGTACTGGCTCTCTACCGCATACAGCACGGCTGCCAATGGGTACGAGCATAGCGCCCGCTACGTCGGGTACGGTGGCACGCTGGGCGGGGACAGCGCCTACTACGGCAGCAGCGGCCTGCGCCCCGCTTGCTATCTGGACTCCGATCTCCTGATCTCCGTCGACAGCGAGGACACCGGCATCGGCCCGCAGGAGGCCGGCACCATCGTCGCGGAGCTGGTCGAGCAGTTCGGCGGCTCCTACGCCACCGGGGAGCAGTTCACGGCCGAGGTCTCTTTCCTACTCGGGAAGCTGCGGGCGGCCCGGGAAATGGAGGCGGCCCATGAGTAAGCAGACCGGCCTCGACTTCATGCGCACGGCTACGGCTGAGGAGATCGCCAAGGTGCTCGCCACGGGCCACCCGCCGACCGGCGAGGTACATTGTGACTGTACGAGCTGTGAACGCTGCTGGCTCGAGTGGCTCACGACTGGCGAGCCCGCAAAGTGCCGCTGCGGCACCATCAAGGAGGTGCCCCATGAGTAACCTCGCCAGCCTGTTCGACCGCTACAAGGCCCTCGTCATCTTCGACACGGAGACCAGCGGCCTCAACCCGGAGGACGACCAGATCATCGAGCTCGCCGCCCTGCGCGTGGAGCGCACAGCGGCCGGGGCCATGCGGATCGCCGGGAAGATGGACACCTTCATCAAGCTGCCGGAGGGCGAGCAGCTTCCCGAGAACATCGTCACCCTCACCGGCATCACCGACCGGCTACTGGAGGCCGAGGGCGTGCAGAGTGGCACGGCCGTCAGCCGCTTCCTCAAGCTGGTCAAGCCCGGCCCCGTCCTGATGGTCGCCCACAATGCGCAGTTTGACGCCTGTTTTCTGCGGGAGCTGCTGCGGGGCTTCCAGCCCGGGCGTCTCGACTGGCTGGACAGCCTGACGGTCTACAAAGACCGGCGCCCCTACCCCCACAAGCTCGCCAACGCGATCCTCGCCTACGAGCTGGAGGACAAGGTGCAGAACAGCCACCGGGCCATCGACGACGTGCTCGCCCTGTTCGAGGTGCTGAAGGCCATGGACGAGGAACGGGACGACCTCGGCAGCTACGTCAACCTGTTCGGCTATAACCCCAAGTACGGCGTCAGCGGCCGCCGGATCACCGGCGTGCGCTATGAGCCGCAGGGCTTCAACAAGAGCATCACGCGCCCTGAGCAGACGCTCCCGGCCCGGATGTCACGGAGGTGAAGAACATGGCCCCGGCCATCACCATCACGAGCGAGGAGCTGCGCGAGCGCGTCGAGGAACACCTCGGCCGCTGGATCCCCGACAGCCTGTGGGAACGCTCCGAGCCCTACGCCCGCAGGAAGCTCGACCTCTGCCGGGAGCGCAGCCCGGAGATCGACTACTACAACGACGAGTACCTCGTCCTGCTGACCGCCGACACCGTCAGGGAGACCGCATTCAGCGACTACACCCTCGCGGCCTGTGAGGCCCTCATGGCGGCCCGGGGCCAGTGAAAGGAGAAACCCATGGAAGCAACAAAAGAAAGGGCCGCCCGCTGCAACCGGGCGACCCCCGCGAGAACATCCGATAGCTCGCCAGCACACGGATCCCGCACCCAAAGTATAACACGCCGCCGGCGCCGTGCCAAGGCCCGGATCCGGCAGGCGGCCGTCCTTTTGACGGCTGCCGTCATCGTGGCCGGCATCGGCGCAGTCATCTCGACCATCGCCGGAGGCCGTGAAAATGCCACGGAGATCCCGGAGCCGACCGCAGAGCAACCGGCGGTCGTCGTCACGACTCCCGCAGCGAGTACGCAGACGCCGGAGCCGACCGAGGCGCCCGTCCGCTTCTACCTCAGCGCCAGCGAGCGCGACACCGTGGAGCGTGTCGTCATGGCCGAGTCTGGCGGCGAGAGCTTCGAGGGGCAAATGCTGGTCGCTCAGTGTATTCTCAACGCCGCCGAGAAGGAGGGCGTGCAGCCCTCTGAGGCCGTCGTGATTTACAGCTACACCAGCAACCGCCCCGACCCCACACAGAGCGTCAAGGACGCCGTCGCGGCCGTATTTGACCGCGGCGAGGTCGCCATCGACGCCCCTGTCATGTACTTCTATAACCCCGCCCTCGTGACGAGCGACTGGCATGAGAGCCAGATCTTCGTCGCAGAAGTCGGCGGCCATCGCTTTTTCGCAGAAAGGAGCCCAAACGAATGAGACCCGCAACTGATATGAAGCCGGGCGAGATCCTGCACTTGCGCAACGGCTACACCGTCGAACTCGAGAGCGTCAAGCCCATCACCTGCGGCGTCATGCTGACCTTTAAGGCCAGCGCGCCAGACAGAAAGGAGAACCACAATGAGCGATAAAACCACCGCAGCCATCGCCGCAGAGGCCCCGGCCGAGGTGCTGCCAGCCGTCACCCTCGACGAGCTGGAGCAGGTCGACCTCGGCACCGTGGAGCAGGGCGAGCGCGCCCCCTTCCGCATCACCGACGACCGCTGTGCCGACTGGGCCATCCGCAAGATCGCCGAGGAGCGCAGCGAGTACAACCGCCTGAAGGATCTGGCCGACCAGCAGAAGGCGGCCATCGAGGAGAAGGTCGAAGCCGCCCGCCGGCGCATGGAGAACGGCACCGCCTTCCTGACCTCCTGCCTCGCCGACTTCTTCAACACCGTGCCACACAAGACCACCAAGACGACCGAGAAATACCGGCTGCTCTCCGGCACCCTGACCCTCAAGAAGGGCACCGTCAAGGCTACGGTCGACGACGCCAAGCTGGTGCCGTGGCTGCGCGAAAACGGCTACGGCGACCTCGTCAAGGTCGAGGAGTCGGCCAAGTGGGGCGAGCTGAAGAAGCTGCTCGCCTACACCGGCGAGATCGCCACCATCCAGAGCACCGGCGAGATCGTGGAGGGCGTCACGGCCTACGAGACCCCGGCCACCTTCACGGTCGACATCTAAAGGAGGTGCCACATGGCAACTGAGACCAAAAAGCCGGAGGCGGCCGCTGCTGCGGCCCCTCCCATCGAGGCCCGCTGTCTGACGCTCCGGCAGAAGCTCGTGGAAATGCGAAAAGCCTGCCCGGAGATCGTCAAGAAGAAGCACAGCGAAGGCGTCAAATACAAGTACGCCAAGATCTACGACGTGTGGGAGAAAATCACCCCCATCATGAACGAGCTCGGCGTCGACTTCGAGGTCGTCGGCGAGAAGGCCACGCGCTACGCAGAGAACGGCGACCCGGTCTACTGGATCACCATGCAGACCAAGACCTACAACGGCGACAAGCTCATGTTCCTCTACGAGGCCGACCTGACGATCCGCTGGATCAACCTCGACAACGACGACGAGACGCTGGAGGCCGTCGTCCACGCCCTCGGCTGGAACGACGACCCGGCCAAGGCCAAGGGCGCCGCCCACACCTATGCCCTGAAATACTACCTGTTCGAGAAGTTCAGCATCGACCAAGGCGAGGACGACCCCGACAACAGCGACTTCAGCGCGCAGGGCAAGGGCCCCGGGGGCACCTCTGGCGGCTCCAGACAGGGCCAGCAGCGTCAGGGGCAGGGCTCTGGCCGCCTGTCCGAGGCACAGCTCAGCCGCCTCTACAAGAAGGCAGAGGCCGCCGGCATGAGCAAGGAGCGCACCAACGCCCGGATCCTCGAGAAGTACAAAAAGCAGGATCCGGCCACACTGAGCCGGCAGGAGTACGACGAGATCTGCAACTCTCTCGACGCCGCTGCCGCGCAGCATAACCAGCAAGGAGGTCAAGGCTGATGTATAACCACACAGGACTGCAAGGGCGGCTGACGGCCGACCCTGAGCTCAGACACACCCCGAGCGGCGTGGCGATCACCAGCTTCCGGCTCGCCAGCGACACCGGCCGCAAGACCAAGGACGGCCAGAAGATCACCAACTTCATCGACTGCGTCGCGTGGCGTGCGCAGGCCGAGTTCGTCAGCAAGTACCTCAGCAAGGGCCGGCTCGTCCTCGTGGAGGGCGAGATCACCAGCCGCAATTATGACGACAAGGACGGCAACCACCGCAAGGCCACCGAGATCACCGTCGACTCTGTCCACTTCTGCGACAGCAAGAAGGACGGCCAGAGCAGCGGTGGCGACTTCGCAGACGCCGGCGGCTACCCGGACAGCTCGGGAGACTTCACCGAGGTGGACGACGATGGCGGGGATCTGCCCTTCTAAGCGACCGCCGGACAACCGGCGGCCGACCAAAACCAAGCCAAAGAAACGCGACCGCATAGAAGGAGGTGACGACCGTGGCATGGCTGCAAGTGCATCAGACGCTCAAAGACCACCGCAAGCTCTTTGACGCCGCCGACGAGCTGGAGATCACCCCGCCGCACATGATGGGGCTGCTTGTTTCCTTCTGGCTGTGGGCCCTCGATAACGCCCCCAAGGGAGACCTCGCCGGCATCACCCCGCGCATGATCGCCCGGGCGGCACAGTGGGACGGAGAGCCCGAAAAGCTGGCCGAGACGCTGATCCGGGCCGGATGGATCGACGAAAACGAGGACGGCGCCCTCGAGATCCACGACTGGTACGAGTACGCCGGCAAGCTGATCGACCAACGGCAGGCCGAGAAAGAACGGTCGGCCCGCCGCCGTGCTGCCGCCGCTTCGTCCTCGGACGATACGCCGGACGACCAGACACCGACCGCCGGACAACCGCCGGACGCCACGCCAACGACCGGCGGCAAGAGTAGAGTAGACCAGAGTAGAGAAAAGAAAGGGAGAGTAACACCCCCTACCCCCTCAGACGAGGGGGATGGAGCGGGGAAGAAGTCGCCCATCGAAGTCAGGTTTGACGAGTTCTGGAACGCCTACCCCAAGAAAGTCGGCAAGCAGTACGCCCTCAAGGCGTGGAGGAAGATCAAGCCGACGGCCGAGCTGCATGAGGCCATCATGCAGGCCGTCAACGCTCAGAAGCACTCCGAACAGTGGCG
>ENA-ORNG01001703-ORNG01001703.1-human-gut-metagenome-genome-assembly--contig:-NODE-1703-length-15066-cov-2.853974_pt1 | contig 15066 bp, 18 predicted proteins | sample MGYA00242113_ERZ509018 | MGnify/ENA primary metagenome ERZ509018 (study PRJEB26280, sample SAMEA2338711) | human gut metagenome | biome: human gut; feature: human-associated habitat; material: faeces... | reverse complement strand
TTTTCTCCGTCACGTTGACGTATCCGGAGATGTGGGCTCCGTCCGCTCTGATCTCGATCTTCAATTGTCCTCTCCTCCTTTCCCCGGTTCTGCTCGCGGCTCATGCAGCGATTTCGCTTCCATCCGGCTCACCTGATTGGTGTTAGGCGTATAGATCAGCTTGGTTTTGGGGTCGTAGAGCACCGTGTCCAGTCCCAGTTTGATCCAGGTCAAGCCCAGCGGCTCCATATCCTCCTCATACCGCACCTCGTCCACACCCATGAAATTGGCGTCCAGCGCCACCTGGTAGGCCTCGAACCGCTCCTTCATAGACCCGCGCAGCAACGCCTTTGTGTCAAAGGCCCAGTAAAGACTCCCCTTTTCCTTTTCCAGCAGGAGGTCCTTGTTGAGGGCGCATTGGATGGCCGTCATCAGGGGGATGGCCGCCAGCCGGGCCAGATTGGACACATCGTCCACCCCCGCCTTCCCCGACATCGCACCGGTGGAGATGTGGAACAGCTTCGCAAATTCCTCCGCGTTGGCCACCTTGTTCTCGTTGAGCTGCATCTCCACCGAAGTGTTGGAGCTCTCCTGGAACTCCAGCCCGTCGTTGAGGATTACCACGTTGTCGCTGGCATTGCTGTACAGCCGCGCCCAGGCGCTCCGTAACGCGTCCATACCAGCGTCGGTGAGGTGCTTTTGCGATTTGAGGAACCCCTTCTTGTTGCCGCCCTTTTTCACCAAGTAGCCCTCAAAGCACAGCGTCTGATAGGCCACCTCGATGAGCTTGCTGTTCTCCCTTGTGATAGGCACGCCCTCCGCCCCGTCCCTGGTGTTGCGCAGGATCTTTAAAAAATCAAGGGGCTGGTAAGGACGCCCTTCCACCAGAAGATTGAAATCCTTGAAGATTGGGTCCGTAGCCCGCTGCACGGAGATCTTTCTCTCGTCCACATAGTGGAGGCCCACCACCTCGCCTTTTTCCCGGTGTATGTAGGCGTATCCGCCCTTGCCCAGGTAGTAGTCCCGTGTGATGGCCCGCCAGAACTCGTTGGCGTTCAGGGTGTCCCCCGTCTCGTCGTTCAGCAGCCGGAGGCGGGGATCGTCCCGGACCTCCTCCGCCTTTCCGCCAGTGTCCCGGTACAGCTTGATGGGGGTCCCGGCCACAAGATTGGCGATTAGGTCGATGCCCCCGCTCACTGTCGGCACCTGGAGCGCCGTCTCGCGGGTCACCTCTCCGCTCCCCAACAGTGCCTGCAGCAGCGAGTCCTCGAACTGCACCTCGCCCTCCGCCCGGTCCTCCCGTCTGCTCCGCCCAAATAGTCCCACAGAATCCCTCCTCAAGTCTGTACAACAAAGTCATATGCCCCATACAGCAGCTCCAACTGGAGCAGATACAGAGCGTTGATGACCGCCACCACCATATCCACCTTTCCGGCGGACCGCTTCTTGTTTACATATTTGTTCAAATTTGTATCCTCCGCGCACCGGGCGTTTTGGAAGTTGATCTCCAGCAGCCGGTTGTCGTCATAGCGGAACGTCCGCTTGAGCACGCACTCCTTCAGGAGCTTGGTGGGCGGGTGGAGCACCGAGGAGTGCTGCTTGATCTCCACGCATTCCAGTCCGGCCTCCTCCAGCTTCTGCACGGTGGAAATGGCGTTATAGCGGTCATAGCCCACCTGCACGATTTCTACCCCGTATCTTTCCGCCAGTGACAGGATAAACCGCTCCACAAAACCATAATCGATGACCTCCTCGCCGCAGGCAAAGCAGTTTCCCGCAGCGATCAGTTTTCGGTAGTCCACGCCCTCCTTGGCGCTCTTCCAGTCCAACCGATCCTTGGGGAGGAACCCCCAGACCTTGGCGTGTACCACGCCGGTAGACCTCCTTGGTGATGGTGTCATGGGACCAGCCGGGGAACTGCTCCCGGCTGACCAGGGCCCAGCCGTCCGCCAGGTCCAGCCCCAGCCACACACGGCGGCCCCGCCAGAAACTCGGGTCCTCCTCCACCCGGCACCGCTTTACTTTCTGGATGTCGATATATCCCTCCACACCGAGGCCCTTATACAGGATGTCGCAGTGCTTGCAGAGGTAGTTCTCCCGCTTGTTCTCATACAGCACCGCCATCGTCCGCAGGTCCTGGATGGCATGGAACACATCCGGGTTGCTTACCGCCACGGGATTGGCCTGATAGATCACCAGGTCGTCCGTTTCCCACCGCTTCCGCAGGACGTCGTCCGGCTCATACAGCAGGGCGAATACATCCTCCTTCTCCAGCAGGCCGTCCAGCACCTTCTTTGCGATATCGATCTCATCAATCATGACGTTATTGTCATTGGGGTACTGTGTGGAGATGATAATGCCCAATTTGTTGGGCAGCGTGATCTGGGAGGAGCGCATCGCCTCCACCGACAAGGGGTCCATCACCTCCGTGCAGGCCGTTTATGTGCCCGCAGACGATCTGACGGACCCTGCTCCGGCAACCACGTTTGCCCATCTGGACGCGACGACGGTGCTCTCCCGGGCGATATCCTCCCAGGGCATCTATCCAGCCGTGGATCCGCTGGAATCAACCAGCCGTATTCTCAGCCCGGAGGTGGTGGGAGAAGAGCACTATCGTGTGGCGCGCGATGTGCAGCGCATTCTCCAGCGATACAGGGAATTGCAGGATATCATTGCCATCATGGGCATGGATGAGCTTTCTGAAGAGGATAAGCTCACGGTGGCCCGAGCCAGAAAAATTCAGCGGTTCCTCTCCCAGCCTTTCAGCGTTGCGGAGCAGTTTACCGGCATGGAGGGCCGTTATGTGCCCGTGAAGGAAACCATCCGGGGATTCCGGGAAATCATTGAGGGACGCCACGACGATCTGCCGGAGAGCGCGTTCCTGTTTGTCGGCACCATTGAAGAAGCCGTGGAAAAGGCGGGCAGGAAGGGCGAAAAAGGGTGAGCCGGCATGAATACGTTCCACCTGAAAATCAGCACGCCGGATGGTCTTCTGTTTGACGGCGAGGTGCAGCGCCTTCGCGCCCGTATGATTGACGGCGACGTATGCCTGCTGGCGCGCCACATCAACTATGTATCCGCTGTCGGCGCAGGAGAAGCGGCTCTTGTTCTGGAAGATGGGCAGACGCGCCGGGCCGCATGCATAGGGGGCATGCTTGCGATGATCGACAATGAAGCGACGCTGATTGCTACCACGTTTGAATGGGCGGATCAGATTGATCTGAGCCGCGCAGAGCGTGCCAGAGAGACGGCAAAAGCCCGCATCGCAGCGGCGGGAAACGATCCTCGCGAGCTCATGCTCGCGGAGGCCAAGCTCAAGCGGGCGCTGGTGCGCATCAGCGTGAAGGCATGACGCCCGCCTGATGCGGCGCCGGTCCTCTTCCCGGTCATGCTCTGAAAATTCTCCCGTTTTTCATCATTCCGAAACACAATTTGCGCAGTTCGTAAATGCGCCTGATGTATCATCCCTTCTGTCAGGCGCGAAGAGCACAAAGCGCAGATTGCTTGAGGGAATTTCAATCTGAGAAAATCTGCTCCAGGTTTATTCGAATCTGCAGGTTATATCATGAATGTCCCCTTGAAAAAACGAGTATGAAGGGAGAATGTTACCATGGCCAAAAATAAGCTGATTCAAGCGAATGAAAGAATTGCAGAAACGGTTGTCGAAGGATACCAAAAGATAGAGAGCAGTGTCGTCGGCGGCTATAAAAAGATTGAAAATGGAGTGGTGGCGGTTTCACGAAACTGACGGACAGAATGGTAGACGAGTTTTTTACCAAAGAGGGGGAAACCGTTGAAGAGGCAAAAAAGCGCATGAGCAACCGGGCATAAAGCGATTCTGAATGGGTCTGCCCAACATGCGCACGCTGTAAAGCGCAGGGCCTCGCCTTGCGCTCTGCAGTTCGCGGGCGGTTGTTTCCGGCAATGATGGGAGGCGGGAACAACCGCTTTTTTGCGTTTTTGCAGAACAAACATCTTTCGAAATCCCTCCATTTTTATGCCACAGAAAGCTGATATGCTGTCTGCGCGCGAAAAAAAGGAGGTATCCATGAATTTGAAGAGAGAATGGAAGAGGACGCTTTCCCTGTTTCTGGCGGTGTGGACGATGATCACATGGGAATCCTTCTGCCTGGCAGAAAGCGTGCGGGCCGATGGTTCCGTCGGTTCGCAGGCTGAGGAATCCCTGTCTCCCGTTGAGCAAAATCAGCATGTGCCGGATGAACCGACCAAAGGGCCTGGCGGAGACTTTTCGGAAATGCCGCCGGAGGGAATGCACTCCGGAGAGACGCCGCCTGAAAAGCCGGACGGTGAGCCCCCGGCTGGAAGCGGCCCTGGCGGGCCAGGAGGCCAGAGCTCGCAGCCGGAGAGTTACGAGGCGCTTTACACGGTTCATGAAGACATGCGTGTGGAGGGGGAAACGCTTGTTTCGCAGGGGAAAGACGAGAATGTCTTTCACGTGGAATCGGGCACGCTGACACTCCTTGACAGCGATATCACGCGCATTTCTTCGGACAGCACAGGCGGAGATGCCGCCAGCTTTTACGGCGTTGGCGCGGCAATCCTGGTTACGGGGGGCGAGGCAAAGATCACAGGCGGCAGCATCACAACGGACGCCGCGGGCGGCGCAGGCGTATTTGCCTATGGGCCAGGTGTGGCCTATGTGAAGGATACGGTTATCGCTACCACGCAGGATACATCCGGCGGCGTGCATGTGGCAGGAGGCGGCACCCTCTACGCCGAAACCCTGACGGTACCCACGGAGGGCGAATCGGCTGCCGCCATTCGTTCTGATCGCGGGAGCGGAACGCTGGTTGTGACGGGCGGCAGCTACACATCGTCGGGGTCCGGGTCCCCGGCCGTATATGTGACGGCCGATATTACTCTTTCGGATGCGCAGCTGACCGCCACGGGTTCGGAAGCTCTCTGCCTGGAGGGACGAAACCGCGTCACGCTGACGGATTGCCATCTGAGCGGCAACATGGCGGATCTTTCTCAAAATGACAATACATGGACGGTGATTCTCTATCAGAGTATGTCCGGCGACAGCGAAGTGGGCAAGGGCTTCTTTCAAATGACGGGCGGAAGTCTGACTTCTGGCAATGGCGGCCTATTTTATACCACAAACACGGAAAGTGAGTTTATTCTCGAGAATGTCGCCATTACATCCGCGGATGATTGCGAGTATTTCCTCCGCTGCACGGGCAATTCCAATCAGCGCGGCTGGGGACAGAGTGGTCAAAACGGGGCGGACTGCACCTTTACCGCCATCCAGCAAACGATGGACGGCGATATCCTCTGGGACAGTATCTCCACGCTCAATCTGAGCCTTGAAAAAGGTTCCGTCTTGACGGGAGCCATTGTGCAGGATGAATCCTGCGCAGGAGAGGGAGGCGACGGTTTTGCACCGTCCAGATCGACGAGACCTCCACCTGGATTGTAACCGGGGACAGCGTGCTGACAACGCTTGATTCTGCGGGGATGATTCTGGATCCCGATGGCCATACCGTGACCATCCGTGGAACGGACGGCACGGTCTATGAGGAAGGCGATAGCGAATACACCCTTACCGTTTCCCAATGGGAGGCCTGACACGGAATGCAGGGATGCAGGCGAAAAGCTGGCCTCCGTTTGTTAACATAAGATACGCATCGTTTTCATTTATGACGCATGATGCTTTTTCAGTGACTGCGGGAATCTTTTCTCCCTCTCAGGGGGAGAAAAGTGTTTTATCAACGTTCGGGGGCCGGCTTTTCGCCGGCCTTCGTATTTTTGCGCTGAATCCCCGCACAATGAGGGGACCCTCTGTTGACGGACGAATAAAATTTCGATACAATAAGAATACGGTTAAGAATACGTTGGTAAGAAAATGCATTCAGGATCCAATAAGGGAGGCGTCTTTTTCCTATGAAGGTGGGGTTTATTGGGGCTGGAAACATGGGCTCCGCTATTTTGAACGGCATTCTGCGCCGGAACCGCTTTTCGCCGGATGACTTGTATATCAGCCGCAGGCACCCTGAATGGAGTGGGGACATGCAAAAACTCGGCGTCCATGTCATGCGCAGCAACCGGGAACTTGTGCAGGCCGTTGACTGCGTGGTGCTGGCCGTCAAGCCCGTCTACGTTTCCGATGTATTGGAAGAAGTGCACGATGCGCTATGTGGAAAATTCGTCATCTCCATCGTCGCAGGATGGACGTTTGAGATGCTTCAACATGCGCTGCCTGAAAGTGCGCGCTTTGTGCGGGTGATGCCCAACACGCCCCTGGCCGTCGGAGAGGGAATGAGCCTGATTTCAAGCCTTTGCACATGCACCGCCGAGGAGTTTGCGCTGGCCCAGTCCATTTTTGAAGCAGCAGGGCAGGTTCGCATCGTGGAAGATCACGTGTTTACGCCCGCAAACGGCATCAGCGGCTGTGGGCCGGCTTTCGTTTATGCGTTTATAGAGGCCTTGGCAGACGGTGGCGTTCGATACGGCGTACCGCGCGCCCTGGCTTATGAGCTGGCGGCACAGACGCTGATCGGAGCGGCCAAGATGGTGCTCGAGACCGGCAAGCACCCTGGCGCACTCAAAGATGCCGTCTGCTCTCCGGGCGGAACGACGATTGAAGGGATGTATGCCCTTGAAAAGGGCGGCATGCGCGCCGCCGTCATGGATGCTATTGGCGCAACGGTGGAAAAAAACAGCAGGCTTGCCGGAAAGTAATGGTTTCCCGGCTCCTGCTCTCCGATGCAGGAGGATAAAGGGGGCGTGATTTTGTGATCCTGTCCGCATCCCGGCGAACCGATCTTCCCTGCTGCTATCCGGATTGGATGATGAACCGCATTCGCGCAGGATACGCTTTGACACGCAATCCGATGAACCCGTCTCAGCTCTCGCGTGTTTCTCTGTCCCCGGACATTGTCGACTGCATCGTATTCTGGACGAAGGATGCGCGCAACATGATGCCGTATCTTTGGGAGCTGGAGCAGCGCGGCTATCGCTATTATTTTCAATTCACCCTGACGCCTTATGGCAGGGATCTGGAACCTGGGCTGCGTGAAAAGGCGGAAATTGCCCGCACATTTATGGAGCTTTCGTGTCTGCTTGGGCGGGAACGCGTGATCTGGCGGTATGATCCGATTGTGTTGAACGATCGATATACGGTCACGTTTCATCAGGCTCAGTTTCGCAGCCTGTGCCGGCAGCTGGCTCCCTATACGGATACGGTGACGATCAGCTTTGTGGATGTGTATAAAAAGCTGCGGCATGCCGGAATCCGCCCCGCTTCCCTGCAGGAGACACAGGATCTTGCGGGTTATATCGGCCTTGCCTCACAACAGGAGGGGATTACGGCCGTTGCCTGCTGCGAAGCCGCAGATCTGCGCCCATACGGCATCCGGCATGCAAGCTGCATAGATCGGGAGCGAATTGAACGCCTCTGCGGCCAGCCTCTTCACATTCTGCGGGATAAAAATCAGCGGGCGGGTTGCGGATGCTGTGAAAGCGTGGATATTGGCGCCTATGACACCTGCTTGAATGGCTGCGTTTATTGCTATGCCAACCATGGCCGTGAGGCCGTGATGCGGCGTTTTGCAAAGCATGACCCGGAAAGCGCCATCCTTACAGGCTGTGCAAATGAAGAAGACGCGCGGGAAAGGAAGGGGCGTTCCAATCTTGTGGACGTTTAAAGATCCGGCTTCTCTTGAGGTTGACAGAATCCTGTTTTTTCGTTACAATACCGGATGGACTGGGTTTTATCATCACAAGTTTTGTGATGTATAAATCAATTTATTTAAAATGAGATGACGAGGTTTCTGTGAAAGACATCATCATGTATACGGACGGAGCCTGTTCCGGCAATCCGGGGCCGGGCGGCTGGGGAACGGTTCTGATGTTCGGGGAGCATACCAAGGAGATCTCCGGTTTTATGCCGGATACGACAAACAACCGCATGGAGCTATTTGCCGCTGTGCAGGGATTTACCGCGCTCAAGCAGCCCTGCAACGTGACACTTTATTCGGATTCTGCATACCTGATCAATGCATTTAAACAAAAGTGGGTTGATCAGTGGCAGCGCAACGGCTGGAAAAACGCTGCAAAAAAGCCGGTTGAAAACCAGGATCTTTGGAAATGGCTTCTGACCGTAATGCAGCCGCACCATGTGACTCTTGTCAAGGTGAAAGGGCACGCGGACAATCCGTGGAACAATCGTTGCGACGAGCTGGCGACTCGCCAGATTCGGGATCATCGCGGATCCTGAGGATGAAAAAGCGGGACAGGGAAGGATCGATTAGACTTCGCAAAACTCAGGTTTTGCGAAGTCTATGGCAAGGAGAAATGCTGTCATGCCCAATGACTATCATACACAGGCTCAGACGGCGCGCACACGGCGCCTGCGTGAATTGCTGCGCGAACTGCCCGATGTCTGCTCGGATTATTTTCTCTCCATCGAGCAGTTAACCAGCCCGCTTACACGGCTGAGCTATGCCTATGATCTTAAGCTGTTCTTTCAGTATCTTTCCGACGAGGTGCCCCGGTTTCAAGGAAAACCCATTGCAGCTTTTACGGTTGAGGATATCCGTAAAGTCACCAAGCAGGATCTGGAACGTTTTGCACGCTACTTGTCTTTGTATGTGAAAAACGAAGAACTTGAAGATGGTCAGATGTCTTCGCGGGAGATCAGCAACCACGAATACGGCATCAAGCGCAAATATGCCTCTTTGCGCGCCTTTTACAAGTATCTGTTTTCAGATGGGCGGATTGAGAGCAATACGGCGGCTCTTGTTCCGCTTCCCAAACTGCACGAGCATGCGATTATCCGCTTGGATGTTGATGAGGTGGCCCGCATGCTGGATGTAGCCGAAAGCGGCCAGGCGCTTCCCAAGACCTATCAGAAGTATCACCATGTCACCCAAAAGCGCGATGTGGCCATGCTTTCTCTGTTTTTAGGAACCGGAATTCGCATCAGCGAATGTGTGGGGCTGAATATCGATGACTTTGACTTTGAGCAAAATGCCTTTGTCGTCACACGCAAAGGCGGCAAGGAAGTCATCCTGTATCTGTCCGACGAGGTGGCTTCCGCCCTTCAGGATTATCTGGAAGAACGGCGCCAGATTGAGGCTCTGCCCGGCCACGAAAACGCCTTTTTCCTCTCCATCCAGAGGCGCCGGATCACGCAGCGTGCCGTTGAAAACATGGTCAAGAAATACGCCAAAGTAGCGGCGCCCTTGAAAAAAAAGATCAGTCCCCATAAACTGCGCAGCACATTCGGCACCAATCTCTACAGGGAAACGGGAGACATTTATCTGGTTGCGGATGTGCTGGGGCATTCGGATGTCAACACAACGCGCAAGCATTATGCGGCTATTTCGGAAGACCACAGGCGTATTGCCGCACAAAAAACGGTGCTGCGCGAGGATCCCCTCCATGACGCCCGGCCCGAGTGAAGCATCGGATCCGTTTCGTTTATGCGGTAAGGGAAAAAATGTATCTGCAAAGCCGGCATGTTTTGCGAAGTCTTTAAACCTTCCTCCCCAAAACATGCCGGCCTTTCCTTTCTTCATCTGTTTTAATCATATTTCTTCTTTTTTCTTTTCTATGGAATTAACGCTGCATTGCGCAAAGCTCATTCCGCCGGATCCGAAAAAAACGTGGCTGTGACAGCAAAGCCGACATCGCAGAGCGTTTTTCTAAACTCGTTTTGTTCGATGGAAAAGACGGGCCCCTGCTCCTCTGGCTCCTCCATTCCCGCTTTGATCCACAGCAGAATTTCCTCCTCCGGTTGAATCGGCACGGCATGGGACAGGCGCGTGGACAGGATGCCGCCCTTCAGGCCGGAAAAATCTGCGGGCATATCCGGATAATGGGATTTAACAAATCCGGAGTCAACGATCTCAAATAAATCATAACCGGATTCAGTGATACGGATTGCGAACCGTCCTTCTTTCTCCTGCGTATTTCCATAGTATTTTCCGCATTTCGTCCATTTTCCGTCCTGACAGACCCAAACATCAATCGAATAGGATTTCACCCTATCATCGATGCAGTAATCAAAAAAAGCAACTTCCTCTCCAAACAGGTTTAACACATCCGCCGTTTCCTGCGAAAACTCCGTTGGCTGCAGCACCATTTCCTCCCTTTCCTGAACGCAGCCGGCCAGCACCAACAAAAGCACCAGCTGCACAGCAGCTCCCAACCACTTTTTTCTCACCGGCATTCCCCCCTTCCCCCTTAAAGCCGGCGGTCTCTTCCCAAAAACGGAAACATATCTTCATCCTCTGCCGGTCCGGATGGAACTTCATCGTCATAAAGGTATTCATCCGGATCCATTCCCTCGCCAAGGATGCCATCCACCTTGATCGCCCTGTATTCAGGGCTTCCCTCGCCGCTCAACCCAATGCATTTCCCGCAATTGTCACAAATCTTGTTGGGATCCAAATCGCACAGGTTGCACTCACCGCATTCGATGCACTCCCGGTCATAGAGAACACAGCGTCGTCTTTCCATGGAGCATCTTCCCCCTTTATATGTATCATTATAGCATCCGATCCATCCGGATTTCAAGGGATTCGTACCACAAAGGGAACGTATGTTTGATTTTTCTTGCGTTGCACGGCGAGAATATGGTATAATAAAATAGATAAACATCCACGCAGAAAGGACGGGGCATGCAGCATGGCAGGCAAAAAGCCGCGTGGTGACACGCAGGAAAGGATCCTTGCATACATTGAATCACAGATCCGCACACGTGGCTATGCGCCATCCGTGCGTGAAATTGGCGAGGCTGTCGGCCTTAAATCCACCTCCACGGTGCATGGACATCTGACTCGACTTGAAAAAAAGGGGCTTCTCTATCGAGACGCCATGAAGCCACGCGCCATGGGTGTGCTGGATCCCGGCAATCCGAAACAGGAAGAATCTCTGCGCGTTCGCCCCATTCCGGTAGTGGGCCGGGTTGCGGCCGGGATCCCCATCCTGGCCGAAGAGAACATGGAAGAATTGATTTCCCTTCCGGAAGAATTTCTGGGCGAAGGCGAGCATTTTATCCTTCGTGTGCGTGGCGAAAGCATGATTAAAGCCGGAATCCTGAGCGATGATTACATTGTGGTGCGCAGGCAACCGGATGCCCGCAACGGGGATATCGTCGTCGCCCTTGTGGAAGATGAAGCGACCGTCAAACGTTTCTATAAAGAAAACGGCTACTTCCGCCTGCAGCCTGAAAACGACGCGATGCTCCCCATCATTGTTTCGAAGGTCACGATTCTGGGAAAGGTGGTCAGCCTGCTGCGCCGGTTCTGATATCCTGTTTACGGCATGACGCCGGCTAAATGACCGGCGAAATGCCGTAAACCCTGCGGCTCTGCGCCTGATGCCGAAACTGCGCAAAAGGATTTATTAAAAAACACGCACCCCGCCGAAGCCATGGGGAGCGTGTTTTTATGAACTCTGTAAAAATCCCGGCGGCATTGAAGCCGGACAGGCGCCAATCCGTCACTCGTCAAAATCGAACTCATCGCCGGCCTGCTCTTTAAACAGGTCGAAGACAGCCTGAAGTACATCCTCGTCATCCACGCCCACATAGGTTACTTCATCTTCATCTTCGGCATTCTCGTCTTCCATCACCTGCAGAATGACAACCTCGCCGTCATCTTCTTCGGTGGGCAGAAGCACGACATACTCATTTCCCTCATACTCCACGGAGGCGCAAAATTCAAATTCAACATCCACGCCGTCTTCATCCGTCAAGACGATGATGTTGTCGTTTTCCATCATTTCCATATCATCCATGGTTAAAAACCTCGCTTTCGTCGTACGATACAAATGTATCTCGATTCCTGCTCATAGGATAGCACAAAAAAAGACAACGCGCAATGCTTTTATGCGAATTTTTTTATCTGCTCCAGGAGGAGGCTCCGTCATGACATCCTGTAAGAATCTTGTTTTATATGGTTCCCTGGCGGCAAGAGAACTGGCAAAAATCACGCTTGAGGATCAGCCGCAAGTTCGCAGAATCGATGCTTCCGCCGATCTTACACAGCTGCGCCTGGTTCTTTCCCCTGCGCTCACAGAAAAGGAGCTCATCCCCCTTCTGGCAAAGAGCGGCATCAGCGGCTTTCGCCTGGATCGTGCATCCCCTTCCTGACGGGATCTCAGGTTTTTTCCAGGAAGGGCCTTCCGTCCGCCTTGTAGCAGAGGGTTCCAAATTCGTCGAACACGAGCGTGATCGGCGTGCTGTCAATGTATTTGAGGATTTCATCCATGCGGATGCTGTCACGGAAACTGACAAATGAAAAGCTGACCCCTGCCCGTTTGGCCCGGCCTGTCCGCCCGATGCGATGGACGTAAAACTCCTGCTTATCCGGCAGGTCATAGTTAAAAACAGCTTCCACATCATCCACATCGATTCCGCGGGCCGCAACATCCGTTGCCACGAGAATTTCAAACGCGCCCTTTCGAAAGCCCGCCATCACCTTATCGCGTTGGGATTGACGCACGTCTCCATGGAGGCACTCGGCACTGTAGCCCGCTTTTTTCAGGCGCTCGCACAGGCGCGCAGTCATGTCCTTCGTGTTGCAGAAAATCATCACGCGTTTATACTGGTCTGAATCCAGCAGATACAGCAAATGATCGTATTTTTCCTTGGGATCGGATTCAAGGATATACTGCGTAATATCCGGCCTGTTTTCCGCTTCCGGCTGCACGACAATTTCAATCGGATCATGCTGATATTTCCAGGAGACAGTGAGCACATCCTGGTTGGTCGTCGCACTGAACATCACCAGCTGGCGGTTTGGATCACAGCTCTGGATGACCTTTTCCACGTCCTGCACAAATCCCATCTTGAGCATCTCATCCGCTTCATCGAGCACCAGCGTGTGCACACGCCCCAAGCGAATGTTGCCGCGCTGCATGTGGTCAAGCAGTCTTCCGGGCGTAGCCACCAGAACCTGCGGTTTTCGAACAAGCGCGCTCATCTGTTTGCCAAACGGCTGCCCACCATAGATCACTGCGATCCTCAAGCCCTTGATAAAATGCCCCAGGTGGGTCAGCTCGTCGGCAATCTGCTGGGCGAGCTCGCGCGTGGGCGCGAGCACCACCTCCTGTACGCTCGAATCCTCCAGGGTCACATATTCGAGCATGGGGATTCCAAAGCCCAGTGTTTTCCCCGTGCCCGTAGGCGCGATGGCGATGATGTCATGCCCTTCCATCATCAGGGGGATGCATTTTTCCTGAATGGCCGTCAAGCTTTTAAACCCCATCCAGTCAAAAGCATCGGTCACTTCCTTGCTGATCCCCATTTCTGCAAGCGGATGCGCCGCTTCGTTTGTCTGCACGTTCAACATTCAAGCCCTCTCTATTCCTGTTATTCGCACTTCTATTGTATCTCACCACACGCCCGGTTGCAAGAATCAAAGCGAATTTTCAGCGCAGGAGCACCTTGTTTTTATCGCATTTTGCCTCTGATGAACCGGCAACGTCTGCCATAACGGCATGCGGCGTGGAAAGCAGGGCTTCCAGCACCTCGCTGTCCGTGACAAAGCGCGCAGCTCCTCCCTCCTCATCTCGAACATAGAAAAGCGCTTCGCGCGAGCGTTCGATGGGATCAAGGAGGCTGATCAGCCGTGTGTTTGCCGGAACGGCATAAAGCGCCATGCGCGCCATGCGCAGGGGCTTTTCCCGGCGTTCCTGGATTACCGCATACAGGTTTTCTGCCAGCAGGACGGAGCGGCTCCTGAAAGCACAGGTCATCAGATACGCACCCACAATCAGCGCGGATACATTCAGAATTCCCATGACTGCCGCGCCGTATAAGCCTGCTGCGATCAAAAAACCGCCTGCCGCCATGCCCATGGCCGTGAGCACACCGATCAGCCTGGAAACACTGAAAAAATAATATCCCACACTGAATAGCATACGCCCTCCGTCAAGCGGAAGGGCTGGCAGTAGGTTGATCAGCATCATGACCGCGTTGGCCAGCAGGATCTGGCGGGCCGCATCCAGCGGAAGCAGAGCACGCACGCCATCCTGGGAGACAAGCAAAAGCATCAGATAATTGCCGAAAGGGCCGGCAGCCGCCACCAGCAGGCCGCGCAGCCCTTTGTTCGCGCTTTTGCCCGGCGCATAGGTCATCACGCCGCCAAAGGGCGTCACTTCCAGCGTTTCAATCTTCTCCCCTGTCAGTCGGATGGCGGCAAGATGCGCCCCCTCATGAATGAGCAGCGCACTGACCGCTCCCAGACAGGCCCAGCCCGATGCCAAAAAGGCGACGCTCAATCCATACAGGAGGAAGGACGCGCGAATCCGGATATGCATGGCGGCCGTCCCTCAGCTCCCTGAAAACACCGGGAGAACAGATAGCCCATCCTTGCGCAGCTCAAATGCCGCAAATCCAGCCGCCGTACCGATTGTCTGTCCGGCTGTAACCCAATTGTTTTCCTCAATGGAAACCGAATCAAGCCCACTGTATACGGATTCATAGCCGTCATCATGGAGGATACGGACGGTATATTCGTCGCTTCGGTTTTGAACGATGGTCATCACTTCGCCATCCCTGCAGCTGCTGATATCCCCTGAGCAGGAATACTCAAGCCAGGGTTCCTGCTGGCTCCAGGTGTGCGCAATTTCCGCGCTCGTGGGCAACACAAGGGCCTCGTCCGTTCCATCCGTGCTGTTTAAAAAGACCATGGCGCTTTCCGGCAGAATATTGCTGACGAATTGGAGCCTTCCCAGTGTATCGTCATACTCAAAGCCCGCAGTCAGATGGCCCATAACCGCGCTGACACTGTCTGCATGGTGCAGTGTCAGCGCGGCGGCACTGCCAAGGCATAAAACAACGGCTGCCAGAAGCGCGTGTTTCTTCTGCAGCCGTTTCGGATAATGCCGCTTCTTTCGCGGGACATCCTGATTCCATTCTCGCCGCTCCCGCGGCCTCATTTGCGCAACAACCACTTTCTTTTCGCTGTTGCTCACGTGGCCTCGTCCTCCTTCTTTGCTTGTAAAAGAGCCTATGCGGCCACAGGAAAGACGAGAACTCCCTCTCTATGTGCCCGGCTGCTTGACCTTGAGATCCACCGAGCTTTTATGCTGCGTGACATTGAGCACCAGGCC
>ENA-ORNG01001702-ORNG01001702.1-human-gut-metagenome-genome-assembly--contig:-NODE-1702-length-15092-cov-3.082862_pt1 | contig 15092 bp, 10 predicted proteins | sample MGYA00242113_ERZ509018 | MGnify/ENA primary metagenome ERZ509018 (study PRJEB26280, sample SAMEA2338711) | human gut metagenome | biome: human gut; feature: human-associated habitat; material: faeces... | reverse complement strand
GCCGCCGCCGCCTTCGTGAAAGTAACTACAAGAAGTTTATCAATATCCATCGGTCGGGTAGTATCTGTGATTTTTTGAATAATGCGTTCTACAAGAACCGCTGTTTTTCCCGAGCCCGCCGCCGCAGAAACAAGAAGGCTCCGATTTCTAAGCTTTATGACCTGTCGCTGTTCTTCGGTCCATGATTTCCCCATGCTTCCCTCACCTCCTCATAAATCCGCTGCCACACCTCGTCGGCAGATAAGTGCATTAGCCGGTGATACTCGCATCCCTCCACCCGTTCATCAAAACGGCAGATTCCCCGATAGCTGCAATAATCACAGGCTGTTCGTTTTTTACTTCCATTAATCAATAAATATGGATTCTTTGATATATCTCCAGACATCCATCCCGCCGCCAGCTGTTCAATCCGCCGATGGACAAGATATCCCAATTCATCCATCTGTTCGGCGCTGGCAACACTGGAAGCTTTTGAAAAGCTCCCGTCCTTTTTCAGAGTGACCGGCAGCACCTGGGGCGCCTCGGATAGCTTTCCATCCATCCAGGCCACCACCTGAGGATCATTATTGGCCAGCCCTTCCAGCTTTAACATCGAAGCCAGCTGACTTTCCAATTCCTCCGGATTTCCCGGCATTTCTTCCAAAATCGGATCCTGGATATGATAATAAAACATCCCGGCCTTTACCATCCTTTTTTCCGGATGCTTTACTCCCTCAATCTTGGCAATAGCTTCCAGGTAAACAACCAATTGGAGCGACAAGCCATAAAAAATCTCTGTCAAATCAAATTCCTGCTGTCCGGATTTATAATCCACAATCCGAACGGCCCGTACTTCTTCCCGATCATATATATCGTAGCGGTCCACTGTTCCAATCAGCCGCACCCGGTCCCCGACAGAAAACTTCGTCTCAAATCCGGACGGCACGAATTCACCCTTACATATCTGCTTCTGTATCGTCCAGGCCGTCCGTTTCGCCATACGGACCAGCTGTTCCAGATAATGGGTGTAACGGGCATTTTCCAAAAACATGGCCGAACCATATTCCATGCCGGTTTCCCGAACACACTGTTCCATTGTCTCATCCCTGAACTCATCGGGCATTGTATGCCAGTCATAGGAACTTTCTTCCACAGCCTTAGAAAACCGTTCCATAGACTCATGAAGAATATTTCCCAAATCCGGCGGGAGAAGTTTTGCAGTCTTCCGTTCTTCCAGATGCAGGCCAGCACTTAAAAAATGAGCATAGGCGCAGGCTGCGTATTTTTCCAGGGTTGTAATACTGGCCCTCGGCCGTTCTCCATACAGGGCCTTAATGATTTTCCGAGACAGTGGACTCATCCGCCGCGTATTAAACTGCTCCGATATCCATGAGGACAGCTTCTCTTTTGTTCCGTCATGCTCCGAAAACCAGGCAAAGAGGGTCTGCCAGAATTCATTGCGAAGCTCCGGCTTCTTTAACCCCTCCAGTAGATAATAGCCACTCTCCTGCTCGCCGGTCAGAATCCGGCCTTCATTCCAGGTTTCCGGCATTTCCGGTCTTAAATCCGGAAATATCCGGTACACATCATTTAAGACAGTCGATGGCCGCAGGGCTTTCCCGCTGCCGTCCATCTGGGCATAGGTCAGTATAAGCCTTTGCTCCGGTTTTGTCATGGCCGTATATATGTAAAATTTCTCCCGAAAATTATTCTGCTTTCCTGTCGGCGCCAATTCCATCGAACAGCCGGACAATGCCTCCTTTTCCCTGTCTGTGATCAGTCCGCCAACAGCCACCGGTGTCGGAAGCACACCGTCATTGCAGCCTAAAATAAACAGGACCTTGACATCTCCAAGTCGGGTTCTCTTTAAATCACCAAGAACAACCTGATCCAATGTCGGAGGAATGACGCCCACCTGAATTTCTTCAAATCCTGCTTCCAATATTTCCATATACTCTTTTAAAGAGACCTTCTCCTTTTCCAAAATCTGACTGCATTTTTCTAAAAGCCCGTCCACCGCTTCATATACCTGGGCATACTCCCGCTCGTGGATAAAGTCTCCCTCTGCGTTAAAACCTTCTCTGTAGGCCTGAAGCTGTTCCTCGCCTCGAATTCCCTGGATAAATTCCCGCAGAGCCTTCGTATAATCTCCAACCGTTCCCTGACGGCTCATCATAAACAGAGGTTCTAACTCTTTGAGAACCTGTTTTCGGATTTCATTAACCCTCACAAAATCCTCCGGTCCGAAATCCCGATACCGTTTAATAAATTTTTCACTCCACCGTTTCCGTCCCCAAATTCCCGTAGCCAGAAGATAATTATCCAGCACGTCCACATCGGAATCCGCTACAAGAGAATAACCGGAACGCAGGTAACGAAACACACTTTCATAGGAAAAATCTTTAAGTATAACATCCATACTGCTTCGAAGCATCTCCACAAAGCTGTTTTCAGACAGATTGGCTTTATCGTCGATAAAAAGGGGGATTCCCATACGTTCGAACCGGTATCTCGCAGCCTCCCGATAACGGCTCACGTCCCCTGTGACGAGGGCAAAATCCCTATAAAAAAGTCCCTCCTCCATCACCATCCGGCGAATTTCTCCGGCAGCGAAGCTGATTTCCTCCGCCGGATGATCAAGGGCATAAATCTTCAGGCGCTGCGGCTTTCCCATCCAGGGCTGGAAACGCTGAAACCGGAACAGATGTCTTTCTAAAAAGCCCAGATCTGTTCGGTCTGCCGACAGATCTAGCAAAATATCCGGCTCCCGCTCCGCTTTCAGTCGAACAGCCATTTTATTCAGTTTCCAGAGTGTTTCCTTTGTCAGGTAAAACAACTGGTATTCCTGCCCCAATTCATAGGGCCTGTCATGGATATCAATACTCAGACCGATAACAAGACGCTTACACAAAAGCATCAGCTTTTCCAGAAGGCTGTATTGGGAAGGAGTGAAGCCGGTAAAATTATCGATATACATGATGCTTCCCTTTAGCAATTTCGAGTACGACACTTTCCCGGCAAGAACTTCTAAAAGCTCCTCCGCCGTCATATAGGTATCCGACATATATTCTTTGAAGGCGTCATACAATATCTGAATATCTCCCAGCTTTCTTCCAAGCATGGTATGCTCTCCAATCTGCTTCCGACTCTCTTCAAGCTGGGACGACTGGACACTGTACTGAAACAGCTCTGAAAGCATGGATTTTGCCTGTCCGACAAAGCCGCTTTTACCGACGCTTCCAGCAAAGGCTTCCAGCTCTCCCTTGTGCTCCGATAAAAGCCTCCGGATGACCATACTTTTACCCGTATCCTCCAGAATGGTTTTCTGAACGCCGCCAAGCTCATCAAATATCCGATAGGCCAGTCTCGGAAAACTGACAATATCCACATTCATAACACCATGTCCCGGATGAAGCTCGGCCATCTTCATCTGGGTCTGCATCGTATACTGCTCCGGCACCACCAGGTAAAACCTCTGCTCCGGCGCCGCCAGGGATTCTTCTATTAATTTCTGGTACATTACTTCTGAACGGCGGGGTCCGGCCCCGCCAATAATCATCTGAAGTGACATCTCATGACCCCTTTCTGTACTGTTACCTATCATAGCACATTTTCTATCCGCCTTCCACACCCATTCGAATGTCATATTTTCCAAATACCCTGCATAGGTTATATTAAAGTATTCTGAAGGAGGCCGATTATGGGTTCAAAAACACGCATTATAATTCTTCAAATGAAGGAAATCATCTATACGATTGTCTTCGTCGTGTTAGCCCTGCTGATGATTTTCCTGTTTATTTATATGTTTTTCCTCAGGGATCATGGAAAATCCAACGAGCCGGCATCCACACCTACATATACTCCGGGCGTCTACACCACCTCCATCGTTCTTGGAGACCACCCGGTCAGCCTTCAAGTAAGTGTCGACGCCGACCATATTAACAGCATTACGACGGCTCCCCTTGAAGAAAGCGTCACCGCCATGTATCCGCTGCTGGAATCCTGTCTTGAAGATATCAGCTCTCAATTAATCGCCGGCATTCCCATCGGCGAAGTCACCTATGACGATTCCAGCCAGTATACCGCTTCCATCTTGCTGAACGCTATCTCAGCAGCTCTGGATAAAGCTTCAAATTAAACTCTGTGGGTCAATTTTTTCCGAATGACCGGCAGCAAAAAGCCTCCGAACCCGTTCCTTTTCTAACGATTCGGAGGCTATCATTTTATATTTCGATTTTTTCGAGTTCAGCCTTCCATAAATCAGCGGAAGCATCGCTCGGCATCCGCCAGTCGCCTCTCGGTGACAGAGCTACCGAACCGACCTTCGGGCCGTCTGGAATACAAGAGCGTTTAAATTGCTGAGTAAAAAACCGGTGATAGAAATTTTTCAGCCATTTTAAAATAATTCCCGGTGAATATTCCCCCTCAAAGGCTATATTCGCCAAACGATAAATTTTTGCCGGCGGACAGCCAAAACGCATCATATGATACAGGAAAAAATCATGAAGCTCATAAGGTCCAACCAAATCCTCTGTTTTCTGGGATATTTCCCCTTCCTTCGGCGGGATCAGCTCCGGACTCACCGGCGTATCCAGAATATCCAAAAGCACTTCTCTCAGATTCTTTGACTCGCATGTATCGGCATAATAACGCACCAGATGGCGCACCAGAGTTTTTGGCACAGAAGCGTTGACACCATACATAGACATATGATCGCCGTTATAGGTCGCCCACCCCAAGGCCAACTCCGATAAATCCCCGGTGCCGACTACCAGGCCGCCGCACTGATTCGCCAGATCCATCAATACCTGAGTCCGTTCTCTGGCCTGTCCGTTTTCATAGGTCACATCATGTTTTTCCGGATCCTGACCGATATCTCTAAAATGAAGGGAAACGGCTTCGCGAATATTTACCTCAAGCAGCTTTGCCCCCAGTTCACGGACAAGCTGACAGGCATTATTGTAAGTTCTGTCCGTTGTTCCAAAACATGGCATCGTCACTGCTTTAATCGCTTTCCGATCAAGGCCAAGCATATCAAAGGCCCGAACGGTCACAAGCAGCGCCAGAGTCGAATCCAGACCGCCGGAAATGCCGACCACCGCATTTTTACAACGCGTATGGGCGAGACGTTTTTTCAGACCCATGGCCTGAATGGATAAAATCTCTTCACAGCGTCTGCGGCGGTCCCTATCTGATGCGGGAACGAAGGGCCGGGGATCCACATAGCGATTAAGCGCCAATGGCTCCACTGCCGTTTCAAAGGAAACCCGCACATAATCCCTGTCCTCATTCTGGATAAATGTGGTCATACGGCGGCGTTCACTATTTAAACGGCCCAAATCCACATCTCCATAAATAATGCCTGTTTCAAAGCGCCGGGACTCGGAAAGACAGGCGCCGTTTTCACAAATCAGGTTGTGTCCCGGAAATACCAGATCTGTCGTCGATTCACCCTCTCCCGCACCCGCATAGACATAGCCACAAATCAACCGGGCCGACTGGCTGCTCACCAGTTCCTTCCGGTAAGCATCCTTGCCTGTCGTCTCATCGCTGGCGGACACATTGAAAATGAGGGTTGCCCCTGCCAGAGCATGGGATATGCTCGGTGGATTCGGAGCCCACAAATCCTCGCAGATTTCACCACCGATAACAAGTCCCGGCACATTGGTACACTCAAAAAGCAGCTGAGTTCCGAACCATGTTTCCTGCCCGGCCAGTGAAATAAGCATTGGTTTTTTCGGTCCCCGCTCAAAATGGCGCGCCTCATAAAATTCAGAATAATTCGGAATAAAGGTCTTAGGAACAATACCGAGGATCGTACCTTCTTTAAAGACAACCGCCACATTATAAAGCTTTCCGTTCACCGCAAGCGGCATACCGACAACTCCGAGAATATCTAAATTTCCAGAAGCCTCCAGCAGCTTTTCCAGTTCGCTGACACAGCCTGAAAGCAGCAGTTCCTGGAGAAAAAGGTCGCCGCAGGTATAGCCGGTCATGCAGAGCTCCGGAAACACAACGATTCGCGCCTTCTGCTCCCAGGCTTCCTTAAGCATCCTTTCCACCTGTTTCCGGTTATATTCACAGTCCGCCACCCGAATCTCCGGCGTTGCCGCCGCCACTCTGATAAATCCGTCCTTCATTCCTTATTCCTCCAAATTTCTTTATTTACCTGCATTTTCCCGAAGCTTACCATTTCTGTAAGCCTTCAAAAGTAATTCCAGATCATTGATTTTTTGCTGGATAACCTTACCGTTATCCGTATCCGCCACATATTTTCGCTCTGACAGCTTTTCAATGATATTAATATTCTCACAAATATCCGTCTCTTCTTTAATGGCTTTTTCAGCACTCTCAAAAGGCAGATGGGTCACCAGCTTTAAACCATAGGAATTATAAACTAATGTATAGCCTGCGATTCCCGTCGTTTTCTGATAGGCCTTGGAGAAACCGCCGTCAATGATAAACAGCTTGCCGTTGCCTTTGACAGGACTCTCTCCTTTTTTTAATTTTACCGGCATATGTCCGTTAATGATGTGAGCCTTTTTAGGATCCAGCCCGAATTCCCGGATAATATTATCGCACACCGTCTCACTAATCGTTTCGTCTTCAATCAGTCGATAATACGGATCCTTCCGTTCCTCATGGGTATCCTTTTCGCCCAGGAAATACCGCTCGAAGGTCGCCATCTTTTCTTTGCCGAACACCGGTGAATTTTCATTTGTCCAGGCAAACCACATCAGATCCTGACCATAGGTTTTTGCCTCCGATTCCGGCAAATAATAACCTCTGCGGACATTTTTTTCAATAAAATCGTACAGCGCCTTTCCTTTATAGCCCTTTCCCTGAAGATAGACTTCCCGGAAGCTTCCGTCCTCATTCATCGGGACGCAGCCATGGAAATAAAGATTATCATTATAGCATAAATATAAGCTGCCGGATTTTAACAAAAACTGAACATGGCGCTGCAGTTTTTCACAGTTTTTAAAATTGTGGATCAGGCGTTTCATGACCTTTTCCTCTTCCTTCGACAACTGATACGGATCACTCCACATGATCGTCGGAAATTTCGTATCCAAAAGGTTATATGTAACGCCGTCCAATTCCACCGTACCCGTCTCCGGATTGATCTTGTCCAGCAAAAGCCGGTTGTCCATGAGCATTCCCGGACGTTTTTTAATAATCTGTCCCTCCAGCTTAAACTGAATAATGGAAATGGCTTTGTGCATCTTCATTTCCGTCTGCTCCTCGATACGGCTCAGCATATCCGCATCTCCATGGTCCTGAACCTGGAACAATTCACACTCATCATCCGCATAAACCTCCAGGGCAAAATTGGCCAGAGGCATCAGATTAATGCCGTAATCATCCTCCAATGTCGCCAGATTTCCATATCGGGCACAAATTCGAATCACATTGGCAATACAGGCCGGCTGTCCGGAAGCGGCTCCCATCCAGAGCAGATCATGATTCCCCCACTGAATATCCACCGAATGGTAATTCATCAAATGATCCATGATTTCCACAGCACCAGAGCCTCTGTCATAAATATCGCCCACAATATGCAGATGATCGATAACCAGACGCTGAATCAGCTCGCATAATGCAATAATAAAAGCTCTGGAACGGCCAATACGGATAATCGTATCGATAATACCGTTATAGTAAGCCTCTTTATTTGTGATTTCTTCTTTTTCATTAATTAATTCTTCAATGACATAGGCGAAATCCTTCGGCAAAGCCTTACGCACCTTGGAACGGGTATATTTTGATGCAACACGCTTACACACCTGAATAAGCCGGTGCAGAGTGATTTTATACCAGTCGTCCAGCTCCGTCTCATCTTTTTCGATTAAATCGAGCTTTTCCGCCGGATAATAAATCAATGTCGCCAGCTGCTTTTTATCCCGGATACAAAGCGAATTTCCAAATTCATCGTCGATTTTCGCCCGGACCGCTCCGGAACCATTCTTCAGCACATGGAAAAACTGCTCCGCTTCGCCATGAATATCACTGAGTACATGTTCCGTCCCCTTTGGCAGATTTAAAATTGCCTGCAGGTTAATAATTTCTGTCGACGCTGAGGCAATCGACGGATACCTCTCCGACAAAACCTTCAGATACCTTCTTTGTAGCGCATCGAGTTCTTCTGTCCTTTTCGTATTTTCCATATTTGTATCCCCCCTATCCGTTTTAACCGCCAATGACATCGCTCATTGTATACATGCCCGGCGCTTTATCTTTCAAAAATACAGCCGCCGAAATCGCTCCTTTGCCAAAAATCCCCTTGGAATAGGCCGTATGCTTAATCTCAATGACCTCATCCGGTCCGCAGAAAAAGACTTCGTGTTCGCCGACAATGTTTCCTCCCCGGACAGCCTGAATCCCAATTTCTTTTTTCCCCCGTTTTACCCGCTCCTGGCTGCGGTCTAATTTATAGATATACTCCTTATTAAGCGCCGCATTCATGGCGTCAGCGATGGCCAACGCTGTACCTGAAGGCGCGTCCAGCTTTTGATTATGATGCTTTTCCACAATTTCAATATCATATCCGGCCCGGGCCAGCACCTGGGCTCCCAGAGCTGCCAGCTTAAAAACCGTATTCACACCAAGAGACATATTCGCAGACCTTAAAATCGCCGTCTCCTTACTCGCCGCTTCCACATGGGCCAGCTGCTCCTCTGAAAGTCCTGTCGTACACAGAACAAGGGGGATTTTACGGGCTGCCGCATAATCCACGACAGCATCCACAGCCTTTGCTACCGAGAAATCTACAATAACATCCGCCGACACATCACATTCCTCTACTTTTGTAAAAACCGGGTATCCGTTTTCCCTATTATCCTGAATATCAATTCCCGCCACGATTTCAACGTCCGGGTCCTCCTTTGCCAGACGGGTAATAACCTGTCCCATGGCGCCGTTGCAGCCGTGCATAATAAATTTTGTCATTCTGCTTCTCCTCTCCTTCCAAAAAAGCTGTCCCAGATTGTCAAAAATCTGACACAGCTCTTTTCACTAATCTACTATTTTAATACCAAAATCTTTCATCGTCTGTATCAACCGGGCTTTATTCGCTTCTTCCATTGGTGTCATCGGGAGTCTTAACGGCCCCGCTTCCATACCCATTAAATTCATCGCTGTTTTTACCGGAATCGGATTTACCTCGCAAAACAGAGCATGCACCAAAGGCAGAACCTTCAGCTGGAGCTCCCTGCTGCCGACGATATCTCCGTTAAAGAACCGCTCTGTAATATCGTGGGTTTCCTTCGGACAGACATTGGATAATACGGAAATAACGCCTTTACCGCCAAGAGAAAGAATCGGCACGATCTGGTCGTCATTCCCTGAATAAATGTCAATATCTCCCTGGGTCATCTGCATAATATCCGCCACCTGGGAAATATTCCCGCTGGCCTCCTTCACAGCCACCACATTCTCATAGGTGCGCCGAAGCTCCGCAATCGTCTGAGGTAAAATATTTACCCCGGTACGGCTCTGCACGCTGTAAAGCACCATCGGCAAACTTGTATTTTTTGCGATGAGACCAAAATGCTGAATCAGCCCCTTCTGAGTAGCCTTGTTATAATATGGCGTCACGACCAGCGCCCCGTCGGCCCCGGCCTTCTCTGCCTCTTTTGTCAAATAAATCGCTGTTTCTGTACAATTTGAACCGGTTCCAGCAATTACAGGCACACGTTTTGCCACATGCTTCACCGCAAAACGGATACATTCCACATGCTCTTCTTCGGACAAGGTCGATGCCTCGCCGGTCGTTCCTGTAATAATAATACTGTCTGTATGGTTCTCAAGCTGGAAATCGATTAATTCCCCCAATTTGTCAAAATTTACCGTTCCATCCGGATTCATAGGGGTCACAATCGCTACACCAGCACCTGTAAAAATGGCCATAATGAACCTCCTTGTCTTTCTGTCGCTGCTCTTATTATATTATATTCTAAAAAATAAGAATGAGCCGACAACCGCCGGCTCACTAAATATTTATCTTTGAATTTGTATTCCCAAGCAGCTTTCATCCTACCTTTGATAGTAGCATTTCTGCCATTTAATGTCAACCATTCACTGACTCTTTTAAGCTTCACAATCTGCTTTTTTTACGATATCAATTCTTGAAATATAGTCTGCTTCACCGACCAATTTCTCCGGTAAATTTCTTCCGGTAAGGATTAATTCCATCTCTTCCGGCTTTGTATGAATTAAATGGATCACATCGGACACGTCTAAAATTCCCAGGTCTACCAGACCCAGAATTTCATCCAAAACCAAAACATCACATTCGCCAATGGTCAATACTTTTTTTGCAAAATTCACCCCATTGAGAATATTGAGGTTTTCCTCTTCCTGCTCACTTTCCGAAAGGTCTTCATAATAACGGTCCATTTTTTCAAAACGAAAAACCTTCACCTCCGGCTCCAGCCGTCCGAAATAATCCAGCCTTCCCGTAAGTCTTCCCTTTAAAAACTGTATCATAAATACTTCCTTGCCTTCACTGGCACAAACCAGCGCTCTTCCCAACGAGGAGGTCGACTTTCCTTTGCCTTCCCCGCAGTATATCTTAACCAAACCTTTTTCCACAACATTCACCTCAATGTATGTTAATACCATATTTCTGAGGTCCCGTCAATCATTTTATTCAATACATTCAATTTTACTTACCGAAATTTCATAGGCTGTCCGACGTTCCACCTGTTCGCCCTCGATCCGCTTCTGATAGGTCCGGCTTTGAATTCGTCCCCAGAGATGAATGTGAGTTCCCACTTCAAATTTTCCCGCAAATCGTGCATTCCGTCCCCAGCAGATACATGGAAGATAATCGGATTTTCCATAGGGACGATTGACCGCCAACAGCAAGTCCGCAATCTCCCGTCCAAGAGGTGTCATCCGATATACCGGTTGTTTGCAGATAAATCCGTCCAGGAAAATACTGTTTGGCTTCACATTTTCCGGTTCCTCATCCAGGATTTCCACCTCCCGGACAAATACGGAAAGGACCAACCTGTTTCTTCCTTCCTCATGCTTATTATAAGAACGGAATTGGCCATGGGCCTCCAATGTACGCCCTATGTAATTCTCCGTCACATCGATGAGACGCTCAGAAATCAGCAAGGGTATTCGGTCTACCATATTACTGAGCCGCTGCACAACGACCTCCACCACGTAAAATCCTTCACCGAAAACCTCATGACTGTACACAAACTCCGAATCCACAACCCCCACGATTGTTACCTGATTATTATCCAGCACCTTGTCTGCCATCCTTTTGTTCCCCTTTCTGTATATACAAGTTTTCATCTCGTTTAATATATTTATTCGATTCCCGATGGATTTAGAACCGAATTCTTAAATGACTTTAGCATGAATTTCTAATGAAATAAATTATCATTCATCGACAGGAAATCCTTAAAAATGACGGCAAATGCCCTATTCCAGAATTCAATTATATTTTTCTTAATAAATTTTCTTGAAAAACCGTGGCATTATGGTAGAATATAAAAGTTGTCAGTAGTACATGTATGAAATGGATTGGAAGGAACGGAAACAATTATGAAAATGAAACGTGAAGATATCCGAAATATTGCGATTATTGCTCATGTAGACCACGGTAAGACAACACTGGTGGATGAGTTATTAAAACAGAGCGGTGTATTCCGAAGCAATCAGGTCGTTCAAGAACGTGTCATGGATTCAAATGATATTGAACGTGAACGCGGCATTACAATTTTATCCAAAAACACCGCCGTATTTTATAAGAACACAAAAATTAATATTATCGATACGCCGGGACATGCCGACTTCGGCGGTGAAGTTGAACGTGTCCTCAAGATGGTAGACGGCGTTGTCCTCGTTGTCGACGCTTTTGAAGGCCCGATGCCTCAAACAAAATTTGTTCTGAAAAAAGCGCTGGAACTGGAACTGTCCATTATCGTCTGCATTAATAAAATTGACCGGCCGGAAGCACGCCCGGATGAAGTCATCGACGAGGTGCTGGAGCTTTTGATCGATCTGGACGCTTCCGACGAACAGCTTGACTGTCCTTTCGTCTATGCCTCCGCGAAATCCGGTATTGCCATGCTGGAGCTTGGCGAAAACGGCCAGGATATGCAGCCGCTTTTTGAAACAATTATCGAGCATATTCCGGCGCCGGAGGGCGACCCGGACGCTGAAACCCAGGTACTGATCAGTACCATTGATTATAACGAATATGTGGGCCGTATCGGCGTCGGCAAAGTGAGCAACGGTACTATCCATGTAAATCAGGATGCCGTTATCGTCAACGCCCATGACCCGGAGAAAAACCGGAAGGTGAAGATCAGCAAGCTTTACGAGTTTGACGGTTTAAATAAGGTTGAGGTGGAAAAAGCTTCCATCGGCGCCATCGTGGCCATCTCCGGCATTTCAGATATCCATATCGGAGATACGCTCTGCTCACCGGAAAAGCCGGAACCGATCCCGTTCCAGAAGATTTCTGAGCCGACCATCTCCATGAACTTCCTTGTCAATGACAGTCCGCTGGCCGGCCAGGAGGGTAAGTATATTACCTCCCGTCACCTGCGCGACCGTCTCTTCCGGGAACTGAACACTGACGTGAGCCTTCGTGTCGAAGAAACTGAAAATACGGACTGCTTCAAGGTTTCCGGCCGGGGCGAGCTTCACCTCTCCGTTTTAATTGAAAATATGCGCCGGGAAGGCTATGAATTTGCCGTCAGCAAAGCTGAGGTTATCTATAAGAAAGATGAAAACGGCAAACTGTTAGAACCAATGGAAACAGCCGTTATTGATGTTCCGGATGAATTTACCGGTATCGTCATCGAAAAACTGAGTCTCCGTAAAGGTGAACTCACCGGTATGTCTAAAGCCAGCGGCGGTTATTCCCGTCTGGAATTCAACATTCCATCCCGTGGCCTCATCGGTTATCGCGGCGAATTTTTGACAGACACGAAAGGTAACGGTATTTTAAATACACTTTTCAATGAATACGGTCCATATAAGGGCGATATTGCCTACCGCCAGACCGGTTCTCTCATCGCCTTTGAATCCGGCGAGACGCTGGCTTACGGTCTGTTCAATGCTCAGGATCGCGGTACCCTCTTTGTTGGACCGGGTGAAAAGGTCTACGGCGGCATGATCGTCGGACAAAATCCAAAGGGCGACGATATCGAGCTGAACGTCTGCAAGGCCAAGCATCTGACAAATACCCGTGCTTCCGGCTCTGACGACGCTCTCAAGCTGACGCCGCCACGGATTTTAAGTCTGGAAGAAGCTCTCGACTTCATTGAAAATGACGAACTCGTGGAAGTTACACCAAAGAGCATTCGTATGCGTAAGAAAATCCTTGATACGAAAATGCGTATGCGGGCGAACCGCAAATAAAATATCAAAAAACATCTGCCTCATGTTCTCTGAAACGGAATATGAGGCAGATGTTTTTTATTTTCCATTAATTTTCAAATTCAATGCGTTCCTGACGGTATGTATTTCTTTTTCCATTTATCGGTCCGGAAACGCAGAAAATAAATCAGCCCCCTGGAACACTCATCAATGGCCATAGCTACCCACACGCCCTGCAATCCGAAACGGAGAACTCCGCCGAAAATCCAGGACAGCAGTACGGCCACTACCCAGTGGAAGCTGATGCCGACACAGATCGGCAGCTTAATTTCACCGACAGAGATGAGGCATTTTGTCATAAGAATATTAATCGCCCGACCGAATTCCAGAAAGATATCAATCAAAAGAATCTGCTTCCCCAGGGACAGCATCCCCTCATCCTGAGTAAATATTCCAAGAATCGAATGGCTGAAAAGCCAGATGACAAACATCATGCCGACACAAACGCCGATGGAAATTTTTAAAGTCCACCAGACCTTTTTCCCCACCTCATCCACCTGTCCCCGCCCCAGCAGATAGCCGATGACGATCTGTACCGCCTCCGAAATAGCGATGGCGTAGACATAGGCAAAATTAGCCAGAAGACTACAATATCCCTTTGTGGCCGTCACTGCCGCCCCATAGGGATTAATAACGCTCAATATACAAATCTGTGACAGGTTATAGGAGAAATTCTCCGCTCCCGACGGAATACCGATTTTTAAAAGCTTCATCAGCATTTCCTTGCTTCCCTGCTTTAAATATTTAAGCTTCAGTTCAATTTTTGTATATTTACGGAAAACAACGTAAATACAAATAAGCCCGATCGTTTTACTGATGACTGTCGATATGGCGGCGCCCACGATACCGAGCTGCGGAAACCCGAAAAGTCCGTTGATCAGAATCGCGTTGCCGATAATATTCAAAACATTCATGATGACAGAGACGATCATCACTTCCTTTAAACGGGTGTGACTGCGCAAAATTGCGGCAAAATTCAAGTACAGACCCTGAATGAGAGAAAAACCCCCGACGATCATCAAATACAGGCAGGTTTCGTGAAGAATCGACGCATCAATATTCATCAACTGAAAAATCGGCCGGTTCAAAAACAGGGCAATCCCTGTCGATATCATACTGACTGTTCCAATAACCAGCATGGACAGTACACACAACTGATTACTTTTATATTCGTCCTCCGCCCCAAGGCACTGGGTCAGCACGACGGTTGTCGCCATACAGAGCATATTCATTGTAATAATAATGATATTGATGATCTGGTTACCATTGACAATGGCGGCCACCGAGGCCTGGGAATGGTGGCTGACCATAATCTGGTCGATATTGCCTACAAGAAGCTGCAAAAGCAGCTCGATAAAAATGGGAATGGACATTTTAAATAAATTTGAATTACGGGTCATTTTATCCATCGCTGTCAATCTCCTTCAATAAAAAATAAAATACCGCGTTACATTCTATCACCACTATTTATATTTTTCAATTGCATCTTTCGCAAAAATATATTATAATATTAATAATAATTACTATTTTAGAAATAAAGGAGGCATACTATGAATATTTTTGTTTTAATGAAACAGGTTCCTGTAATCTCGGACATAAAAATTAATCACCAGACCTTTACGGTAGACCGTTCAACTGCAGGTTCAATGATGAATCCGTCAGATGCCCATGCCATTACGGCGGCGGTATCTCTGAAAAAAAGTCTC
>ENA-ORNG01001700-ORNG01001700.1-human-gut-metagenome-genome-assembly--contig:-NODE-1700-length-15094-cov-5.037835_pt1 | contig 15094 bp, 10 predicted proteins | sample MGYA00242113_ERZ509018 | MGnify/ENA primary metagenome ERZ509018 (study PRJEB26280, sample SAMEA2338711) | human gut metagenome | biome: human gut; feature: human-associated habitat; material: faeces... | reverse complement strand
GGGGATCACCAGAAAATGGGTGGGGGCCTGAGGATCGATGTCATAGAAGGCGTAGCAGACCTCATCCTCATAGACCTTGTTGGAGGGGATCTGTCCCTCCGCGATCTTGCAGAACAGACAATCGCTCATAAACGGAAGTCCTCCTTTCCTGGGCGGAGACCGCCCGATTCACTCGCTCTCATTGTAGCACGCTTTTGGGAGAAGCACAACCTCACTGCACGTGGACGTGGTCGTTGATGTGCTTCATGCAGTAGCAGTAGTAGCCGTTGCACTTGGAGCAGTAGCGGAACTCCATGTTGGGGTCGTCCGCGTCGGTGATGCCGCACACGGCGCATTTGTGGAGATAGCCCTTCCGGTTCTGGACTTCCTTCTGAGCCTTTTTGAAGTTGATGGTCTGAGGATCGACCCGGTGAGCAGCCCGGCTGCTCCCCCGGCGGAGGATGGCCATCAGATCGTCCCAGAAGAAGATGAAGTAGTTCAGGATGGCCACAATGGGGACCATTCCCTGGACCCAGTTGCCGTTCATAAAGTAATGACCAATATCAAAGGCAAAGAGGGCCGCATCCACCCAGGCCAGCCACTTCACTTTCAGGGGCAGGATCCCGTAGAGCAGCACCCGCATATCCGGGTACAGGGTGGCGAAGGCAAAAAACATGGACATGTTCACGTAGTACATGCTGGCAGTCTCCAGGAAGGCACCAGAGATCCAGTAAGTCACCATCCCGGTGAAAATGTTCAGCAGGACGCCCACCCCGTAAAACACGGTGAACCGGGTAGACCCCCACTGGTTTTCCAGAGCGTTTCCGATGTAGTAGTAGAACAGGGTGGTCAAGGCAAACCACAGGATGAAACCGCCGCTGGTGGGGACGAAGATAAAGGTGAGCAGCCGCCACACCTGCCCCTCCATGATCAGGGCCGGGTAGAACCGCAGCATAGCGGAGAAGTAGCCGTTGCTGAACATATCCATCAGATAGACCGCTACATTGGCGATGACGATGTACTTCATCAGACCTGGGATGCCGAGCCGGGGATGCTTGTAGCAGAAGCGGTCCAGCCAGCGGGAAATCGCGCCCATACAGGAGCCTCCTAACATTTGTGTCAAATCGTTTTTCATTGTACCCCGGTTTTCGGGAATTGTCCATGACAAATCTGTAAATTATTTGTCTTTGTCTCCCATGGGCCGGAAAGTTTTCTCATTCAGCATTGAATTTGTCTCCGAAACATTGTAAAGTAAAGAAAGAAATTTTTTAGTTTCGCCCATGAAAGGATGGTCTTTATGGAGAATTTCAGCCAGAGCGCCCCTGTCAACATGGCCCCGACCGGCATCGCCACCTTTGCCAAATGTCCCATCTGCCCTGACATCCGCCAGATCCAGGCTGACATCGCTGTCATCGGCGCCCCCTGCGATATGGCTATCCAGGGCCGCCCCGGCGCCCGGCTGGGCCCCCGGGGCATACGTACCCAGTCCACCCGCTTTCGCTTCAGTCCCCAGGGTTCCTATGATCCAGAACGGGACGACTACTACCTGAGCACCGAGAAGTGGTCGGTGATGGACTGCGGCGACATCGACTATGTCCCCGGCGATCTGGAGCAGACCTTCGGCAACATCGAGGCCGCGGTGCGCCTGCTCCGCAGCCGGGGCTGCCTGCCCGTGGTGCTGGGGGGCGACCACTCCATCTCCATCCCGGTCGCCCGGGGGCTGGACCAGTCCGGCCCCTTCCATGTGATCCAGCTGGACGCCCACCTGGACTGGACCGATCAGCTGGGCGGGAACCGGCTCTTCAACGGCCATCCCATGCGCTACATGTCCCAGCTGCCCTATGTGGACCGGATGGCTCACCTGGGCATCCACGGCATCGGCAGCAGCAAGCGCTCCGACTTCCAGGACGCCCGGGCCTATGGGGCAACGATCCTCTCCGCCCGCCAGATCCGGGCCATGGGAGCCCAGAAGGTTCTGGAACAGCTGCCCCAGGGCGGGCGCTACTATGTCACCATCGACATCGACGCTTTCGACTACTCTATCGCCGGCGGCACCGGCTCCCCCATGCTGGGCGGCCTGCTCTATGACGAGGCGGTGGACCTGCTGGAGGGCATCGCCCAGCTGGGCGAGGTCATCTGCGTGGATCTGGTGGAGGTCTCGCCCCCTTATGACGACGCGGCGGGCACCACCTGCTATCTGGCCGCCCGGATCCTGGCCGACTTCCTGGGCTTCATCACCAAGGAGCGGGAGCGCAGGGGAGAACGCTGATCCCCATCCCCATCAAATCAAAGGAGCAAATGATATGAGCATCGTGAAAGACCTGTCTCTGTCCCCTTCCGGCCTGCAGAAGATCCAGTGGGTCCGGGACTTCATGCCCGCCCTGGGCGGCATCGAAGAGCGCTTCCGCCGGGAGAAGCCCTTTGAGGGCCTGACCATCGCCGTCTCTGTCCACCTGGAGGCCAAGACCGCCAACCTGGGGCTGGTGCTCCGGGAGGGGGGCGCCCAGGTGTATCTCACCGGCTGCAACCCCCTGTCCACCCAGGACGACGTGGCCGCCGCCATGGCCGACCTGGGGGTGGAGACCTTCGGCGTCCACGGGGTGGACATGCAGGGGTATGAGGACCTGCTGGTGGAGACCCTGAAGTGCCGCCCCCACCTGATCGTGGACGACGGCGGCGACCTGATCTCCCTGCTGGGGGGGCGGTGCGCTCCCTACGGGGACCGGCTGCTGGGAGGCTGTGAGGAGACCACCACCGGCATCCACCGCCTGTACGCCCGGGAGCGGGCGGGCATCCTCCCCTGCCCCATGATGGCGGTGAACGACGCCAAAGCCAAGCACTACTATGACAACAAGTACGGCACCGGGCAGTCCTCCTGGGACGCCATCATGCACACCACCAACCTGATGGTAGCGGGCAAGACGGTGGTGGTGGCCGGCTACGGCTGGTGCGGCAAGGGCATCGCCATGCGGGCCAAGGGCATGGGGGCCGACGTGATCGTCACCGAGGTGGACCCCTTCAAGGCCCTGGAGGCCACCATGGAGAACTTCCGGGTCATGCCCATGGACGAGGCCGCAAAATATGGGGACATTTTTGTCACCGCCACCGGCTGCAAGGACGTGATCGTGGAGCGCCACTTCCAGGTGATGAAGCACAACGCCATCCTCACCAACGCGGGCCACTTCGACTGCGAGGTGGACGTGGCCGGACTGGCGAAAATGGCCGTACGCCGGGAGGTGCGCCGGGAGAACATCGAGGGCTTCCGCCTGCCCGACGGCCGCACCCTCAACGTGCTGGCCGAGGGCCGTCTGGTCAACCTGGCGGCGGGCAACGGCCACCCGGCGGAGATTATGGACATGTCCTTCGCCGTCCAGGCCCTTTCCCTGGAGTGGATGGCCAGGCATGCCAGAATGCTGGAGAAGAAGGTCTACAACGTCCCCGAGGAGATTGACGACCAGATCGGCCGGGTGAAGCTGGCCGCCATGGGGCTTTCCATCGATACGCTGACCCAGGAGCAGAAGGATTATCTGGCGGGCTGGGAGGCCTGAACCGGGGCCGGCTGCATCAGCGGGCAGGCTCTCCTGTGGGAGAGCTACCAGCAGACACATCTTATCGACTGTAAAAAGGAGAGCTGTATGAACGACTTTCAGTACTATACCCCCACTAAGGTGGTATTCGGCAGGGGCACCGAGGAGCAGGCGGGCCAGCTGGCGAAGGAGCAGGGCGGGACCAGGGCGCTGGTCCTTTGCGGCGGCCGCAGCGCCAGGGAGAGCGGCCTTCTGGACCGGGTGCTGGCCAGTCTGGACCGGGCCGGCGTGGCCCACGTGGAGCTGGGCGGCGTGGTCCCTAACCCCCGGCTGTCCAAGGTACGGGAGGGGATGGAGCTGTGCTGCCGGGAGGGTGTGGACTTCCTGCTGGCCGTGGGGGGCGGAAGCGTCATTGACTCCGCCAAGGCCATCGCCCTGGGGCTGGCCTACGAGGGGGACGTGTGGGACCTGTTCTCCGGCCAGCCTGCCCGGAACTGCCTCCCGGTGGGGACCGTGCTCACCATCGCCGCCGCCGGCAGTGAGATGAGCAACTCCTGCGTCATCACCAACGAGGACGGCTGGAAAAAGCGGGGGTTGAACACCGACCTGTGCCGCCCCCGCTTTGCCGTGATGGACCCGGAGCTCACCTTCACCCTCCCCGCCTATCAGACTGCCTCCGGCTGCGTGGACATCATCTACCACACCATGGAGCGCTACTTCTCCGGCCCTGAGACATTCGGTGGCAATCGGTCCCGGCACGCACATGCCTACTTCTGTCACTTCGTATTTTTTGCCGGTGTTCATCAGGCGTATCACATCGCCTTTGGCGACCTTGCCGTCGAATATCCTGGTATAGATTATGACGCCCTTGTAGTTGTCGTATTTTGAGTCGAAGATCAGGGCCTTGAGCTTGCCGTCCGGGTCTCCCGACGGCGCCGGGATGTCGCTGATTATCCTCTCCAGCAGCTCGTCTATGCCGATACCTTCTTTAGCTGAGATCAGCGGTGCCTCGGAAGCGTCCAGTCCTATGACTTCTTCTATTTCTTCTTTGACTTCGTCAGGTCTTGCCGAAGCCAGGTCTATCTTGTTGAGCACGGGCAGTATCTCCAGATTTTCGTCAAGGGCCAGGTAGACATTGGCCAAAGTCTGGGCCTCTACTCCCTGTGTTGCGTCCACCACGAGGACGGCTCCCTCGCAGGCAGCCAGGCTCCTCGATACTTCATAGTTAAAGTCAACATGGCCCGGCGTATCTATCAGGTTGAGCTCATAGTCCTGGCCGTCCCTGCTGTGGTATCTGAGCCTGGTGGTCTGGAGCTTGATGGTTATGCCCCTTTCCCTTTCCAGATCCATGTTGTCCAGGAACTGTTCCTTCATGTCCCTCTGCTCCACATACCCGGTCTTTTCGATGAGCCGGTCCGCAAGGGTTGACTTGCCGTGGTCGATATGGGCGATAATGCTGAAATTTCTTATATATTTCTGGTAATCTTTTTCTGTCATCTTTTCCTCACTGAAAACATAATTCTACAGGATATATTTTAATGTAAGTCCGTCTTATTTTCAATGGAAAGTTGTGAGGGGAGGGAGAAGGAAGAGGAAATGTATGTCAATCTTTTCATTTTACGGGTTGATTTCCGGTTAATTACTAATTGACTTTTGTTCTCTATTATTGTATGATCATCTTGTAGGATAATTTTTTAACAAATACGTTTAGTATTTTATTGTTGCCATTCATTTTGCGTTAAATTTTGCAGCTTTTATTAATTTTTGCAACAGACTTCGACCTTGCTGTACCCTCGAAGGCCCCATGTTTTACAAGGAGATGATAAAAATGAGCAATGGTCCAAATAATGATCTGAACAAACAAGATGAAATTTTCCATTTTAACCTTATCCAAGGTCTGTTTTTCATTTATACCTGCTCATATATCTGTCTCCACCATTATTGGGCGAAGAATATCTTCTTCGGTGGAGAAATAGATCCGATTACCGATATCGTTTTAGCTGGGATCGGTGCTCTTTTCGGCATCATCATTCTTATTTACAACAAAAAAAATGAGACATATAAAGCAAATAAAATCGCTTGTTATATCTGTGCAGCTTACTGTTTTTTAAAGCTGCTTTTTTTATCGCTAAGCTGTTTACATTTTCAAAAGTAGACAGAGGTTAAGCTTGTTGGAATCAAGTTGCTGCAAAACGGCTTTATGGCCCATTTGGGCAGCGAAGATGAATACGGCTTTTTTTAGTCAGCCAAAATCAAAACACAATCTGCCCATCTTCCACAGTTCAAACTATTTCTTATGCTGTCCTTGCAAAGGTTGGCGGTGCATGGACTGCGTATGGTCCAGCCTCCGCGATAGCTAACATTGCAGCAGCCGCCTGATCCGGACCGGTTCACGCAGTGATCTCTTTTGTAAATAATCCTGTGCCGGATACAAGACAAACAGCGCCCGGACTTTCCGTTCGGGCGCTTTGTTCATCTATTTCGCAGCCGTTATTTCATGGCCGTTATCATCTGTTCTTTTCTGACCTGTATCTGTATGCGCTGATCAGGGCTATGGCCATGGCAGCGAGCATTAGAGCGGCAAACAGACGGATCTGTGCAGTGTCGCCTGTCTTGACCGCATCTGAAACTTGAGTTTTTTCGTCATTGCCGGTGGTCTCATCGCCGATACCATCGTTGCCGCTGTCGTCAGTCACATCATCGTCTCCCGGCACTGTTGGTTCGCCCGGCACTACAGGCTCGCCCGGAGTTACAGCGCTGCCGCTCAAAGTGTATGCCGCCACGGTTCCTGATACTTCACAGGCCGCCAGGAGCACAGGACTTCCGGATTCAGACTCTCCGGTGGAGATGAATGCCAGCCCTTCAGGCGCAACATCTCCTGCTATTTCCTGCGAAAAGTCTCTGGTGTTGATATAGTTCACATATTCGGCTCCTGCCGGGTCTGTAACATCATATACCATGATACCGCCTATACGCTCCAGGGCTATAAAGGCATAGTATCTTCCGTCCACTTCTTCAATGGTGATGGCTTCAGGCTCAACACCTTTCTTGGCGCTGCGGCTGTCCACATCTATATCATCATTTGAGCAGTTAAACCATGCGGCCAGATAGGACGCAGTCCTGCTCTCAAACTCGTTGGCGCTGTCATATACCACTTCCATGGTATCAGCGTCAAAGATCGTAAAGGAACGGCTTCCGTAAAGATAGTTCTTTCCGTCTTCAAGCCCCGCCGTAACATCGTGATCGAGAGTCCTTACATCCTCTGCTGTATTTCCGTTGGTATCTTGAATATCAGTTTTGGTCTCGTTGGTAAAGTCTCCCCACTCACGGGCGTCTCCTTCATTGGCAGTGGCGATATATGTCTTGTCGCCTATCTCAAATACGCTTATGCCGTCCGGCATGCGAACGCCATATGTATCCTCATATAAAGCCCCTTCGTATTTGCCGTCCTCCACCAGGTCTATCATGTTAGGCTCAATGCTGAGGTCCTGGAATCCTATGCTCTTTATGGATGTAAACTGTCCGCTCTCAATGTCCAGTGCCGCTATGGCATTGGCCTCCTGGAGAGACACATATGCTGTGGTGCCATCAGCATCCAGTGCGATATATTCAGGTTCCAGGTCGTTTTCTGCGCTCAGTATTTGGCCGTCTATCTTATTGAACAATACCCCCTGCCCGGCAAGCTGCTCAGAATCAAAATCTTCAAATCCTACCGTGCGGGTTTCTTTTGTAGCCGTATTTACTATGGTAACGCTGCCTGCAGGATCCACTGCGCCGTCTTTATATCCGTTCCTCGGTTCGCCTTCGTCGGCGGTGAGTATCCATTTGCCGTCTTTGCTGACAGTTATCATATCAGGCTGCACTCCTGTCACAAAGCTTTCGATCAATCGACCGTCATAGTCCAGTACGGCAATGCGGCCGGCAGCAGAATAATCCGAGGCCTGAAGGGCGATCACGATGTGGTCGTTTGCCGTATCTACCGCAACGCTGGTCATATCTCCGTATTCGAAGCCTGATATAAGATCTTTGACCTGTATGGTGCTTTCAGTTTCAAGGCTTCCGTCTTTCCTGACATCTATGACATCAAGATGTCCTTCCTGTCCATTTACCACATAGGCTTTGCCGTTATCGGCGTTATATGCAACGATCTCAGCAACTCCTCCGTCAGCATTGGCGGTCCCCACCGTCACCCGGCCGGTAAGCTTTAGCTGCACCTTTGCGTCAGCGTCAAATCCCGTCTGTGTATACACAGGCGATACGGGAGTTTCAGGCTCTTTCCCGTCATCAGGCACATCACCGGAGCCGGCCGGCCCGTGAGGTCCGTTTTCCTCTTCTACGGGATCAGAATAATCTATTACTACAGTATCCGCAGCATTATCGTCGGTATCTGTAAAATTGTCCCTGCGCACAGCCTTTTTCTTGGACTGGTCCGCTCCTACGCTTCCCTCATATACGGGAGGCATCTGAGTTTCTTCCTCATCGTTTCCCTGTACTGCCAACAGGTCCACATATCCCTCAGGACGGTTACCATCGCTTACGGCCCCGCTGAAATCCTCTGTAAGTTCTGTATAAGAGCTGAGAAGCACAACAGAGATCCCTTTATTATGCATCTGTACATCCCACTGCATATTTCCCTCTGGAACCTGGTATTCTCCGCCCGCTTCGCCGCAGCGTATAAGGAAATATCCTTTTCCCTCTATGGTGCCGGAAAGCTCAAGGTATTGCCACTGTCCGCTGTGGTCGCCGTCCTGGCTGGAGCGGTACGCCACATGCCATCCGCTTAGATCTACGCTTTCCTCTGTCTGATTATATAATTCTATGAAGCTATGGCTTGCTGCGCCGTCATCGCTTCCCCCATATATCTGGTTCACTATTACATGCGGAGTCTCCACATCATAGCTGCCATCGGCCGCATAAGGCGTTCCGGCCGTAGTTTCCGCCAAAAATTCGGTCCCGCTTTTGGTCTCTTCCGCAAAAGCCACGCCAGAGCCCTGCAAAAGCAGAGCGGCTGTTAAAATGAAGATAGCCGGTTTTGCAAGAATACCTTTTAACCGTTCTCCCTTTCTCATATTCATTAACTTATTCTCCTCTCTTTTGCCATTCAGTTTTCATAAAAGGCTATCTTCAGATTATCATATATGCAGGATCAAAATCCTTCTGATCCTGTATTTTTCTCGTAAAATCTTCGTAAAGTACCGCTTATGGCGCCGCCCTCGCCGTACATTAGGGCCCCTTGCCTGTCCACTTCCAAGATCGCAAGGGTGGCGGCGAACAAGATGATCGCCGCCAGCAGGAATAATTTAAAGTTTTTCATCTCTTTATCCTTCTTTCAGTGTTTCTGCCAATATGCTGCCGAAAACTTCAGCAGTGTTGCGGCAGTCCTCTATCTGGTTGGTGTTGTATCCGATCTCAAGCAGCAGGTATTTTGCCGAAAGATCCTGATTGTATTTGTAGCCCCGCTCCAGGACTTTGCCGGTAAATCCGTTGTAGTTCCGGCTGGCAGTCTGGTTTAAACTGTTTACAAAAGCGATGTTCGACTGATATGTAGAGGCTCCCGTTCCGACCACATAAGAGTATCTGGCACAGGTCCTGCCGCCCACCGATACGGTAGAAGCCGGCGAATCTGACGATACGGCATCCCTGTGCAGGTCTATGACACATTGTATGGTCGGATATTGGGCGAGGATTTCCTGCACTGTCTCATAGGACCGGCTGTAGGAACTGTTATAGGATGGATCATCGTGCAATGTCTTATCGTGCACCACCGGTATGCCCTGAGCTTCCAGGGTTGCGGCAAGGGTGTTGCCCACATCCCTTACGGTGTTCTCTTCGGTCTTTGAATGGTAGTTGCCGCTTGAAGCAGGCAGGTATGACTCAGTGGCATGGGTATGGACGATCAGCACCAGGGGATCATCCCCTGTCACAACAGGCTCCTGCTCATCCTGACCTTGAGATTGATCCCGGCCGTTTTCTCCGCCGAGGTCAGTATCGGTGCCATCCGTCTCCTGGGACGGCTGTCCTTCGTTATCTCTTGAGTCGGCAAGCTCTATGCCCATTGACGGATATGCTGCCCCTATGCACATCACTCCAAGGTCGGTAGCGTTCATGTCAAATCCGCCTCCTTCTTTCTGTGTGGCTGACGGCTCTGCCCATCTCACAGTGAGAAGGCAAAAGAGGACCGTACTGGCAATGTATATGGATACAGCTCCGCTGATCAGTAGCTTTTTCATAGGACTGTCTGTTCCTCCGGTATATTTGTCACTTTATGAATATATGCCGGGATGGAGCGTTATATTTATGGCATTTGATATAATGTCAGAAAAATCTTTTACTATCTGGTCAATGTCTGTTGAGGTCACTATCATGTCAAGATCACGGCTTTCCATATATCTCTGCGTTGCTTTTTCATCCCACGAAGCTATGACCTCTGAAGCTTCTGCGATCAGGGTCCTGGAATCTATCACCGTAGGCACTCCTATGGCAACAACTTTACAGCCCAGGGTTTCTCCGGATATGGCCTTGCGCCTGTTGCCCATGCCTGCGCCCGGTTCAATGCCTGAATCACATATCTGTATGGTCGTGCTGAGCCTTTCCAGATTTCTTGCCGCAAGGGAATCTACTATGAGCACCACATCAGGCCTGACCAGTCCGACCACCTTTTCGATCAGGTCAGCCGTCTCCATACCGGTCACTCCGGTGACAGACGGGTTAAAACCGCTGACATTTGACATTTCCCAGTCTCCGTCTGCCCCAAACATCTCAAAGAGATGGGCGGTTATCTTTACCTTGTCTACCGTGTGGGGCCCCAGACTGTCCGGTGTGACTTTCTCGTTGCCCAGACCTACTACCAGAGTCTTTAATGTATAGCTGAAAGGGATGAGCTTTTCCAGTTCCTGGGCAAGCGCCTTTGAAGCTCTGTCCTTTATGCCTTCTTTCTGTTCCATGACACCCTGTACTTCGATGGTAACATACCTTCCTTGGGGCTTGCCGAAAGCTTCCGCACCCTCCGGCCCATTTATGACGATCTCTGTTATCTTGATATCTTCGTCATGTATCTTTTTTCTGATCGTATATCCTGAGTCTCCGCCGACCTCATCTGTGTCTCTGCCTGTCCTTCCGGCTTTTTTTCTGGCTTCATCGAGCATTTCCTGGTTTTCCACCGCCAGATCGGTCCTGTATCGCATTTTCTTTTCTCTCCCACGGATTTTTCTTTCTTAATTTTTTCCTGAAATGAAAAAGATTATTCATGGCCTTGCCGCCTGGCCCCATCCTTCTGCCCGTCCGTATGCCCTTCTTCGCCCGCAGTATTTTCGCTAAAAATTGCAAAGAAAATGTCTCTCCGCACTTTAATAAAAATATTCTTGTCAAAATACAAAAAAATATTGTATACACGGTGTTGACAAGGCCTATTTGTAGATTTAAAATGAAGTTGTTGAGACTTTGTTTTATAAGTAACAAAATCATATCTATGTTAAAGAGAAAGAGGAGATTAAGCATGGCAAAGATCGTTGATCAGTACATTGAGATCGCAAAGAAAAGAAATCCCGGCGAACCGGAATTTCACCAGACTGTAGAAGAAGTTCTCACATCCATCGAACCTGTATTGGAAGCTCATCCTGAGTACATCGAATCAGGTCTTGTTGAAAGGCTCATCGAGCCGGAAAGAGGCATTTCATTCAGAGTCGTATGGACTGACGACAATGGCAAGGTTCAGGTAAACAGAGGCTACAGATATGAATTCAACAGCGCTCTGGGACCTTATAAGGGAGGCCTTAGATTTGCTGCCAATGTATATCCGGGGATCATCAAATTCCTGGGATTCGAGCAGATATTCAAGAACAGCCTTACCGGACTTCCTATCGGAGGCGGCAAGGGCGGTTCAGATTTCGACCCTAACGGAAAATCCGACGCCGAGATCATGAGATTCTGTCAGGCTTTCATGACCGAACTTTACAGACATATCGGACCTAACACCGATGTTCCTGCCGGAGACATAGGTGTAGGCGCAAGAGAGATAGGATATCTGTTCGGCCAGTACAAGAGGATCGTAAACAGATACGAAGGCGTTCTCAGCGGAAAAGGTCTTGCTTATGGCGGACTGGCCGGAAGAACAGAAGCTACCGGATACGGTATCGTATTCTTCGCAAGAGAAATGCTGAAACACTGCGGCGAAGAGCTCAAGGGCAAGAAAGTCGCCATCTCCGGTTTCGGTAATGTAACCTGGGGAACTGCTACAAAGCTCAATCAGCTGGGCGCCAAGGTCATCACCATTTCCGGACCGGACGGATACATCCTGGACGAGGACGGTATCTCCGGAGAAAAGGTTGATTATCTGCTGGAACTGAGAGCTTCCGGAAAGAACATCTGCGCTCCTTACGCAGACAAATTCCCAGGAGCTAAGTTCTTCCCTGGAAAGAAACCTTGGGAAGTTAAGGCTGACCTGTATATCCCTTGCGCTACTCAGAACGAGATACATATGGAAGACGCCAAGACAATGGTAGCCAACGGCTGCAAGTTCCTCTGCGAAGGTTCCAACATGCCTACTACCAACGACGCCCTCAAATATCTCATGGACAACGGTGTAGTCGTTGCTCCTTCCAAGGCAGCCAATGCCGGCGGAGTTGCATGCTCATGTATCGAAATGGGACAGAATGCAGGACATACCGTTTACTCCCCTGAGCAGGTTTATGCTCAGCTGGAGACCATCATGGTAAATATCCACAAACACGCTGCCGAAGCCAGCGAAAAATACGGCTTAGGCTACAACCTGGTAGCCGGCGCTAATATCGCCGGATTTGAAAAGGTTGCCGAAGCTATGATGGCCCAGGGATTAGTATAAAAAGAACAGCTAAAATGGAAAAGGACCGCCTGCGTGCGGTCCTTTTTTGTGGGGTGGCTACCCTCAGATAAACCATCCCTCGATCATACGGCTTCCGGAACCTTCTTGCGTCTTTCCGGCTCATCCGTTTTTTGTCTATACACTGATAAACTTTCCGCTGTCGGTAAGATACAGGTAAACTTCCTTTACCTTTCGCCCTGTGGCTGCTTCCAGCGCTCCTTTGTAAAGTTCCATCTGCGTTCTGTACTTTGCTGCGATCTTCTCATCACGGCCGCAGAGTGCATCCGCCGTATTCCCGGTCTTGTAATCCAGCAGCACCCACTGGCCATCTTCCTCAAAGAAACAGTCTATTATACCCCGAACTATTATCTCAGCTCCGTCATAAACAGTCTGATAATTGAAGCGTTTTTCCTTTTGTACATCAGGGCTTGCGGCCATCCGCGAGGCAAGCTCCGATGCGGCAAAATCCTCTATCTTCTCCGGGTCGATGAGCTGCGCTTCCTTTGAGGTTATCATCTCCTTCTCGACCATGCCTTCTATGAGATGCCTTATATATGCTGTTCCCTGTTCTCTGGCTGTGTTTATATCCAGCCTCTCAAGGACGGCATGATAAGCAGTCCCCCGTTCCATGGCTCCCAGCGGCCTTTCTCCCGCTGCAAACATCGGATCTCCCAGGTCTTCTGCCGGCCGCCTCCCCTGGTCTGACAGGCTGCTGACGGAATACTTGCTCCTTGTCTTTGTTTCTTTTTTATACGGATATTCAAATGACATCCGTCTTTCGATATCTTCGGAAACCGGCAGCCCTGCGCACCGGTCCATCAGACCGGCCATTGCTCTTGCACTGCCTCTCCTTCCCTTTGACAGGTTCAGCAGGTCATCATCGTCTATGAACCTTATCCTGTCTGCCTTTCCAAGCAGCTTCCCTGTCATGGCAAAGTAGCTGGTGTCGGCCGCATCCGAATTCATGACTCCTTCCAGCTCCTTTTCGGTATCTGTCACGATACCAAGGAGAAAAAGCTTGTCCCTGGCTCTGGTCAGAGCAACATAAAGTATGCGCTTTTCTTCCTCGGCCTCTTCTTCATGGATCTTTGCCTTGATGATATTCTGTATCAGAGTTGAACGATACCAGTGAGCCCCAGGGTCTACCAGCGGAAAACCCATTCCGATGTCTTTGTGGAACACCGGGTTTTTCCCGACTTTTGTATAGTTCAGTTTCCTGCAGTAACCGGCCAGGATGACCATGGGAAATTCCAATCCCTTAGACTTGTGTACTGTCATTATCCGTACCAGATCATCTTTTTCCCCCATCAGCTTCACCTGTCCCATTGAGACTTTTTTTTCTTTGATGGCCTCAATGTACCTTATGAACCCGTACAATGAGCCGCCCATACTTTCTTTATACGCCAGGGCTTTATCTGCAAGAGCTCTCAGGTTTGCCTGTCTCTGGCTGCCTGCCGGCATCGCGCCCATGGAAATATAAAAGCCTGTATCCAGCATCAGCCGCCAGATCAGCTTGTCAAGCGGCATAAGCCTGCTCATCTGCCGCCATCCGTCAATTTTTTCCATTGCCCGGCGGCATTTCTCAGTCAGGGAAAGATCATCCTTTTGTTTTTCTGTTGAATTATTCCCAATGAGTTTCTGCCGTTTATCCACATCGTATGCGCCGCCTGCCTTCTCAGCATCAGGAACGCCGCTTTCCTTGCCATCTTCAGCCGCTGCGGCCAAAGACCAGCTCATAAACGCATCGTAATATGAACCCTCTTTGCATCCCAGCCGTATCCTGACAAGTTCATCAATGGAAAAACCCATTATCTCCGATCTGAGCAAAGTCAGCAGCCGTACATCCTGCATGGGATTATCTATGATATACAGCAGAGACAAAAAAGTCTCTATCTCCATGGTATTAAAATATCCGTCATTATCATCAATGTAAGCAGGCAGATCGTTCTCGGCAAGCACCCTATGGTAAATGTCCCCGTAGTTCCTGACACCGCGCATCAGTATGACCATATCCCGCTTTTTAAGGGGTCTTTCCTCCCCCAGCTTGCTGTCAAAGATCATGGTCCCCAGATTGTCCCGTATGATCCTGGCAGCAGCCATCGCCTCTTTTTCTGCCTTCATTATATTTTTAAGCTCATCGTCTATCTGAGAATCCTCTTTCCAGGGAGCCTGTGCCAGATACAGGCATGGCTGGGCCGTTGCCCTGTCCGCATCTGCATCTCCTGCCGAAACAGGAACTTTTTCTGCGTCAGGATCCCCCGGATAAAGGCGTGCGTTCTCATCATAGCCATCCATTATCTCTTCAAATACATCATTGATAAAGTTGATCACCGGTGTCTTGCTCCTGAAATTCTTATTGAGATCAGTCACATGAGAATACGGGCCGCCTTTTTTGTATGCAGCATATTTTTTCTGGAAGATTTCCGGTTCGGCAAGGCGGAACTTGTAGATACTCTGCTTCACATCGCCCACCATAAAAAGATTGTTGGCTCTTTTTATACGGTCGACCAGTGCTTCCTGTATGACATTGTTGTCCTGATATTCATCTATGAAGATATGTTCAAACTTGGCCCTGTAAAAGTCAGACGCCTCATCATTTTTGAGGATCTCATAGGCATAATGCTCAATATCGCTGAAATCCACCACATTCTTCTCTTTTTTTTCAGCTCTGTACAAACGGTCATACCTGCGCAGCAATTTTTCCAGATAAAGAGCCGACTGATAAGTTGCCTCCATCTCCTTGCGCAGA
>ENA-ORNG01001698-ORNG01001698.1-human-gut-metagenome-genome-assembly--contig:-NODE-1698-length-15103-cov-3.275984_pt1 | contig 15103 bp, 15 predicted proteins | sample MGYA00242113_ERZ509018 | MGnify/ENA primary metagenome ERZ509018 (study PRJEB26280, sample SAMEA2338711) | human gut metagenome | biome: human gut; feature: human-associated habitat; material: faeces... | reverse complement strand
ATATCAATACTGAAGATTTCTGTGCGGCTGTGGATTTTCTGTCAGTACAAGGGAATGTTGACCCGGAACGTATTGGAATTATCGGCATTTGCGGCTGGGGCGGCATGGCGGTCAATGCAGCTGCGATCGATACTCGAATTAGAGCAACTGCAGCAATGACCATGTATGACATGACCCGTGTAAATGCCAACGGTTATTTTGACAGTGAAAACACAGCCGAAGCCCGTTATGCTAAAAAACAGGCAATGAACGCACAGCGTACCGAAGATTATAAAAACGGCAGTTATGCCCTTGCCGGTGGCGTGGCAGACCATCTGCCCGATGATGCGCCGCAGTTTGTCAAGGATTATTATGATTACTATAAAACGGAGCGCGGCTATCATCCACGTTCCCTCAATTCCAACAAGGGATGGAATGTGACATCTTCGCTGTCCTTTATGAATATGCCGATTTTGCAGTATGCCGCTGAAATTCGCTCTGCCGTTTTGCTGGTGCATGGAGAAAAGGCACACTCCCGCTATTTCAGCGAGACAGCCTACAGCAAATTGACCGGCGACAACAAAGAGCTGCTTATCATTCCGGAAGCAAACCATGTTGACCTTTATGATAATTTAGCAGCTATTCCATTTGAAAAACTGGATGCATTTTTTAAGAATAACCTGAAGTAAGGGTAGTGTAAAGTAGCCTATGAAAAAAGGAAATTAAAAAAACAGTCCGATTCCTTGAATGTACGCACTGTAGCCATCCGCGATGAATTTCAGGGTTTTGCCAGGGAACTGTCTATGTGTATCATCTTCATTTGAACGAATCTGGTATCGTGTATGAAGAATTGCAGACCTTGAAGAAAAGAAACGCTGTAGCTTCGAGTTTATTTAAGGCAGAAAAACAGGATGATGCTTCCTGGATTGCCAGTGCAAAAGAAACAAGCGGATTGAGCAAACGATATGAAAGAGCAAATTTATTTCGTCACAAAGAACAGAGAACAGTTGACTTCGGAAATGTATTCATTGTCTGATTTTCCAGAAGTTCGTTATGAAACGACTAAGATTTACAAGTTTTATATGAAAGGTATTCTGGGAGGTACAGCATTTGAGTAGACCGGAACGTAAATTACAAGAACGATTTGTTGTATTCTGTGAAGGTGATACAGAATACAATTACATTGATAAAATGAGAAAACGCCAGGATGTGCAGATTGCATTGAAACCAATCAATATGCACGGCGGTGGTTACGGCAACTTTTTGAAGAAAATAAAGACAGAATCACAGACAAACTGTTTGGAAAAATTTATTACCGTGGATGCTGACCGTCTGATGAAGCATCAGGGTGAAAAAGACAGCTTTCTGCAGTTGGCAGAATATTGCAGAATGCAGAATAAAAAAGGGACAATTCCCCACTTTTTGATTGTGAACAACCCGGATTTCGAATATGTGGCTTGTCTGCATGTGCCAGAATATAAGGGACAGGAAGTGACAAGATTTTTGCAGACAGTCCTTGGATTCCAGTCGTTGGAACAATTTAAGAAGAATACAGAAGTGTATGAATGTCTGAATAATGGCGAGCGTTCTTATCAGGTTCTGATTCAGAAGATTCAAGGCAAAGATAAGTTTGTAAAGAGTACATATTCTGTGAAGAAAAAGAATTTTGAAATTGCTGTCAGTCGAACAGATGTGACGTGGGAGCTGATTGATCGCAAAGGCAGCAACATGGAAGAATTTCTCGATGTGATAGATTGGTAAAAGATGATAAGCTTCTGATTGATGGTGTTTAATGTCAGTCAGAAGTTTTTTCTTTGGGTTGTGGATATTCGAATGCTAAATTAAAAATACCGGAAACGGCAAAAATAAAACAAAACAATCTGCCGTATGTTTGATATTTTGCCGATAATGTGATATACTATATAAAAGTAAAGTGTAAATTTAGATTTGATATAACGGAGGAGAGCAGATGCGATACCTTTCAGTTACTGAAATAGCGAAAAAATGGAATGTGTCGGAACGTAGCGTTAGAAATTACTGTGCACAGGGACGAGTAAACGGTGCATTTCTTACCGGCAAGACTTGGAATATTCCTGAAAATGCAGAAAAACCGGAGCGTTCCAATAAACGGAAAGAACAGCCGATCACATTGCTGGATATTCTGCAGGAGCAGAAAGCAAGTAAATATTCCGGTGGCATTTATCATAAGACACAGATTGATTTAACATACAACTCCAATCATATCGAAGGCAGCCGTCTGACTCATGATCAGACAAGATATATCTTTGAAACCAATACCATCGGTGTAGAAAAAGAAGTGCTGAATGTGGACGATGTGATTGAAACTGCCAATCACTTCCGTTGTATTGATATGATTATTGATAATGCAAAGGCTGCACTGACAGAAAAGTTTATCAAAGAGCTTCATCTGATCTTGAAGAATGGAACCAGTGATTCCAGAAAAGATTGGTTTGCTGTAGGCGATTATAAAAAGATGCCGAATGAAGTTGGTGGTATGGATACTGCACTTCCGGAAGAAGTTGCCGATAAAATGAAAGTGTTGTTGACAGAATACAATGCCAAGGAAGAAAAGACCTTTGAAGATATTCTGGACTTCCATGTGAAGTTTGAACGAATCCATCCGTTCCAGGACGGTAACGGTCGTGTGGGTAGATTGATTATGTTTAAAGAATGTCTGAAATATAATATCGTTCCGTTCATCATCGAGGATAATCTGAAAATGTTTTATTATCGTGGATTGAAAGAATGGAACAATGAAAAGGGATATTTGACCGATACCTGCCTGACAGCACAGGATAAATATAAAGCGTATCTGGATTATTTCAGGATTGCGTATTAATAATATATTTTTGAAATTTGGAGATAAACATGAAGTTTGAAATAAATGGAATCAGTTTTCCGTTTGGAGGAATTTCTTGGAATAAAAGTACTTCTACGAAAGAAATGTTCGCACATTTGTTGTTGTTCCTTGAGGCAAAGAGGATATTAATAAACCCGATTGAGATGGAAAAGAAGGAATGGTGCATAGAGTCTGTTTTAGAAATTAAGAAAAAACTTATTACTATTACAGAAGGTTTGGAATTAAATGATAATGAGAAAGAGATAATTTTAAACCTTATTGATGCCTGTAATGAGTATCTAAATAGAGTTGTACCTATGGAATTGCCATCTATTATCTTCAAAAATGGGGACAAATGGGAAGATTTGAGCTTTGATAGAGCAATGAAAAGCTTTAGAAGTGGTTTCAAGCGAGAAATACAAAAAATCGAAAATAATTACAAATTATCGTTTTCCAAGGTGATTCCAGAAGAGTTTTAATTTGGTTTTAACGATATAAAAGGAGAAAGTAATGATTAACATTCGTAAATTAGAAGCACAATATGATTACTTGTTGAACCTTCCTGACGATATTTCAGCTGCTGGATTAGTAAATAAAGATGGACAACCTATGACCAGCTTAGGTGAGGTTGTAAATAATGCAATGCAGCTGATTGAAGATCAGAGTGAACAACTTACAGGTGTATTGCCAATAAGTTATACCGATTTCTCTGATGACTTGTCATTGGTAAAAATGATTGTAAATATTATTGAACCAAAGAGTGGTATCCTGCTTGACAAAACCACGCCGAGATTGATACAATTCCATACCCTCAAAAATGCCGCAAATCCGCCGTTTCTGGGCGGTTTTTCTATTTTCGGCACTGTGGCGGCGTAGGCAGAACAGCGGTCTTGCCGGGGGGATTCGCTCTTTTCAATGATACTCTGTAACGATAGAAAAGCTATCGTTACAGAGTAGGGCTATCGTTAAAATGTAGAAACTGTTCTCGTTGTGGTATAGAGGCTTGACTCTGGACTGAAAACAGTTTATAATTAGACTGAATTAAGGGCAGGGAGGAAAGACGCCGTGACAGATTCATGCATTTATCTTGATACCTATGTGTTGCAGCAGGATATGCGAGTAAGAATGCCGAAAGCAATCCTTTCTAATATGGGAGTTGAAAAGGGAAAGACCACTTTTGATATTTATTTGAATGCGCAGGAAAATGAATTGATTTTCCGTATTCATCATGATAAAGAAGGAGAAAAAGCCGATGAGTGAGCCGTTAAGAGCCATTTCGTTGTTTTCTGGGGCGGGCGGCATGGATGTCGGTTTTGAGAATGCCGGGATAAAAGTTGTGTTTGCCAATGAACTGGTTGCCGATGCTGCTGAAACCTATAGAGCCAATCACCCAGACTGTATAATGGTCAACGATGACATCAATAATGTAATTGACTCCCTCGACAAATACGAGGGGATTGATCTTGTATTTGGAGGACCACCCTGCCAGGGATTTTCTGTGGCAGGCAAAATGGACCCCGATGACGACAGGAGCAAACTGATTTTCACCTTCCTGGATGTCGTTGAAAGAGTCAAGCCAAGAGCTTTTGTGATGGAGAATGTAAAAGCCCTGGGCGAACTGAGTAAATGGAAAGATGTACGAGAACGCTATTTGAAGAAGGCTTCTGACCTTGGATATTCGTGCCATTATTTTGTCTTAAATGCCACAGATTATGGCGTGCCGCAGAAGCGGGAGCGCGTATTCTTTATTGGAATCCGAGGGGATTCGTTTGATGAAAAGCGTCTTCATCAGCTTATCACACATCATAAAACGAAGGCTGCTCCCATCAGGGATATCTTGTTACCTCTTGGCAAAGCAGGCAGTGAGGAGAATCCACGGACTTGTGTGGCAAAGATTAATTTTTGCGCACGGCCGGTTATGCGTAAATCCCCTTATGCGGGTATGTACTTTAATGGGCAGGGACGCCCGATAGATATCGATGGCTATGCGAATACCCTTCCGGCTTCTATGGGCGGGAATAAAACGCCGTTTATAGATGAAGACTACTTGTATGGGGAGGCAGATGATAATTTCATCGAGAACTACCATAAAGGTTTGATGGATGGAACGATTACCCCGGAATACAAGGAAGCTCCCAGCCGCCTTAGAAGAATTACGATACGGGAAGCGGCTAAGATTCAGACCTTCCCAGATGATTATATCTTCTGTGGCAAGCCGGCGGCAATTTATAAACAAATCGGCAATGCAGTGCCTTGTAAAATGGCGGAAGCCGTTGCATCGGCTGTTGCTGAATATCTCCAAGCGTAAAAAGCGGGAATGTGTTACCTTAATGTGGTACACATTCCCGTTTTTTATGCCTGCATTGCTTCGGTCAAGGCATCGTTCCAAGCCACCTTAATCGTTGCTTGTACATCCTGGGCATTGAACAGTTCAAACATTCTTTCATTGTATGCAGTCCGAAATGCCTCATCTCCAGAAAGCAGGATGTGGATGGTTAAATCTGTGATGGAAGCGAAATTGATATTATACCCCTGCGCAAAATACGCTTTTGCTCGTTCCAGCGCATTTTCCCTTGGAAGGTCGTTTGTATAAACGAATAAGTACTCAGCGGCGTTGTTCAGTGTGATTTTTGTGGAGAAAGTGGAATCAACGCGGGAGCCGTCTATTGGCCGCTCAGTAACTTCAATGGCTTTAAAGATCGCTCCATCCTTGTAAATCGTAATATCACCTGGTGCGCCGGTCGCACCATCTGCGGCGTTGATCTCCTGGCGTTCTATGGTCCACCCCGCATTCATCTGACCGTTGATAGTGGAGAAGACGGCATCCGTCAGGAGCATGGGAATAAGGCCGCCGCTCTGGCGATGCTGTAGTTTGTTTAGGAACATACGGTACTGATCGATGCGGAGTCGGCGGATTGGAACAAGCCGGACAATCGACTGCTCACGGAGGTCGATAAAGCACTTCAATAAGGCAATGATGATCGTTTCCACCTCGTCACTTTCGGACACAGCCTCCAAGGTGGAAATCAGTGACAGCAAAGCGTCAAAGCCTTCCTTATCGCGCAATCCATCCCTTGTATCTTCAGTGAAAGTAACATTCCTGCGGAAAGTCGCCAGATAAGGACCTTTGGAACAAGGGATCTGCTTTGAAAACAGGAACGGATTGACTGCCTTCTCATCCAGAGTACGCCCATTAAAAGCGTCCTCGCCCTGTTTGACATAGGGGTGCCGGATATTGCAGCTCCTGTCCTGATACCTTGCTACTGCGCAGCCCAGCAGGACCTCGCGGTAGGACTGTGTTTTTGAGGAAAAGATTGTATCCAGCGCATCCTTATTGTCTGTGATATATTGAGTCACGGCTGCCGGAAGTTCCTGGGCAGCTTTTTCGTATGAGTTGTTGAGAAGAACCTTTGCCTGTTCGTAATCGATAGCCATTTTATTTTTCCTCCTGATCGTCAATTGTTTCGAGGATGTCCTCTATGTGACAGCCCAGTGTTTCACATATTTTCAAAAGAACGTCTGTAGTAATGTTTCCGCCTTTGCCAAGTTTCGCAATAGATGCGGCGCTGATACCAGCGGCATCTTTTAGCTCCATCTTAGTCATGTTCTTGTCAATAAGAAGTTTCCATAGCTTGTTATAACTGATACGCACTTGTTTGCCTCCTCATTATTTCATACCCATCATCATTTCATAATGTTGGTCTTGCCCCATGTGATGGAAAATCATCTGGAAAGTATCTCTGCACTGCTGGACGTCTATGCAGTCGTCCACATAATGCATACCATCATTTATGCCGGACGAATTGGCGGCAATGTACGAAAGCATGGCGGACGCCAGTTCAAATTTAGAGAAATCCTCATTGCCAAAATCATCGTGGGTAAAGGCGTCCTTATTCTCTTCGAGTATCCTCTTTCGCAAGTCACTGCCCTCATACCCGCAAAGCTGCAGAAAGTAATATTCCAGGATTCTCCGGATAATGCTCATAAGGGGAATACCGGATGAAGCATCCTTATATTCATCCCACAGAGCTGCATAAGAATTTTTGACCGGATTTACATTCATTCGCTCTGAAGGGCAGTCGGGGTTTGGACAGTCACACAGCCGTATAGAGGACTTGTTGTCCGTTTTACGAATCAGATAAAAGGAAACAAAGTCATAGCGGTTGGCGTAAGCATAGGTGACTTCCCTGTGGAAATAAGCGTTATGAGTCAAAATAAAAATTTGCTTGATAAAGTTCCCGGAAACTACAGGATTTCTGTTATCCGCATTGTTCCGGCACACTTCGATCATTTTCCTGATCTGTGCGCTCACAATAAAGAGCGCACTGCTGTCCATGCTCGAAACGGGGTCATCGATGACAACAATTTTCTCCCGTGTATCGCCGTCGGCGCTTTCTCTCCCAAATACAAGCTGTTGGAAATATAAAAACGCAATAAAATTCTTTTCCCCTTCGCTGAGGTTCTCCGCAATCTTGCCTGTATCTGTGCGCACGACCTCGTAATTGATGGCTGGGGTTGGGACAACGCACTCTACAGAACCATCGGGGCGGATGATTTCTTCATGCCGAGGCCGCAGTTCAAATCCCTGGAATCCAGAGTCGCGGAGCATGGTGTTTATGCTTTTCATCGCAGTTTCAGTTTCCACGGTCTGGCTATTTAAAATACGCAGATCCTCTTTTAGCTGGTCAAGTACCCTTTTCTGTGTATTTATGATATCCTGCTGCGCCTCTATTTCCGCATCAAGGGCTGATTCGCTTCGCGCATAGGCTTCCAGGACATCTTTTAAAGTATAGGCGATTTGCTCAAAAACGGCTTTTTTGCACTCGGCTTTCTTTTTCGGCCCGGCGGACACAATATCATTATTGGCGTCTATCAGGCGGTTAAAGCTGCTGATGATGTCCGAAAGCTCCTGGAGAAGCGGTTCAACCTCGTCCAAGGCGATGATTTTAGACGGTTCCACCACCTTGCTCTTGATTTTTTCAATATTTTCGGCTATTACTGCCTTTACTGCAGTGAGCTTGTCGTGATAAGGCTTTGTGTCAATTACAGGGTAAACCTCATCCGGCAGCCGACTCAACGGGACGAACAGGGCATTTGCCATATCCCGATAAGCAGCCAGGAAAGCGTCCAGCTTCTGAAGGTTTGTTTGATACTGTGTATCAAAACTTGCGGCCAGCATTTCTTCAAAATTCTGAGGGAGGTCTCGGGAACAATACGGGCATTTTCCACCTGCCTTTTCATGGTAATCTGCATGGCCTTGGCGCACCCATTCAGTTGACCCGACTTCTTTCAGAAAGTCTGCAAATGGCGTGTTTGAGGTATTCACAATCGCAAGGGAAAGAATGTCACAGCCAGAGATGTGGTCAAGGGCAGAAACATCACTGACTACGTTAAATCTGCCATACCGCTTTGCCGTAGAAGAATAGACAGAGTCATACATCCGCTTCAATTCTTCAACATCATGCTGTATGGGAGAGTGGCGTTTTACCTCTTCGGCAAATTTCTGTTTTGACCCTTTCTTGCCCTCCTGAGTCGCTTCGAATACAGTGCGCAGTTCCTCTGTTTTGTCCCAACAGTCCTTATATAGCTGTTTTTCCAAAGCAACTTTCGTTTTAGCTTTTTTATCCTTTTCAGCGAAAGCATCCGAAGAGATTTTTTGTGCCTTTTTCTGTTCAGCGGCCTTCCTGTCAATCTGTTCCTGTATTTTTACATTTGCCTCATTCATGGTAAAAACGCCAGGAAGATTGTGGTAGTTCCTCATATTGGCATCAATAAAATCCTGGTCGTATACAAGGGGGAGATAATCCACAGCAGCTTTGCCAGGGGCATAGATTACCCCAGAGCCAGTTTTTATTGCTTTTGCTATGGTTGTTTTTCCCGTTCCATTGTTGCCAAAGAAATAATTGATGTAAGTTGGGGCAATGGCAGCGCCGGTGCCTTTATATGTGGCGTCATCGAGAGTAATCCGTATAATTTCACTGGGTAATTTATCTGGCATGATATTCCTCCCTGTTAGCTCGGCCTTGGGAGGGTGGTAAGCCCAGCCTCGTCAAATGCCTCAAAAAGATTGACCTTATGTACGGACCATGCACTGAAGTTCAAATCCGTGATAGCGCAGTCCATATTAAGATCAAAATAGATGGCGTTCTTTTTTGCGCACAGTAGCTGCTGGTTAATGGCGGATATGGGCTGGAAAGCAACTTTAATGTTCTTTCCTTCTTTTTTGACCCTTCTAATGTAGCCATAGACCGCCCACTGGTTTGGATCGGTTTTACCACCAAGTTCAGTATTTTCCCGACAGATAAGGGCTGGGAATGTTTTTAATTCCGCAACTCCTGCATCGGACAGGGATGAACAACGCTCCAAAATTTCCGGCGGAACAAGATGCTGGCTCAGAGCGCGGCTGGCAGTTACAGTCACAATATTATTGATAAATACATCCTCTTCGCATGTAACAAGAAGCTGATAGTACTCCTTGCTGAAGGACTGTATTGCCATGAGCTGCTCGGCACTGTTACTTCCGCCGGGCTGTTGGTAATTGTAGTTGATATTAACCACGCCGCCGCCCTGGTTTGTGACATGGACGTTCGTAGAGCCGGTCTGCTCAACTTTTTGTGCAGCAGGAGGCATTGATGTTTTCGGAATTAGTTCGTTATTCATAAGCCGCCTCCATCAAAAGTGAAAATTGATTGTACCGTTATTCGTCAGATTGACATTGTGATCCCCATTTTGGATAACATTTGTCTGCTGCTGAATAACGGTTGTTTTTTTGTCTTCTCCGGCGGCACCTGATGGCATTTCGTCATCCACGACCTCCGCCTCTATAGATTCTGCATCGCTGTCTGTTTGCGCCGATTTCCCCGGCGATTTTCTTGTGGCAGCACCCGCCTCTCTGATGATGGAAGCGAACAGGTCCGCCAGCTTATCCGCAGCATTGTGTAAATTGATGTCTGGGATATATTTCTGGAACACCTCGCACAGCCCTTGAATAGCGCAATCTTGAAAACTTCCGATGTATTCGGAAAATCCAAATGGTTCTACATAGGGGCTGATTTTTCTTGCCAGGCCGGAGATCTTTGTATTTCCGTTGTAATACGCCTTAAAGGATTCTTTATTGTACCCGTTGAGAATATCCAAGCCGTCTTCAGTGACGATTGCTTCAAATAAGGAACGGGTAAAGGCGTGAGTACTGCTCCCGGCTCCGATGCTGGGATGCAGCAAATGTGCAAAGTCTTTAAACTTCATACCCTCATCCTTTCTACCCAAGCCTACCCATGCCAACCCAACGGAACCCGCCTTAACCGACCATGTATTTTATAATGGATTCAGCCCTTAGATAAGGGACGTGCCTTCTGAAAACAGGAGGTACGGGGAAGTCGGAAATGTGTTTTCGGGACATGGAGAGATGATTTCTAATTATAGCACAGCTGTGTGAAACATTCTACCCCTAATCCAGAATTCACATCTGTAAAAGCGAGTTTATTTTCGTATTTGCAGAACTGATTTCCAGAAATAAATCTCAATAGTCCGAGATGGCCATTAGGACGATGGGATGCATAAGACCTTGGACGCAGTGATAAAGACTGCGCTCCGAGTGAAGATGCCCCACCGTTGACTTTTGGCGTTCATTTTCGGATTGGCGGGGTCTGTGGGTGTCTTCAGCCACAGGCTCTTTTGTGTCCCACCGTCCTTTGACCCGGACGGAAAGGACACGAAATGATAGTAAATCAGAGTAAAAAGCAGGACAGGCAGTTCCAGATCCCGATGGTAGTAACGGACGAGGTCATCCATGATTTTGGCTTCAAACCGGAAGACGTCACCTGGCGGCGCATCGGCAACCGCAAATGCAGGGTAGTCATGGTCGATGCGACCGAAGAGGAGTATCGGGCGTATATGGCGCCGATCTGGGCGGAAATCAAACGGGAAGACCGGGATGGCCGCTGTATGGTCAAAGGCAAAAACGACCGACTCATCCGCTGCCCGGAGAGCAACCGCTGTGAGGAGTGCAAGCACTTCTCAGAGGTCAGCCGTGAGCGGAATAAGCCCGCTTCCCTCTCCGTACTGATGGATGAGGGTGCGGAGCCGGCCGCAGAGGGATCGTTTGAGGAAGATGTTATCTATGAAACAATCCTGGAAGACCTGATTGCCATGCTCAGCGAGATAAAGCCCAAGTATGGCAGGATCTTCCGTCTGCTCTATGACGGAGCCACCCAGCAGGAAATGGCGGACGAGCTTGGCATCAAGCAGCGCACGGTGTCGGACGACATCAGGAAAATCCGCAGCCTGGTGCAGCCGCTGGCAAAAGACATTTTCAACCGTTAAAAAGTAGGCGGTGCTTATCATCACGATAGGCACCGCCTTTTTCAGTCCTTCTTATAAAACATGGTTTCATAGCCGTCCGCCCGGAGATTCAATCCCCCTATCCACGGCGGCGTCCTTCCCATCTGCTCACAGACGGCATCCAGAGAGACGCCCATACTGCACTCGATAATCAGCTCGTCATGGACATGGCCGACAATAAAGCAGTGGGAAAGCGTCCGTATGGCATACATGAGGATATCCCTGGAAACCGCCTGGATGATATTTTCCACAAATTTTGGGCCATAAGATTCGATACGCTCCCACTTTTTTGTGCTGCCGACTCCCTCATAGGTGACGGAATCGCCGCCGAATTTGTTGATGCCCATTTTGGGCTTCACATAGCAGAGCTGCCGGCCGGAAGGCAGAATGATGAACAGCATCCCGCTGCGATAACGGAACCGGATGCCGTGTGTCTCTGTGTCCAGCCGCTGGCGGACGGTGGTTTTCACCGCATTGTCCACATCCCACCAGAACTGCACGATGTTCGGATTGGAGGTGCGCCAGGCGTCTACCAGGGGCTGGAGTTCCTCCTCGGCAAGTCCCATCTCCAAAGCGCCCATCGACTTGAGAGCACCCACTGATCCGCCGTATCCAAGAGCTAATTCGGCGATTTTGCCTTTCTGCCGCAGTTGGGCGTTCTGCCCGTGCTTTTCTACCGGCACATGGAACATAGCAGAGGCGCTGGCGCAGTAGATGTCGCCGTTCTCCGCAAAGACCTTCAGCCGCCAGGGCTCGTCGGCCAAAAACGAAAGCACACGGGCTTCGATAGCGGAAAAGTCGGAAACGATGAATTTGTATCCGTCCCTCGGCACAAATGCCGTGCGGATGAGTTCCGACAGGACTTCCAGCACGGAGTCATACAGTGCAGATAGCAGGGCGTAATCGCCGGAACGAACAAGGCTTCTCGCGTCCTCCAGATGTGCCATGTGGTTCTGCGGCAGGTTCTGTAACTGAATCAGCCTGCCCGCCCAGCGGCCGCTGCGGTTGGCCCCGTAAAACTGGAACATCCCTCTCGCCCTGCCATCCGTGCATACGGCGTTCTGCATTGCCTGGTACTTCTTCACGGAGGACTTGGCAAGCTGCTGGCGCAGCTCCAGTACCTCGGCGAGTTCCGGCGGCGCAGTTTTCAGAAGTTCCTTCACAGATTTCTTGTCCAGGGAGTCCACCTCAAGGCCATGCTTTGTAAGCCATTCCTTCATCTGCTGGACGGAGTTCGGGTTTTCCAGTGCGGTAAGCTGCCGCATCTTTGCGGAAAGTTCTTCCCTGGAACGTTCATCAATGGCGATGGCCTGTTCCACCAGCACCATGTCAAGCTGGATGCCCCGGTCGTTGATCTCCTGGTCGAGATGGTATTCCTCCCACAGGAAATCCGGCGCGGGGAATTTTGACAGCTTCTTCTGGATCGCCATTTCGGTTTTCACATCTCGCTTGTTATACGCAATGAAGGTTGACCATTTCACCGGGTCATGCTCTGGGAGGTTGCGCGTCCTGCCGCCATTGGCCTTGGTAGGCTTACAGGGGACGCAGAAATAGCGGATGAGCGCCTTGCCCTCAGCCATCTTCTGGTTTTCCAGCTTGAGAACTTTGCCGATCCCTTCCAGGGACAGTGGAAGCCCCATGTATGCGCCCCATACCAGGGAGCAGCGCCAGGAGGACGGGTCAAGGTAATTTCGGACGGTGTCCTCCTCTATGCTGTAGGAAGAAAAATACTGCGGATAGTTCCGGCGCAGCCAGACGGAAAGGCAGACCCGTTCGAAGGACGCATTATACGCCCACTTGATGACGGAATCGTCCGAGAGCGCCCGGATGATCTCCTCCGGTACGGTGTCGCCGGATGCCAGGTCATATACGGTGACCTCGCCGCCGTCCACGGACACGCCGAAAAGCAGGATTTCAAAGTTAGGGGACTCAGCGTATTTATACACGCCGCATTTCTTCAGATCGACACCGGAAAAAGTCTCCACGTCGATTGATAGGGTATGGATTGCCATAGTGCTGTTACCTCCATAAAAACAGGCGGCAGGGGTTCTGTTCCTGCCGCCCGGTGTGCATTGCTTATTCCTCCGGCTGTTTTGCCGCCTGGCGTTTCTTCCCCCTGTGCTTCTTGAACTTTGTCCAGCACCAGTGCAGGAACTCAGAGATCCAGTACGCGATGCTGCCGATGGCAAGCCCGTACAGGATAAAGAAGATCGCGATCACGTCCACTTGCTTTGCAAACTCATAAAGCTCTGTCATATCCATTTACCTCGCATTTTCTTTGAATTGGCGGGCGGCAGCGGCGACTGCCGCCCTGTGTTGTCTCAGGAAAGATAATCGTCGTCATCCTCGGTGGAGAAATCATCCTCGGCACGGCTCTTGCCGCCCAGCGGCTCCCCATCGGAGATCTTCTGCAGGTTGTTCAGCCCGCAGGCGATGCCCCGGTTGCCGTTGGAGTTAAAGGCATACAGGTTGATGCTGGCTCTGCCGTACACGCCGGAGTACACCTCGGAACGCTCCAGAATGGGGTTCAGGTCCGCATCCACGATGCCGGGTGCGGTGGCGGAATTGGCGTTGATGAAGTACGCATCCGCATAGACCGGATCGTCGGGGCGTTCCACATCGCCGTCACGCAGCGGGGTCTTGATGACCGAAAGGGCGGGGACGGTCTTGCCGTTGCCCTTCAGCTTGGACTCGCCCTCCTCATAGGCCGCCTGGATCGCCGCCTTGATGGCTTCCACGGTCTTCTTGTCAGACTTCGGGATGATCAGGCTGACGCTGTACTTGGGCGTGCCGCCGTTGATGCTCTTGGGGTCCCAGACATTCGCATAGCTCCAGCGGGTTCTGGGGCCGGTGATTACCTTCGTCTTATTTACGATCTTTGCCATAGTTGTTGTCCTCCTTATTTTCTTTGAAATCGTTAATGGCCGTGTTCATGGCCGGGCGTTTATCGCTCTCCGGCACAAGTACGGGTTTGCCGGGCGGCTTATAGACAAGGCCGCCGAGCAGATCTTCAAACTTCTTCCGGCCGAGGGCCTGGCTCATGGCCGTGATGCCAAGCAGTCTCTTCTCATAAGGCTCGTAGCCGGCGTCCTCCACCGCTTTGGCGACTGCGGCCTCATCGGTGTACTTCCGGTTGGAGCGGCCCTCGACCACTTTGAATCCTGTGAACTTCGTCCCGGAGAGGGCTTTCTGCAGGGCGTAGTCCTTGACGTCCCCGGCCCAGGAGACCAGTTCGTCCGCTTTGGTAAGAATAGCGGCGACCTCATCATCACCCAGGAGCGCGGGCATCTCGAAGTCATACCGCGCCAGTTCCAGGTTATACTCCGCCCGTTTGCGGCAGTTGGCCTTTGCCTTGCAGAACTGGCAGTGGCCGCCGGCCTTGAACTCACCCTTGCCCTCGTATGCCAGCTTTGCCTTATAGGTCAGGTCATTCTGCGCCCATTCGAGCAGACTGTCCTTTTCCATGACGCAGACACTGATATTGGATTTCCGGGGCTGGTAGATGGTCATGCGGACGGTATCAATGTCGTAAATGCCGTCAAAGATCTCCAGCGCACCCAGGGCATACAGCATCATCTGCGGATTATCCACGGCGCTGACCTCCACGCCTTTGCCGTGCTTATAGTCCACGATGTTCAGTTCACCGTCAGCGATGACAATGCAGTCGGCGGTGCCGAAGCCGTCCTGTACCCAGCGGGAGAAATCCACTCGCTGCTCGATCAGGATGACCGAGTCGGTGCAGGTCTGCTTTGCGGTCTCCAGAAGCTCTGTCACATAGGCGGCATAGACGGCGGCGCAGTCCTCCATCTCCTGGGAGTAGTAGGTCAGGTTCTCTGTAGGGTCTTTCACCCTGCGGCCGAGGGCTTTTTTATAAAATGTCAAGACAAAATGTACAAAAAATATGGTATAAGAATGTACATTAAT
>ENA-ORNG01001689-ORNG01001689.1-human-gut-metagenome-genome-assembly--contig:-NODE-1689-length-15173-cov-3.578979_pt1 | contig 15173 bp, 15 predicted proteins | sample MGYA00242113_ERZ509018 | MGnify/ENA primary metagenome ERZ509018 (study PRJEB26280, sample SAMEA2338711) | human gut metagenome | biome: human gut; feature: human-associated habitat; material: faeces... | reverse complement strand
GAAAGAAAGGGGCTGATTTTATGCCTAAAAATCGAGTTTTCGGACGGTCTGGGGGGGTAGAAAGGAGAGAAGGATAATGCGAACAATTGAGTTGGAACGGGTTAATTTTTTTATTGGAAGTACAGCCTTGCTGGAGGTTTATATAGATGGAGAAAAATGCGGCGAACTAAAAAATGGCGGCAGCCTGAAACAGATACTCGATGAAAATGACCATACGATTCAGTTTTCAATGAATATTCGGATTAATCATCAGGAATATCGGAGGATGTTTTATAATGTCATTCGATTGGAAAAAAATGGAAATGATCGGAGCTTTCAGATATGTATGCAGGGCGGGAAATTGAACGTTATGGAAATATCAAATTAAAAAAAGCGGTATCGTATAATAGGAACGATACCGCTTTCGCAAGTAAAACTTCAATTTAAGAGGGGAAGTCCTACATGCTGCCCTTTGAATTTGACCCCATTTTACTTCGGCGGCATTACTACAGCTTCGCCTTTTGTAACGACAACGCCATCCTGATTGGTACAAACTGTCTCAATTTTTACTCTGTTCTTTTCAGGGATCATTTCAACAACCTTACCTGTTGCTGTAATTGTATCGCCCATACGAACCGGAGCCAGGAAGTTCAGGGTCTGGCTTAAATAAATAGTTCCCGGTCCCGGCATATGTACGCCGAGCACGGCGGAGATTAAACCGGCGGAAAGCATACCGTGAGCGATTCGACCTTTAAAGAATGTGTTTTTTGCATATTCTTCATTTAAATGGGCCGGGTTGATATCTCCTGTAATACCGGCAAATAAATAAACGTCTGTTTCGCTGATGGTCTTTGTGAAGCTGGCTTCCTGTCCAATAGATAAATCCTTAATTGTAAAACCTTTCATGATAGTAAACCTCCTTTTTTATTTTTTAAACCGCAATTTTTATGCCAATATTTTTGTTAAAAAAAAGACAGTAAAAATGGGGGGATTGGGAATGGATTTCTGAGGAAACGTTATGCAAATGTGCAATAATTGCAATTTCGCATTTCATGTAAAAGGACTTGATAGTTTTACAGAATATAAATTATAATAAAATAGTAAAAATTGGAAGGAAGGAGCATGCAGCCAGGACGGCGTATATGGCTGCGATGAATAATATGAATCCAATGTGGGTGCCAGAGGGGTATGAATCACCTCTGAATATTCGGGAAACAGAAGTTGCGATCAAATGCGTAAAGGATTTTTTTGAGAAAGAGCTGGCCAGACAATTAAATTTGACCCGTGTGTCGGCTCCGTTTTTTGTATATCCGGAGAGCGGTTTGAACGACACGTTAAATGGTGTGGAGCGTCCGGTGCATTTTGGGGTAAAGGAACAGGGAGACCGGGAGGTGGAAATTGTTCATTCTCTGGCAAAATGGAAGCGCTTTGCCCTGAAACGGTATGGCTTTAAGCATGGCGAGGGACTTTATGCAGATATGTATGCTATCCGCCGGGATGAGGATACGGATCATCTTCATTCGATTTTAGTCGATCAGTGGGACTGGGAGCGGATTATCTATAAAGAAGAACGCAATGAAGAAACCTTGAGGAATATTGTGAAAAAGGTATATAAAGCTTTAAAAAATACGGAAAAATATATGGCGATTCAATATGAATATATTGAAGAGCTTCTTCCGTCGGAGATTTCTTTCATGACGACGCAGGAGCTTTTGGATATGTATCCGGATTTAACGCCGAAGGAAAGGGAACGTGAAATTGTACGGGAAAAGGGCGCTGTATTTTTAATGAAAATCGGCGGAGCTTTGGGTTCTGGTGAGATTCATGACGGCCGGGCGCCGGATTATGATGATTGGGAATTAAATGGCGACATTCTTGTCTACTATCCTCTTTTAGATACCGCCTTTGAATTGTCGTCCATGGGTATTCGAGTTGACGAAGAAGCCTTAACGCATCAGCTTGAGGTTCGCGGCTGCCCGGAACGTAAGGACTTAATGTTCCATAAAGCGCTGTTGAATGGCGAATTGCCATATACGATTGGCGGCGGCATTGGCCAGGCCAGAATTTGTATGTTTTATCTGAGAAAGGCCCATATCGGCGAAGTGATCGCTTCGGTATGGCCGGATAAGGTTGCTGAGACGCTGGAAGGCAGGGGTGTTCACCTGCTGTAAAGTGAGAGTATTCAGGGAATATGATGAACCCCTCCCTCATATGTTAAATAGAAACTGTCGTTTAACATATCTGGGAGGGATTTCTTTTGGAAGAAAAAATCAGAGAGCTGTTAGAATGTTATCATCTGGAAATCCGGCGGCTTTACCGGGGACGGGGCGCCTGGTTGTGCGACACAGACCAGGGCCTGAAGCTGTTTCGGGTGTATCATGGTTCACCGAAGCATCTTCAATGGGAAATGATGGTGAAAACCTGTCTCAGAGAACGGGGGTATATTTACATAGATCAGTTTGTTGCAAATAAAGAGGGGAGCCTTTTAACGGCCGACGATGAAGGCCAGAATTATGTGTTGACAGACTGGTATGAAGGACGGGAATGCAGTACAAGGGATAAGGAGGAAATTTTAAAGGCAGTGGTCTGTATGGCCGGACTTCATAAAAGCCTGCATGACATTTCGAGAAATGGAGACATTTATGAAGTTTTCCTGCAAGGCACGCTTCTTGATGAGATGTCACGCCGCCGCCGTGAGCTGAAAACGATTCGAAATTATATTTATCGGAAGAAACAGAAAAATGCCTTCGACCGCAAATTCATGGAGGTTTATCAGGAATTTGACGAGGCGGGCGCAGCAGCTCAGGAAATATTTTCCGGGGTGGATTATATGGAATTGTACGAGGAAAATCGTAATGCCCAGAGACTGTGCCATGGAGATTATAATCAGCATAATATTCTTGTGACACGCAGCGACATGGCGGTGGTCCGGTTCGATCAAATGCGCATGGATCTGCAAATTTATGATTTATATGTTTTTATGAGGAAAATACTGGAGAAAAACCACTGGAACGGGGGACTCGGAAGGGCAATGTTGTCCACCTATCACCGGATCATGCCTTTAAATTACGGCCAGGTACGATGTATGTATGCTTTAATGCTCTTTCCGGAGAAATTCTGGAAGATTGCAAACCGGTATCAGAATTCGAGAAAAAGCTGGATGTCCGCCCAGAACATGGATAAGCTGAATAAATTTATTCGAGGAAAAAATGAGAGACAAATATTTTTGGCTGAAATGGATGATTTTTGTAAGAAAATCGGACAATTTGTCTAAAAAATGAGTAAAGAAAATAAAAAATATAGTGCATTTTTGTGGGGAATCAGGTATAATAAAAATACATAGAGTTTGAGATAATTAAGGAGGAGATTCCAATGGACTACAAAGAGATTTATGAGTCCTGGCTGGCAAACCCATATTTTGATGAAGGGACAAAAGCTGAACTGTTAAGCATCAAGGAAGATGATAAGGAAATTAAAGAACGCTTCTATAAAGATTTGGAATTTGGCACTGCAGGTCTTAGAGGTATTATCGGCGCCGGTACAAACCGGATGAACATCTACACCGTGCGTAAGACGACGCAGGGACTGGCCAATTACATAAAAAAACAGAACGGAGAATCTAAGGGTGTGGCTATTGCCTTTGATTCACGGCGTATGTCACCGGAATTTGCCGCAGAAGCGGCACTCTGCCTGGCTGCTAACGGCATTAAGGCCTATTTGTTTGAGTCGTTGAGACCGACGCCGGAATTATCCTTTGCTGTACGTGAACTCGGGTGTATTGCCGGAATTAATATTACGGCGAGTCACAATCCGCCGGAATATAACGGATATAAAGTATATTGGGAGGATGGCGCTCAGATCACACCGCCGCACGATAGCGGTATTATGTCTGAGGTTCAGGCCGTTACGGACTATAATAATGTTTTGACAATGGACAAAGACGAAGCCTTAAAAGCTGGACTTTGTACGATAATCGGTAAAGATATTGATGATAAATATATTGTCCGCTTAAAGGAGCAGGTGAAACATCCAGAAGCCATTCAGGCTGTGGGTAAAGAATTGAAGGTTGTTTATACACCGCTTCACGGTACAGGGAATATCCCGGCCCGACGGATTTTAAAAGAACTCGGATTTGAAAATGTTTATGTTGTTCCTGAGCAGGAGCTTCCGGACGGCGAATTCCCTACAGTCAGCTATCCAAACCCGGAAGCGGATGAGGCTTTTGTTCTCGGTCTGAAGTTGGCTAAAGAAGTCGATGCCGATCTGGTTCTGGCCACAGACCCGGATGCGGATCGTCTCGGTGTTCGCGTAAAGGATAAAGACGGTGAATATCATAATCTGACGGGAAATATGTCCGGTTGCCTGCTGGCTGAATATACGATCAGCCAGATAAAGGCTTTGAACGGGAGTCTGCCGAAGGATGGCGCCCTCATTAAGACTATTGTAACGACAAATATGGCCGATGCCATTGCCAAGGGTTACGGTATTCGTTTGATCGAGTGTCTGACCGGTTTTAAATACATTGGACAACAGATTCTCGGCTTTGAGACAAGCGGAAAGGGAACCTATCTTTTCGGCTTTGAAGAAAGCTATGGCTGTCTGATCGGCACTCATGCGAGAGATAAGGATGCCATCGTTGCGACTATGGCTCTTTGTGAAGCGGCGGCCTATTATAAGACTCAGGGCAAGACCCTGTGGGATGCGATGGTGGACATGTATGAGAAATACGGATACTATAAGGATGATGTTAAATCTATCTCCTTATCCGGAATCGAAGGTTTGGCAAAGATTCAGTCTATTATGGAAACATTGCGCGCCAACCCGCCGAAGGAGATTGCCGGCATGAGTGTTATCTCCGCACGGGATTATAAAAAAGACGAAATCATTGATATTCAAACGGGGGCGGTGAAACCGACCGGTTTGCCAAGCTCCAACGTGCTTTATTATGATTTGACAGACGATGCATGGCTGTGTGTACGTCCTTCCGGAACAGAGCCGAAGATTAAGTTCTATTACGGAATTAAAGGAACGTCTTTAGCTGATGCCGACGCTAAATCTGCCGCTGTCAGCCAGGCTTTGGATGCTTTGATTGCAACAATGGTGTAAAAATCAGGATTTTAATTTCAGGGAGTCCGGACTTTCAGGTCCGGGCTTCTTTTATTTGCATATTTGTCCCTTCTGTCTCATAAGCATGTAAAAAAGGTGGTTTATGGGTTATGAGAAGGATGTATAAAAGGTTGGTCAGTGTTTTTCTGGCATTAAGCTTTTGTGTGACAATGTCCGGATGCGGTATGTTTGATACGTCGGATAAAAAGCTGTCGGGGATTGATTTTACGGTGGCAGATGCGGGGGAATTGCCGGAGGAGATAAGAGCCATGATTGAGGATCGGAAAAATGAGGCTTTCCAGATGGCATATCATGACGGAAGCTATTCATATATTATTGTTGGTTATGGACAGCAGGAGACGTCAGGGTACAGCATACAGGTCAATGACGTTTATCAGGGGGAAAACGGCATATGGGTGGATACGGATCTGATCGGGCCGGAAAAGTCGGAGCCTGTAGAAACCGCCGCGTCCTATCCTTTTGTTGTTATAAAGATTGAAGGTGTGGACCAGACAATTCGATTTAAAGGTTAAGGAGGCTTTTTTATGAATTTATCAAAAACATATATCCGGGTGCCAATGTATAAGAATAGTGCATCGGTTCAGATGACGCTGGATAATGATTTTAATGTGCCGGATACGAAACCGGATATTGAGCGTCTCATTCAGGAAAAGGGGACATTGCACATACGGGATATGAAGCCGGCTAAGGATAAGTGTATTATCCGGGGAGAGCTGGTATTTGGGGTCCTTTATATGGGAGATGAGGTGAGCGGCCAGCTCCAGTCCATCGAGGGAACGATTCCCTTCGAAGAAACGGTCAATATGGATGGTCTGCAGGAGATGGACCAGATGAGTATTCGCTGGGATATGGAAGATTTACGGACGGGCATGATTAATTCCAGGAAAATTAGTGTGCGCTCCATTATTGTTCTCCATGTCGCTGCAGTGCGGATGGGCGAAGAGGAAGTGGCAACTGCGATGGAGGATGGAGAGGATCTGTGGGCGCAGAACCGGACCTGTCATTTGAATCAGCGGTATATTAGTCAGAAGGATCAGCTTCGCGTTCGGGAGGAAGCGGTGATCCCGGCTAACCGGCCAAACATGATGGATATTATATGGCATCAGGAAAATCTGGAGAATCTGGAAATGAAGCTGCAGGACGGAGGCGTTCTGATTCGCGGTCAGTTATCTGTATTCTTACTGTACCGGGATGAAACCCTGGAGAATCCGGTGAATGATGTGGAACTGACAGTGCCGGTGGATGGGAGGATTGACTTTTCTGATGTGACTCAGGAAATGATTCCGGATATTAAGATACAGATGGATCACCTGAATCTGGATATACGCAGTGATAAAGACGGGGAAGCCCGGGTTGTGGGCGTTGAAGCGGTTCTTGCCGCAGAAATGAATATTTATCAGGAAGAGACGTTAAAGCTTTTGCAGGATATTTATTCACCGAAAATCACCCTGATTCCGGAACGAAAGCAGATTCGGATGGAGAATCTGGTGTTGAAAAATCAGTCGCGGTGCCCGATTCGGGAGAAAGTTCATTTGGGGAGCGAGGGTGTGCGGATGCTCCAGATTTGCCATACCCGCGCCACGGTAAAGATCGATCAGACCGAGAGAAATGAGGAAGGTATTTTGGTCGAGGGCGTTGTCTATTTAGGGATTCTCTATATTGCTGCCGATGACCGAAAGCCTGTAAATTCAGCAAAAGCAACAATTCCATTTTCCTACACTGTGGAGGCGGAAAATATGGGAGCCGGGGATTTCTATGATATTGTACCGAGCCTGGAGCAGTTAAATGCGACAATGACGGATAATGATGAAATTGAAGTAAAAATGGTGATCTCGCTGGATGCGTCTGTTTTTAAATCCGAGGATATCCAAATTGTGACCCAGGTGCGGGAAGAGCCCCTTGATTTTGAAAAAATTGAGGCCATGCCGGGAATGACAGGGCATGTGATTGAAGAGGGAGATTCTATTTGGACGTTGGCAAAAAAATATTATGCGTCGCCGGAGGATATTCGAGAGGTTAATGAACTGTCCGGAGACGAACTGCCTGTGGGGCAACCGATTCTCATTATGAAAAATATGGAAATATTAAAATAGGACTTGAAAATCGACCCAATTCCGGTATAATTGTATATATGATGGATTTTGTATACAAAAAACAATGAAGAAGGGAATTGGAATGAACACGATTCAGATGAAGGCATTTGGCAAGGTGAATTTAGGTCTGGACGTTATCCGGCGGCGCGGTGATGGTTATCATGAAGTGCGGATGATTATGCAGACAATTCAACTGTACGATAAAATTACGATAGACAAAGCACGTCAGGAAGGTATTATGCTGGAAACAAATCTCGCATTTCTTCCTGTCAATGAAAATAATATTGCCTATAAGGCAGCCCGGATGCTTATGGAAGAATTTCATATTCCGGGAGGTTTGAGTATAAAGATAGAAAAGCATATACCGGTGGCCGCCGGCATGGCCGGAGGAAGTACGGACGGAGCGGCGGTACTTTATGGAATAAACCGGATGTATCGGCTGGGTTTGACGAAGACGCAGCTTATGGAACGGGGAGTACGCCTTGGGGCGGATGTACCTTACTGCATTATGCGGGGGACGGTTCTTTCTGAGGGTATTGGTGAGGTATTGACGCCGGTATCCCCTTTGCCGGATTGTTACATTCTTGTGGCAAAACCGCCGATCAGTGTATCGACGAAATATGTTTATGAGCATTTAAAACTGGATTCGGTGGAGTACCATCCAGACATCGACGGTATGGTGGAAGCGCTGGAAGCCGGGAATCTGAAGGAAATTGCGGATAGGATGGAAAATGTCCTTGAAACGGTGACGATTCCGGAACATCCAGAGATTGGGCAGATTAAAGAAGTGATGCGTGGTGAAGGGGCTTTAAATGCCATGATGAGCGGCAGCGGGCCGACGGTTTTTGGCATTTTTGAAGATAAAAAGCAGGGGTTGAAGGCAAGGGATATTTTAAGAAAGGGAACACTGGCAAAGCAGGTTTATCTTGTAAAGCCTTTTAATATCCGAAATAATCGGTAAACGGCACAGTTAGGAGGAAGTGAAAAAATGCACAACTTTAAGATGAACATTAATGAGTATTTACCGCTGCGGGATGTGGTATTTTATACGCTTCGGCAGGCTATTTTAAAGGGTGAGCTGGAACCGGGAGAGCGTTTGATGGAGATGCAGCTGGCAGAACAGCTGGGGGTCAGCCGGACGCCGATTCGGGAGGCTATTCGTAAGCTGGAGCTGGAAGGTCTTGTCTTGATGATTCCGAGACGGGGGGCCATTGTTGCGAAGATTACAGAAAAGGATTTGCGGGATGTGTTGGAGGTGCGATCTTCTCTGGAACGTCTGTCTACCGAACTGGCCTGTGACCGTATAAAGGATGAGACGATTCAGGAGCTTCGGCAGGCCCAGGAAGCTTTTAAAGAAGCGCTGGACGGGGAAGATATTACACTTCAGGCTCAGAGGGATGTGGAGTTCCATGATGTAATCTATAAAGCGACAGGAAATCTGCGCCTCATCCAAATGCTGAATAACCTGAGGGAGCAGATGTACCGATATCGTCTGGAATACTTGAAATATGATCTGGCCCATCAGACATTGATCGAGGAGCACGAGGCCATTATCGAGTCCATTTCAAAAAGAGATAAGGAGAAAGCGACGCATATCATTGTCCGTCACATATATAATCAGGAGCTGACCGTATTAAAGAAGATTCAAACGGATGAAGAAGCGCCGGAAAAAAAATAAAGAAATAAAAAGGGAGTCTTTTGTACATACTAGTGCAAAGACTTCTTTTTTTGTACAAATGGATTCGAGAAAACACATTGGTGATGTGTTTAACATATGGGAGGTGAAATGAATATGAATATATCTGAACAACTGGATGAGAACATAGAGGAGCTGAAAAAACGGTTTAAGGACTGTCAGGATGTGATTCAGCGGAAGATGATCGCGGCAGGCATGCCGATTTATGTGGTCTATGTGGATTCTATGATTGACAGAGAGCTGGTGGAGGGCGAATTCCTGAAAAATATTATGTACAGTCTTGACAGTATGCCGAGGAAAAATGTATTTGAATTTTTACAGGAACGGGCCATGACAACGGCGGATACGAAGGCGGCCGAGACGCTGGAGGATGCCATTCTGGCCGTACTCTCAGGCGATACGGCGATATTTTTAGAGGATTGCCCGAAGGCGTTGATCATATCCAGTAAAAAATTTCCGACCCGGGGAGTTCAGAGTGCTGAGTCGGAAGTGTCGGTCCGGGGCCCGAAGGATAGTTTTACCGAGTCAATGCGGGCAAATACAGTATTGATTCGGCGAAGAATCCGGGATACCCGGTTGAAAACTCTGCAGACAAAGGTTGGAGTCCGTTCCCAGACAGATATTACGATTATGTACATGGACGGCATTGCCCGGCCGGAGCTGGTAGCGGATATTCAGGAACGTTTGAAGCGGTTTAAAATCGACGGTATTTTTGACAGCGGCAGTCTGGAACAGTTGACAGAGAAAAAATGGTATTCGCCTTTTCCCCAGTTTCAGTCGACGGAGCGGCCGGATAAGGCGGCGTCCTCAGTGATGGAGGGGCGGATTGTGCTCATTGTGGACAATTCGCCCATGGTACTTCTTCTGCCGACGACACTGAATTGTTTTTTTCAGGCGGCGGACGACTACTATAATCGTTGGGGAATAGTTTGTTTTGTGCGGATTTTAAGGTATGTGGCAGCCCTCATTGCCATGACGCTGCCGGCCTTTTATATTGGCGTAGCCTGTTTTCATCCGGAAATGCTGCCGACCAGTCTGGAATTGTCCTTTGCAGCGGCTAGGGAGGGCGTCCCCTTTCCTGTTCCGGTGGAGGTGTTGTTGATGGAGTTGGCCTTTGAACTTTTGCGGGAGGCGGGAATCCGGCTGCCGGGGCCGATGGGAAGCGCGCTGGGAATTGTGGGAGGTTTGATTATCGGACAAGCGGCGGTAGATGCCAACATTGTCAGTCCGATTGTGGTTATCATTGTGGCGCTGACAGCATTGGCTTCTTTTACCATACCAAATGAAGGCTTTGCATCGGCCTTTCGGCTGGTAAAGTTTTACCTCATTTTTCTTGGCGCCTTTTTGGGTGTTTACGGCGTGGTCCTTGGAATGTTGACGGTGCTTATTCATCTGGCATCCCTGGAGAGCTTTGAAATTCCTTATTTGATGCCCTATGTGGCGGTGAAGGCGGATGAAAACAGGGATTTCCAGGATGGACTCATACGAATGCCTTTATTTAAGTTAAAGAAGCGTCCCGTCTTTGCAAGAAAGGCTCAGAGGATACGTTATAAATCGGAGGAGGATTAGGATGTTTTCAAATAATGGGAAAATTTCAAATCACCAGGCGGTGCGTCTGCTCATTCTGGACGTATTTACCGGAGCCTGCCTCTTTTTGCCGATGGATCTTCCGAGGTTGGCCGGCGAAGGGGGCTTCCTTGCGCTGATTCTCGGTCTTCTGTTGACTTTGGCCGACGGGGCTGTTCTTTCCAGAACTCTTGAAAAATGTGAAAACCGTTATATTCCGAAGCTTAGCGGCGGATGGCTGGGAGGCGTTTTGCGCTGGCTCTATGGGTTACGGTGTTTTTCGGCCTTTGTTTTTCTTATGGGTATGTTTTCTTCCGTTTTGAATGAGACCTTTTTATATACGATGCCGAAATGGCTGGTCATAGCGGCAATGACATTTGTGTTGATTTATGGAAGCGTTAAGGGGATAGAGGTTCGCGCCCGTTTATCGGAAATTTTGTTTTATTTGATTTTAGTGCCGATTATTCTCATCGGACTTTTCTCCATACCGGAGGGAGAGGTTTCCAGGCTTTTTGCTTTTAAGGAGACCTCCCTCTCGGGAATTATTCAGGGTACCTTAGTCACCTGGGTACTAATGGCTCCGGTGGAATGGATGCTTTATATTGCTCCGGAAAATCCCAATGAAAAGCCCTTTCGGATTTTTGCCTGGGCCCTTGGCATCGGCGGTGGTCTGGCCGCATTGATTTACGCCCTGTGTGTCACTGTAATGACGGTGGCCGGTATGGCCGGGGAACGATGGCCGACGGTTATTCTCATGCAGATTGTGCGGATTCCCGGCGGATTTTTATCGAGACAAGACGGGCTGATGCTTTCTTTTTGGATTTTTGCCATGTTTATCAGTTTATCGGGGGCTTTGAGCCACACTGCCGAATTGTGGGGAGTCAGGGAAATGAAGGCCGGAAGGTACAGGTACAAGGTGTGGGGCTGTGCCCTGGTCGGCGCCCTGTTGTCCTGGTGGCTTGGTGTCCGGCGGGAATTTTTAAACATCTATTTTTGGTGGATGCTTTTGTCCGGAGCGATTCTTTTATGGATCGTACCATGGTTTGTGGGGATAAGCCGCGGTAGAACCAGACAGGGCGGCGGAGCAGGACCGGGGAAACGGGGCCGGAAGATGGGTGGAAGGATTGGTGTCCTCATCTTCGCCCTTTGTCTGATTGGCGGGCTGACGGGGGGCGAGAACTATGTGGAGCTTGAAAACCGGAACTTTGTCATGGCTCTCGGCGTGGATTTGGGGGAGGATGAGACCTATCGATTTACCTATACATTTCCCGATTTGGAGGCATTGACGGGCAACGGCAGCAGCGCCAAATATCCGCCGATGACACTGGAGGCGGACAGCCTTCAAAAAAGTGAGGATAAGTATGACAGCATGTCTGGAAAATCCCTGGATTATGGCCAGGTGAAGGTTATTGTTCTGGGAAGTGAGGTGGTTTCCGACAGGGACAAGTTGAAGGCTCTGTTGGAGGAAATACGGAATAATCCAGAATTTGCCCGGACGATGCTTGTGTGTGAAAGTCTGACCACCGGGGAAGAGCTGCTCGGTTTGGACGAGGAAGTGGCCGGTTCAATCGGCATCTATATGGAAGAAATGTTTCAGAATAACGGAAAACATCTGGGAATTCCGTCAGTCATATTAAATGATGTCATATTGGAAATGGAATCGACAGATGTGGGTGAAATTCTTCCAAAAGTCTATATTTATGACAAAAAGCCCCGGATTATGCGATGAATCCGCGGCCTTTGATGGGAATTTCGGAGGAAGAAAGCAGTTGAATAATTAGAGTGAATCAGGTACAATAGATAAAAAACTACAATACCATAAATATGGATTAGGATAACCGAGGTGCAAGAATGAATAATAAATTAACTGTAGCTGTAGTGTTCGGCGGACAGTCCTCCGAACATGACATTTCATGCCTTTCTGGGGCCACGATCATGAAGGCGTTGAATCCAGAAAAGTATGATGTGGTTTTGATTGGAATTACAAAAGACGGTCGTTGGCTTCTGACAGATTCTATTGCCGATGTGGAAAGCGGTGCATGGCGGGAAAGTAAGGTTCAGGCGATCATATCGCCGGATGAACAGGATCATGGCCTTATTCTTCTCGAAAACGGCGCAGTGCGTAAGCAGAAGGTGGATGTGATTTTTCCTGTACTTCACGGCATGTACGGTGAAGACGGGACGGTTCAGGGACTTTTTGAACTGGCGAAAATCCCTTATGTGGGCTGTGGCGTGCTTGCTTCCAGCGCTTCCATGGATAAATGGTATACAAAGATTATTGTCGACGATCTGGATATCCGGCAGGCAAAATATGTGCCGATTAATCATATCGAGATGGAGAATATGGAAAATTGTGTGGCGAAGGTTGAAGCGGTGCTGCCATATCCGGTGTTTGTCAAACCGTCCAAAGCTGGTTCTTCCGTAGGGGTCAATAAGGCTTCAAACAGAGAAGAGCTGATCGACGCTTTAAACGAAGCGATTAAACACGATATTCACATTCTTGTGGAGGAAACCATCGTGGGAAGAGAAATCGAGTGCGCTGTTCTCGGAGGCTATGCACCGGAGGCTTCGGATGTGGGCGAGGTGCTTTCCGCAGAAGATTTTTATACCTTCGACGCCAAATATAATAATCAGGAATCCAGAACGGATCTGCACCCTGTGTTCCCGGAGGGAAAATTAGAAGAAGTTCGCCGTGATGCGGTAAAGATTTTTAAGGCTCTGGATGGATTTGGCTGTGCCCGTGTAGATTTCTTTATGGAAAAGGATACGAATGAAGTGGTATTTAATGAGATTAATACAATGCCGGGCTTCACTTCCATCAGTATGTATCCGATGCTCTGGAATGAAAAGGGGCTTGCCAATGAGGCTCTTGTTGATAAGATGATTGAATTGTCATTTGAACGTTATGTCAGATAGGAGGTCCGGATGATGCAGAAAGATGCACCGATCGGTGTTTTTGATTCGGGAGTCGGAGGCTTAACCGTCGTGCGGGAAATCATCCGGCAGCTTCCTTCGGAGAATATTGTCTATTTTGGAGATACGGCCAGAGTGCCCTATGGTACGAAATCCAGAGACACGATTATCAATTATTCGGAGCAGATCGTTCACTTTTTGAAGACAAAGCAAGTAAAAGCGATTGTGGTGGCCTGTAATACGGCAACCTCCTATGCTCTGGATGTTTTGAAAGAAAAGCTGGACATACCGATTATTGGCGTGGTGCGGCCGGGGGCAGTGACCGCGGTGAACGCTACAAGAAATAAACGGATAGGGATTATAGCTACGGAAGGAACTGTGGGCAGCGGCATTTATCCGAAGGTTATCCATGAATATAATCCGGAGATTCAGGTTGTCCAGAAGGCTTGTCCTCTGCTTGTATCGCTGGTAGAAGAGGGATGGACCGATGATCCGGTCACGGATGAGGTGGCCAGGCGTTATTTGAAATCCCTGCAAGCTTCAGAGGTGGATACCCTGGTGCTTGGCTGTACCCATTATCCGCTGCTCAGAAAGGCCATTGGTCGGCTGGTGGGCGACGGCGTTACGTTAGTGAATCCAGCCTATGAGACAGCCTGCAGCTTGCGGGAGCTGTTAAAAGAAGAAGGCATATACCGGGAAAGCGGAGAACCGTCCTATTCCTTTTTTGTCAGTGACGGTGCGGAGCGGTTTTCAAATTTTGCCAATTCCATACTTCCGGTGGATTTGGTGCCGACACGGCTTGTGCCGATTGAAAATTATTAATCAGTATTGATGAAGGATGGGTATACATAATGACAGATAAAGTGATCGTATCAATAAAAGGTGTTCAGCATGAATACGGCGATGATGGCATTACAGAGATGATTACCACCGGGAATTATTATTTCAGAAATGGGAAACATTATATTTTGTACGATGAGATGATACCGGATACCGGTGAGCAAATGAGCAATACCTTAAAGATGACGCCAAGCCGGATTGATCTGATCAAGCATGGTTCCCACAGCGCTCATATGGTATTTGAAGCGAATACAAAAAACATGGTTGTCTACCGGACGCCTTATGGCATGATGGAAGTCTGTTTCAATACATTCAGTGTGGAGTTGGAGGAAACTGAAAAAAATATCCGCGCTCAGACGGAGTATGCTCTGGAAATCAACGAAGGTTTTATTTCTGATTGTACCATCGAGATCAATGTTCGTGCGAAAGAACATTGATTTTCCGGTATTTGGTTGATTTTTTTCTCTTTTGAGAGTAAAATTTTAAGTAACTATTAACGATGAGATGAGTATGGAGGGTTAAAAATGTTTGTATCTGCAGAAGAAATGTTGAAAAAGGCCGTAGCCGGCCATTATGCTGTTGGCCAGTTTAATATTAACAACTTGGAATGGACAAAGGAAATTCTGCTTGCAGCGGAAGAAGCAAAATCTCCGGTAATCCTTGGAGTTTCCGAGGGCGCCGGAAAATATATGACCGGATTTAAGACAGTTGCAGCCATGGCCGCAGCGATGATCGACGAACTGGGAATTACGGTGCCTGTAGCGATTCATCTGGATCATGGAACCTATGAAGGCTGTTTGAAATGTGTGGAGGCCGGATTTTCTTCCATCATGTTCGACGGTTCCAAATATCCGATTGAAGAAAACGTTGAAAAGACAAAAGAGCTTGTAAAAATCTGCCGTGAAAAAGGAATGTCTCTGGAAGCAGAGGTTGGCTCCATCGGCGGTGAAGAGGACGGT
>ENA-ORNG01001687-ORNG01001687.1-human-gut-metagenome-genome-assembly--contig:-NODE-1687-length-15194-cov-2.466411_pt1 | contig 15194 bp, 16 predicted proteins | sample MGYA00242113_ERZ509018 | MGnify/ENA primary metagenome ERZ509018 (study PRJEB26280, sample SAMEA2338711) | human gut metagenome | biome: human gut; feature: human-associated habitat; material: faeces... | reverse complement strand
TATCGGCTTGCTGAACCGATTTGCAGAATCTGCCCTTGAAAAGGCTGTCTATATCAATAGCTATCTGCCCCATCAGATAGTGGCATGGCTTGAAGATAAACAGACCCGTTTTGTACAAATGAGCACAGACTGTGTATTTGCGGGCAATACGGGACCTTATAATGAAAATTCATTTCCTGACGGCCGGTCGTATTATGACCGTACCAAAGCGTTGGGAGAGGTAAACGACTGGAAAAATCTTACTTTTAGAAATTCTATAGTCGGTCCGGACATCAATGAGAACGGTATCGGTCTTTTTCATTGGTTCATGAAGCAGAAGGAGGGTATAAATGGCTTTACCAGGGCTGTTTGGACTGGTGTAACTACGCTAACCTTGGCAAAGGCCATGGAACAGGCATTGGTCCAGAATCTGACAGGACTGTATAATCTGGTGAATAACCAAAGTATAACCAAATATGATTTGTTGTGTCTGTTCAATAAATATTTTCGTAACAATGAAGTTGTCATCAACCGGTCGGAAAGTCTGGTACTGGACAAAACGCTGATTTGTAGCCGGACAGATTTCAACTTTGTAGTCCCTACGTATGAGCAAATGGTCATTGAGATGAAAGAATGGGTTGACAGCCATAAAGAATTATATCCTTTATATTGAAAGCTTATGAGTAAATTGAAATTAATGACGATTCTTGGCACTCGTCCCGAGATTATCAAGATGTCGGCAATCATAAAGAAATGTGACAAATATTTTGATCATGTGTTGGTACACACAGGACAGAACTATGACTATACTTTAAACGAGGTGTTCTTCAAGGACCTTGGACTGCGCGAACCGGATTATTATTTGGGTGTAGTGGGTGAGAACATCGGTCAGACAATGGGCAACGTTGTATCCAAGAGTTATGAACTCATGGCTCAAGTAAGTCCCGATGCTGTAATTGTGCTTGGAGATACCAACAGTTGTTTGTCCATTATCTCTGCCAAACGTTTGAAGATTCCTATTTTTCATATGGAGGCGGGTAATCGTTGTAAGGATGAGAATCTCCCGGAGGAGGTAATCCGCCGTATTGTGGATGTCACCAGTGATGTGAACTTGTGCTACAGTGAACATGCACGTCGTTATATCCTTGATTCCGGCGTCAAGCCGGAGTACACTTATGTGGTCGGCTCGCCGATGCGTGAAGTCCTGGATGACAACATAGAACAAATCAATGCCAGCGATGTGCTTGAGAGGCTTGGGCTTGAGGAAAACAGATACATACTCTTGTCTGCCCACCGGGAAGAAAATATTGATATCGAAGCAAACTTCTTCAGCCTGATGAACGCTGTGAACGCCATGGCCGGAAAGTATGATATGCAGATTTTGTATTCATGCCATCCCCGTAGCAGGAAGTTCATAGAACAGCGCGGTTTTAAGTTTGACAGCCGTGTAATTCAGAGTCAACCCTTGGGCTTTCATGATTACAACCACTTGCAGCAGCATGCGTTCTGCGTGGTTTCGGATAGTGGTACCGTACCCGAAGAAGGTAGCTATTTCAAATTTCCGGCTGTCAGTATCCGTACGTCTACCGAGCGTCCGGAAGCCATGGATAAAGGCGTGTTCACTATAGGCTGTATTACTACAGAACAGGTTTTGCAGGCTGTGGATTTGGCGGTGGAAATGCATACGAATGGTGATGATGCACTTAATGTACCCGCATATGATGATAAGAATGTGAGCACGAAAGTTGTAAAACTGATTCAGAGCTATACGGGGATTATCAATAAGATGGTTTGGCGAAAATAAATTGACTATGAACATCCTTTTTCTAACAGTATCACGAATAACTAGTATAGTAAATAAAGGTATCTATTCTGATTTATTGCGATTGTTTATAAAAAACGGACATTCAATATATGTAGTATCACCTACAGAACGACGTTATGGGGAAAAAACAAGGCTGATAGACTCCAATGAAGCTAAAATACTGAATGTAAAGACACTCAATATTCAGAAAGCTAACTATATTGAAAAAGGCATTGGAATGTTACTTCTTGAAAGTCAGTATATGTTTGCCATTAATAGATATTGGAAAGATGTGAATTTTGATCTAATTCTATATTCGACACCACCAATCACATTGAATGGAGTTATATCACAATTAAAGAAGAAGTATAATGCATATACCTATTTAATGTTGAAAGATATATTTCCTCAAAATGCTGTTGATTTGGAATTCTTTTCTAAAACTAGTCTACTTTACAAAATGTTTAGGAGGAAAGAAAAAAGACTTTATCAAATTTCAGACTATATCGGATGTACATCACCTGGCAATATAGAATTTGTATTAAAGCATAATAAAGAGGTTGTTGCAAGTAAGTTAAATATTTGTCCTAATAGTGTAGAACTACAAGGGTTAGAACGTGGTGATAAAAATAAAAGTAAATTGCTTAAACGGCTAATGATTCCACCGACAAAAACACTCTTTATTTATGGAGGGAATTTGGGTAAACCACAAGGTGTTAATTTTTTGCTACAAGTGATAGAGAAAAATGAATTTCGACAGGATTCTTTTATTATTGTAGTAGGTGGTGGTACTGATTATCCTATTGTCAGAGCTTGGTATGATAAATATAAGCCTAAGAATTCTGTTCTAATTTCATATTTACCTAAAACAGAATATGATGAAATCGTAAGTTTATGCGATGTAGGTTTAGTGTTTTTGGATAGACGTTTTACTGTCCCCAACACTCCATCTCGAATATTACCATACATGGAGTATAAAATGCCTATCTTGTTTGCTACTGATGCTGCTACTGATGTAGGGCAAATTGCTGAAGCAAATAACTTTGGTCTTTGGACAGTGAGTGGAAACTTGACTCAATTTATGGATATGATACAATATATGTCAGAGAATGAAGGGCGTCGTAAATCCATGGGAGAAGCTGGATACCAATTTCTAAAAGATAATTATACAGTAGAGCATAGTTATCGGGCTATCATGGAACGTTTCAAATAACTATAGACACTATGTTGGCTTAAAATTATGTTTACGGCGGTTGCCAAAATGAGCACTTCTGTGTATCTTGTGATTTGTAGGCGAATACTATTGATTAGGGATGTTGTATTGTGAATACCATATTGTCGGTAGTAGAGTTCTGATCCATTACTATTGAAATAATATGGAAACTGTTATTGCTGTATGTTGATAGTAGAGGCGCTTTGTTATAAGCAAGGGGCAGGTTTTCATTGTAGGGAGGTAAGTGCTGATTGAGGTATGGCACGCATTTATTGTTATTGAAGCAACAGTAATTGAGGTGAAGGATAAGGGGAAGCACTTCTTTTGAATGGTATTAAATTGTGGTAGTATGTATAAGTGTTGTTTCAAGCGTATAATTGATTTTTGTATAGCCTTTGTAGCACTGAGTGTTCTGTTTTTACCATTGATAATTGTTTCCTTGTGGCTTCGCTTTGCTAATAGAGGTGCTGGTATACTTTTCTTTCAAGAGCGACCGGGAAAAGAAGGAAAGATATTTCGAGTAATAAAGTTCAAGACGATGACTGATGAACGGGATACGAATGGCAATCTACTGCCAGATGCACAGCGCATGACTAAGGTGGGGCGGTTTGTTCGTTCTACAAGTATTGATGAATTGCCACAACTGATTAATGTACTGAAAGGGAATATGGCTTTGATAGGTCCCCGCCCTTTATTGCCTCAATACTTACCGCTTTATAGTAAAGAACAAGCTCGTCGTCATGAAGTCCGTCCGGGGATTACGGGGTGGGCGCAGGTGAATGGGCGTAATGCCATCAGTTGGTCAAAGAAGTTTGAATTAGATGTTTGGTATGTGGACCATTGTTCATTTTTGCTTGATTTGAAAATTATTTTTATGACAATAAAAAAAGTTTTTGTGAGAGAAGGTATCAATTCGGATACTTCGGCTACCATGGAAGCTTTTAATGGGTATAATTAATGAAGGATATTGCTATTTACGGTGCAGGTGGATTCGGTCGTGAAGTTGCCTGCTTACTAAGAAGAATCAATGAACAAGCCCCTCAATGGAACTTGATAGGTTTTTTTGATGATGATATTACATTGATAGGTACTCAGAATGAGTATGGGGAAGTATTGGGAGGTATTGAAGAACTGAATGGATGGAATAAAGAACTATCTATCGTAATTACTATTGGATCACCTCATGTTATTTCACTAATAGTTGAAAAAATTACTAACAATAAAATTTTGTTTCCTAATATCATTGATCCGACAGTTGATATTCTTGATGTTGCTAATATTAGATTTGGCAAGGGGAATGTAATATGTGCAAAATGTTTTATTAGTTGTCGTGTTGAACTAGGTAATTTTAATTTGCTTAATGTCGGCGTTGCTATAGGGCATGATTCAACTATTGGAGACTTTAATGTCATTATGCCTAACGTAAATATATCGGGTGGTGTATCTATTGGTAAGGAAAACATGCTTGGAGTAAAGGCGACCGTATTGCAATATTTGAAAATTGGCGACAATGTGAAGCTTGGTGCAAACAGCCTATTGATGCGGAATGCTAAGAATGACAATTTATATATTGGAATACCAGCCAAGTTGATGAGGTTATAATAATAATTGTAAATATAGAAAAATGGAAGTACAAGAATTTATTCAGAATTTTGCAGATTTATTTGATGATACAGATGTAAGTATTTTTAATCTTGAAACAAAGTTTCGTGAATTGGATGAGTGGTCTTCATTGGCCGCATTGTCTGTAATGTCTATGATTGATGACGAGTATGATGTACAAGTCACAGCGAATGAGATGCGTAATGCAAATACTATTCAAGATTTGATAAACTTGATTGAAGAAAAAGCGTAGTAATATGGCATTTAATCCTTATTCTCTTGAAGGAAAAACAGTTCTTGTTACTGGTGCATCTTCTGGCATAGGTAAGGCTACAGCTATAGCTTGTTCGAGACTAGGTGCGCATGTAATTGTATCGGGTAGAAATTCTGAACGCTTACAAGAAACCTTTAGTGAACTAGATGGCGAAGGCCATTTACAAATTATTGCAGATTTGACAGATGAAGATCAGATTGCGCTTCTTGCAGAATTTGTACCACCATTGGATGGCTTTGTGAACAATGCAGGTGTCGGCAACAAGATACCGATAAACTTCATTAAGCGTGTCACTTTGCAGAATATATTGGATGTAAATACAATTCTCCAATATTATTGAGTAGATATCTTTTAAAAAAGAAAAAACTGAAAAGAGGCGCTTCTGGTCATTACGTCTTCTATTGCCGGTGTTTGTTCTGTAGATATTGGTAATACATTATATTCAGTATCAAAAAGTGCTGTTGATGGATTTATGAAGAATGCGGCAAAAGAGTTGGCAGAGAAAGGAATACGTGTGAATAGTGTAAATCCGGGAATGGTTGATACCCCAATTAATGATTATACTTCGGTATCTGAAGAACAAAAATTGGCAGATTTGACTAATTATCCATTAAAGCGTCATGGTAAACCTGAAGAAATAGCATACGCAATCATTTATCTTTTGTCTGATGCTGCTGCTTGGGTAACGGGTACAGCACTTAAGATAGATGGAGGTTATTCACTTTAAATCCCCTGAATGATATGGCATTCTTGACAATACCGCATGTAAAAATACGTGGAGTCGCTGCAGCTGTTCCCAAAGAAATTAAAGAGGTAAGTAAGTTGGATTGCTTCGCCGAAGGTGAAGCTGAAAAAACAATAGAACTGACAGGTATACGTGAGAGTCGACTTGCTCCGGAAGGAAAGGTCTGTTCTGATTATTGTATGGAAGCGGCAGAGCAGCTTATTTCCAAATTAGGATGGGAAAAGAATACTATTGACGCACTTATATATATATCAGTCTCCCGTGATTATATAGAACCCAATACGGCAACTGTAATTCAAGGTAAAATGGAATTACCTGATACATGCTATACAATTGATTTGCCCATGGCTTGTTCCGGATATTGTTATGGACTTTCTGTTATGGGCTCATTGCTTTCCTTGGGTTGTATGAAAAGGGCTTTGATGCTTGTAGGTGATACTCCATCTAAGATTATGTCACCGTTTGATAAAACTTTATGGCCTCTACATGGTGACGCTGGTACGGCAACTGCTCTTGAATATAGTCTGGATGCTAAACCTATGTTTTTTAATCTTATGAGTGACGGCAAACAGATGGAGGCTATAATAGCACCTGCCTCTGGTGTTCGAGAGCCTATTACTGAAGAAAGCTTAAAGATGATAGAAATAGGGGAAGGTATTGTTCGTAACCGGACTCATGTGGCAATGGATGGTATGGGGGTATTTGCCTTTACTATGTCTAAAGTACCAAAATGTATTAAAAATCTCTTGGAGAACTTCTGCATAGATGTTGATGAGGTTGATTATCTTCTTCTTCATCAAGCGAATCAGTACATTGATGAAAAGATTAGAAAAAAAATGCGTTTCTCTAAAGACAAGACTCCTTATTGTCTTGAAAAATTTGGTAATACAAGCAGTGGAACAATCCCTATGACGATGGTTACCAAAATCAGTGAGCAATTGAGGGGTGGTAAAAATAAACTTGTCATGAGCGGATTTGGAGCAGGTCTTTCTTGGGCTGCAGTATATGTTGAAACAGAATTTATAGAAGTTCTACCTTTAATAGAAATTTAATAAAATGAAGGAATTTGAAAATAAGGTGGTTTGCATCACAGGAGCTGATGGAGGCATAGGCAGGGAGATTACTAAAAAATTTGCGGTGGAAGGTGCTACATTTATCTTCTGTAGTTTGATGGAAACACCGCAATATAATGAGTTTCTTGCTTCACTTAAGAAAATATATAATGTAGAGTACCATCCCTTTTACTTTGATTTCTCTGATGAAGAATCAATTAAGGTAGCACTAAAAGAAATAAAATCTTTGAAATTAAAGATTAATGTACTGATAAATAATGCAGGGATACCTCATTTGGCAATTCTTCCATTCACTAAGATGTCGGATGTCAAAAAAGTGTTTCAAGTAAATTATTTTGCGCAGTTACAGATTACTCAAGGACTGCTTGGGTGCTTGGCAAGGGATGGCGAAAGTGTCATTTTAAATGCTGCATCTATTGCTGGAATTGATGGAGATATAGGTAACGTTGTATATGGTGCAACAAAGGCTTCAATGATACTATTTACAAAAGTATTGTCAAAGGAGTTGGCTTCAATGAATATCCGTGTGAATGCTGTTGCTCCAGGGCTTACAGATACTGCATTTGCAAATGCAATGGGAGATAAAGCTAAAGCTTCTATGGAAGAAATCTCTGCTATGCACAGAATGGCTACTCCCCAGGAAATAGCAAACATATATTATTTCCTTGCATCAAAAGAAGCTTCGTTCATTAATGGGCAGGTTGTTCGCGTGGATGGAGGTGTAAAATAAGTATAACAATTTTTTAATAGTAAAAAATGAACGTAAAAGAAAAAGTATTTGAGATTGTAGCTTCTGTCTGTGAAACGGAAGTATCCAATGTTAATGAGAATAGTACAATCGGTGATTTTCCCCAATGGGATTCTATGGGACATTTGACAATCCTTTCTAATGTAGAAGAGGCCTTTGCTATCAATTTTGAGCCGGAAGAGATGATGGATCTGGAAGATGTCCATGATATCATAGCAGCTGTGGAGGAAAAGTTGTAATAATTATGGTGATAGAGGAAATCATATATCGGCATTCAATTACTTCTCCCGAAAAGACGGCCGTCATTTCGGGGGAAGTGACTGTCTCTTATCGTGTCTTGTGGAACAATATCAAGCATACGGCTGCCTATTTCATTTCTAAGGGAGTGGGAAAGGGCGACCGGATCATTGTCTCTGCAAGTAAAAATATAGATTTCATTTATGCCTATTTTGGAGCGCATCTGGCAGGGTGTATTTGTGTCCCGATTGATCCGGAGACCAATGTAACCCGTCTGGAAAGGATCATTGATTGTGCAGCACCTTCCATGATTATCGGCGAGCTACGCAATAAAGGGGGACATGAGGTGCTTCCGTTCACAGAGATAGGATTCGATAAGGATTTTGATGTGGTTTTTCCTCAAGAGAGGGATATTGCCGACCTTCTGTTTACTACCGGTACCACCGGTATGCCCAAAGGGGTGGTTTTGTCCTACTCCAACCAATTGTCCGCTGCAAATAATATAAATACTTTCATAGGGAATACTTCCGAGGATATTGAATTGCTGGCTTTGCCTATCAGTCATTCTTTCGGCTTGGGCCGGCTGAGATGTGTACTGGCTAAAGGCGCCACTCTAGTCCTCTTGGGCAGCTTTGCCAGCATGAAGAGATTTTTCGGTGAGATAGAAAGATGCAGGGTCACGGGGTTTGGTATGGTGCCTGCCAGCTGGGCCTATATTGCCAAGATGAGTGCGGATAGGATTGCCCGATATGCCTCCCAATTGAGGTATATAGAGATAGGCAGTGCATTTATGCCGAAAACTGAGAAAGAGAGATTGATGCGTCTGTTGCCTGATACCAAGATATGTATGCACTATGGGTTGACCGAAGCTTCGAGAAGCGCTTTTATCGATTTCCATACCGATATGGAACATTTGGATTCAGTGGGCAAGTCTTCTCCCGGTACGGAGATTGTCGTTTGTGATGAACAAGGAAATTTACTTGCGGCAGGGCAGGAGGGCGAGTTGTGCGTAAAGGGCGGACATGTGTGTGCTGGCTATTGGGGAGTATCAGAAGATATCTTCAGGAATGATTTTTATAACGGCTATTTCAAAACCGGAGATTGGGGCTACATTGATTACTCCGGCTATATATATCTAAAAAGCCGTAAAAAGGAGATTATCAATGTCGGTGGGAAAAAAGTCAGTCCGATTGAGGTCGAAGAGGCCTTGAACTCCATTCCGGGTATTGAGGAGTCTGCATGCATCGGTGTGCATGATGATGTGATGGGAGAAGTCGTGAAGGCTTTCATCGTTGGCTGCCTGACGGAAGAGGATGATGAAAGGGTCCGGAAAGAGATGGGGGCTCTGGTGGAGAATTATAAGATACCGGTCTATCTGGAACATATTGATAGTATCCCCCGAACAACATCGGGCAAGATACAACGGTTATTATTGAAATGATTATGAATGAACGAAGCATGGTTGAAGAACTGTTGAACAGACCTCCTTATGACGGGAGTGAAGAATGTGATAATTTGTTTATAGAAGCTCTGCGTGATGAGCTTGTTTTCCACTATGAGCACAATGAGATGTATCGGCATTTTTGTGAGAGGAAGAACTTTAATCCTCATGAGCCGATTCATTCGGTGGATGAACTTCCGCCTGTGGCCGTCAGTGTATTCAAGGAATTGGGATTCAACCTGAATTCAGTTCCCCGGGAAGAGCTGACTTTGGCATTACAGTCCTCTGCCACTTCAGGAATACCGAGTACCGTAGTCATTGATAAGATAACAGCAAAAAGACAAGGTAAAGCAATGGTAAAGGTGGTCAGTGAATTCATTGGCAAAGAGAGGAAACCTTTCCTGATTATGGATATTGATCCCCGTTCTGCCTCCAGAAAATTGCTTGGAGCAAGATTTGCCGCGGTGACCGGGTATCTTAAGTTTGCGAGTAAAGTCGGTTATTTTCTGAAAGCGGATGAGAATGGTCTCTCATATTTTGATGTGGAAGGCATTCAGGCATTTATAAAAGAATTGCCATCCGGACAGCCTGTTGTGGTTTTTGGATTCACTTATATATTGTATCAACATGTATTGAAGTCAATACTGGAATCAGATGTGAGACTGCATTTGCCTAAAGGTTCCAAGATAATCCATATTGGCGGTTGGAAAAAATTGGAAAGTGAGAAAATAAGCAAAGAACTTTTTAATGAGCAATTAGCGCGGTGCTTTGGCATTTGTCCGGAAGATGTCATCGACATTTATGGATTTACAGAGCAGATGGGGTTGAATTATCCGGATTGTGCCTGTGGCTGTAAGCATGCCTCTTCTTATGTGAAAGTCCTGGCCCGCGATACCGTTACAAGAAGTGTCCTTCCGGCGGGAAAGGAAGGGATGCTTGAATTTATAACTCCTATTCCTCATTCTTATCCGGGCAATGTAGTATTGACAGATGATATCGGCATTCTGGAAGATTCGCCTTGTCCTTATGGACGTCCGGGACAGAGGTTCCGTATTGTCGGACGGTTGAAGAAAGCGGAGGTCAGAGGATGTGGGGATATTCTTTCCTCCAAGTTGGTGTTTCAACAGAAAGAAGGGACGGAAATAAAGTCGGACTCTCATCTGGACATTCAATATTTTAGGGGAACTTTGAAAGGAAATACGGGAGAGGAGCAGCTGCAGGGTATTATTTCTTGTCTGAATGATAAACTGGACTGGCTTCGGCAGCAACCGGTCGAGGCACTGATTGGCATCATTGGTGAAGTCGCAAAGAAATGGCTGTCCGATGAACGTTTTTCCTTTTTGAAGGACAAAGGCTTGCTGTTCTTGTCGAATTGGTGTGAAGCGTCTCATTTAAGGCAGATAGCCGAAGAGGGTCTGAGGGGGAATATAAGGTATTGCGATACCTTCTTGCATTTTCCAAATTCTTCAAAACATTTCTTGAAGGCAAATTCGCGAGGACTGGCTTGTCATTGGATGGCAGGCAATGTACAAATATTAGGTGTGTTTGCCTTGGTCCAATGTATCATAACTAAAAATGTGAACTTATTAAAGGTCTCTGCCAAGGATGACGGTGTGTTCCGTGCGCTTTTGAATGCGTTTGAAGGAGTTACTTATACAACTGAGGATGGCTATACACTTGAAGGTTCGGCTCTGATGGATACTGTGGCTGTTGTATATTTCTCGAGAGATGCCAAAAAATTGGGAGAGTTGATGTCTGGGTCTGCCCAGGTCAGAATTGCATGGGGAGGGAAAGAGGCGGTTGAGACGGTGGCAAAGTATCCTTCGATGATTGACTGTGAGACAGTTGTTTTCGGCCCCAAATTGTCTTATGCGGTAATTGCTAGGGAGGAACTGTCATCGGAGCATGCTGCGAAGAAATTGGCAAGACGGGTGTCGGTAGATGTATCTGTTTTTGACCAGTCCGGTTGTGCATCACCTCATAATCTTTATATTGAGAAAGGAGGAATAGTTACTCCTGAACGTTTCTGTGAAATTTTAGCGGAGGCATTTCCCAAAACGGAAGCCCAAATTCCTAAACCATTCATATCTCCGGAACAGATATCTGCTGTTCACTCGTCCAGGGGAGTGTATGATTTTAAAGGTAGAGTTTGGGGAAGTGATACGATGTCATGGACAGTACTCTATTCAGAGGACAATGAACTTTGTAAGCCAGTGTATTCACGTGTGCTTATGGTACATCCGGTGGATCACATAAATGATGCATTGGTACATGTTCAAGATTATATCCAGACGATTGGCATTGCCGCTCCTGAAGATAAGGCCATTGATTTTGCAAATAAGGCTACAATGGCAGGTGTTGCCCGATGCCCTTTGATAGGCAGGATGTTGAACTTTGAAATGCCGTGGGATGGACTGTTCCTGATTGACAGATTGGTCAGATGGAATACCTTGGGCGGCCCTCTTTGTTGACGGGCAAAGTGGAAATGATTGAGATTGTTCGGATTGTCAATTCTGTATTTGAATCAAATACCTATTTGGCAATAAGCAGGAATTGTGACCTGTGTTTTTTGATTGATTGTGGAGATCCTGCCCCTATAATTGAGAACATAAACAATCGGGGATTACATTTGAAAGGTATTTTCATTACCCATTCCCATTTTGATCATATATATGGCTTGGATTCCATCATTGATGAATATCCGGAAACTCCCATCTATATCTCTGCTTTGGGAAAGGAAGGCTTGTACTCCGATAAATTGAATTTATCGCGCTATAGTTTGTGCCCTTATGTATTTCAACATTATAGTGTCATGAAAGAACTGAAAGAAGGGGATACTGTATATTTATATGGAAGTGCTGGAGTGGAAGTTTATGAGACTCCCGGTCATGATAGAAGTTGCCTGACTTACAAGTTTGGCAATTGTTTGTTTACAGGTGATGCGTTTATACCAGGGCTAAAGGTGCCCGCTTCATTTCCTAACAGCAATAAAGTATCCGCAGAACTATCCCGACAACGTATTCTTTCTTTATCGAAGGGGTGTCGTTTATATCCCGGTCATGGTGAGAATTATGAGAACTTTCAGCCGGAAGTATATTTATAGGCTGTTTTATTGGCTATTTATCCCCTATTATGTGAGGCGGAAGAGTTCTTCTTCTGTCGAATGAACCTGATTTATTTTACAAAGAAATGGATAAGAGAATATATCTTTGCCTCGCCCACATGAGCGGCAAGGAGATGGGCTTCATACAAGAAGCCTTTGATACCAACTGGGTTGTTCCTCTCGGACCGAACGTGAATGCCTTCGAGCAGGATTTGGAACGCTTCATTGGGCGGAATAAAAAGGTGGTGGCTTTAAGTGCCGGTACTGCTGCTGTGCATCTGGCCCTGCTTGCTTGCGGAGTTGCTCAAGGTGATGAAGTGATAGTACAGAGCTTCACTTTTTGTGCCTCTTCCCATCCGGTGACCTACCTCGGTGCTACTCCGGTATTCGTGGATTCTGAGGCTGATACCTGGAACATGGACCCGGTTCTTCTGGAGCAGGCTATCAGGGAGCGTATCGACAAGACCGGCCGGAAGCCCAAAGCGATTGTTCCGGTGGCTTTGTATGGAATGCCCTACAAGACAGACCAAATCATGTCGGTGGCAGATAGATATGATATTCCGGTCATAGAGGATGCTGCCGAAGGCTTTGGAAGCAAGTTTGACGGGCAAGTCCTCGGAACTTTTGGCAGATACGGTGTGCTTTCATTCAATGGTAACAAGATGATAACCACCAGCGGTGGCGGTGCCCTAATTTGCCCGGATGAAGAGTCCAAGCGTGAGATAATGTTCTATGCTACCCAGGCCCGTGAGTCCTATCCCTACTACCAGCATGAGCGTATAGGCTATAATTATAGGATGAGTAACATTTGTGCAGGTATCGGTCGCGGCCAGATGACGGTGGTGGATGAGCACATAGCGCACCATAAGTATCTGTGCGGTCTGTATCGTGAGCTGTTGGCTGATGTGGAGGGAATCACGCTTCATGAGAATCCTTCCGGACGCTACGACAGCAATTATTGGCTGAACACGGTACTACTTGACGGGAATCTGCATGTGAGAGGTGAGGAGGATGCCTACCGTGAGACAGTAAAAGGCGCCGTAGGTGGTGCCGCCGGTGTTACGCATGAGTCAGTGAGTGCCCATACTTCTTGTGAGCCTAACCGTAATGTAGAGGCCATGCGTGTTTGCTTGGATAAAGCCGGTATCGAGAGCCGTCCCTTATGGAAGCCCATGCATCTCCAGCCGGTTTATGCGGCTAATCCTGCCTATGTGAATGGTGTCAGTGAGGACTTGTTCAAGCGTGGTCTTTGCTTGCCGAGTGGTCCTTATGTGACGGATGAGGATGTGAGATACATAGTGAATGAAATGAAGAAGAGTATACTATGAAACTACATAGTATCAATTTTTTATGAACTAATTTCAGAAAACAGCTTCAGTGGGGCTGTTTTCTTTGTTTATAGGCATATTTGAGATGGTTACCGAGAAGTCTTCCCTGACTTCGGGGGATGTCCATAATGTGATCCTCTGTGATAGAGAGTCATAGTTGTGTGTTGCCACTCTTACTTGAATAACCGTTCTTTGGTGGTGAATAATAACCAATAAACGTTTATCAATTATGGCAGTAGTAGCTTATTTAAGAGTAAGTACAGAAAAACAGTTTTTAGAGAATCAGCGCGAGGAAATTATACGCTTCGCGGAGAAGAATGGGTTGAGTATCGACAGATGGTACATGGAGACGGTCAGCGGAAAAGTGAGTAGCAAAGAGCGTAAACTGGCGGGCTTGTTGGACCGGATGAAACCGGGAGACTCCTTGATTATAACGGAGATTTCACGGCTTAGCCGGACACTGCTGGAGATAATGACCATTCTTAACTCCTGCATCAAAAGGGGAGTGGTGCTGTACAGTACCAAAGAGGGGTATGTGTTTCAGAATGACATCAACAGCAAAGTGCTGGGTTTTGCTTTTGGACTGATGGCCGAGATAGAGCGTAATCTGATTTCCATGCGCACCAAAGAAGCCTTGGAACGACGGAGGAAAGAAGGAAAACATCTGGGCAGGAAGAAAGGGGACACACCCAAGATGAAGATACTCTATGCGAACAAGAGGAAACTTGTAAGGGAGCACCAAAGAGGAGAGTCGTGTGCCGAACTTGCCCGGCAGATGGGAGTGTCACGGACTACGATGTTCCGTTTTCTGAGACGTTATTGAGCAATTCGGCTAAACGAAGGTGTCAAAGGTGGGATTCCTTTTGACACGCTTCGTGTGGGCTACTTATTCGGCCGATACTTCTTTCTCTTTCTTTTCCTTCCACTCTTTCCCGCGCTTGTGCAGGTTTTTCAGCTCGAATGACAGCATGATACGGAAGAAACCTATAATCAGGAATGCAAACGAAATCATGTACACGGCGTAAAGGGCGCCTACTGCCGGTTGCCACAAGATGATGAGCGAGCAGATGACGGCAAGAATACCGAAAGCAACATACCATCCCCAGTCTCTTGTCCCGTATCTTTTGAGGTCCATGGCATAGCCTACGGATGAGAAGCCGCGGAACATCAGCCAGAAGGCAATGATGAATGGAATGACTTCCATGCTGAGCATCGGGTAGGCTATCAGGTAGAATCCCAGAATCATGTCGATGATGCCTCCAGCCAGATACCATCCCCAACTGGATACCCTTCTACGGTTACTTACTGCAAAGGATATTTCCAGCAGACCGCTGAACAACATGGAGACGCTGAACAGAATGCTCAATACCGCATACCCGCTGAGAGGGGAGAACATCAGGCTTATAGCCACTATTACATAAAGAATACCAAGAATGAGTGAAATCCACCAATTCTTTACTTCCTGCTGAAGTTCGTCAAAAATAGTTTTCATGTGAATTTAATTTTTTAAGTGATTATCATTAATTCGTCTGTAGAATAACAGTTTATCCGGAAAAAAGTTTCGGGTGAACTTTTTCTGTATGTAATTTGTTATGTATACATATAATTTGATAAAACTATGGCTACAACAAAATTTAAAGGACAACC
>ENA-ORNG01001686-ORNG01001686.1-human-gut-metagenome-genome-assembly--contig:-NODE-1686-length-15199-cov-2.929807_pt1 | contig 15199 bp, 15 predicted proteins | sample MGYA00242113_ERZ509018 | MGnify/ENA primary metagenome ERZ509018 (study PRJEB26280, sample SAMEA2338711) | human gut metagenome | biome: human gut; feature: human-associated habitat; material: faeces... | reverse complement strand
TTTATTGATGAAATATTTGTGTCCGCGCGACTTTAGGCGCGGGGAAATGGAGGAATATATGATACCGAAAAAAATACATTATTGTTGGTTTGGAAGAAATGAAAAGCCAAAATCAGTGCAAGCATGTATCAATAGTTGGAAAAAATATTGTCCTGATTATGAAATAATCGAGTGGAATGAGGATAACTTTAACGTTAATTATAATTCATACACTCGTTTTTGTTACCAAAATGGAAAATGGGCTTTTTTAAGTGATTTAGCGAGACTTATCATAGTTAAAGAACATGGAGGCCTTTATTTTGATACTGATGTGGAAGTGGTAAAAAAACTTGATGAGTTAATCAAGTGTGAAGCTTTTTATGGATTTGAAACTCCGAAATTTGTAGCTACAGGACTAGGGTTTGGGGCCATTCCACATCATGCAACCGTTGAGAGCATGATAAGACTATACGAAGAATTGAAGCCAGATAAAAATGGAATTTATCCATTGATATCATGTCCACAACTTAATACAAAAGCATTGATACCTTATGGCCTAGAACTTAACGGTAAAAAGCAAATTATCTGTGGTGCTTTGATCCTTCCAGTTGATTATATGAATCCTTATGATGATCCAACAGGTAAGTTGAGAAAAACAAAGAATACAATAAGTATTCATTGGTACTCTAAGAGTTGGATGAATCGAAGGACTGTTTTAAGAAGTAAACTTTCTAAACCGTTTCATCGGTTGTTTGGAAATGATTGTTTTAGGTGGCTAAAAAAATGAAATCAGTAATAATAGTAGCACATGCATTAGAAATAGGCGGTGCAGAAAGAGCATTGTTGGGACTTTTAGAATCATTTGATTATTCTCAATTTGAGGTCGATTTATTCTTAATGAGACATACAGGTGAATTGTTTGATTTAATTCCAAAAGAAGTGCACCTTTTACCAGAAATCAAGCAATACACAGGGCTAGCGGTTCCTATGGTGTCTATATTGCACAAGGGAATGTGGAAAGTCGTAAGCGGACGTTTATATGCAAAAATTAAAGCAAAATATTATATAAAGAAAAATCATGTGCATGGCGAAAATACGGTAGAATTAGATTACAGTCACAAATACTCATTAAAAGCAATGCCTATGATAAGCAAAAAGAAATATAATATGGCAATTAGTTTCCTTACTCCACATTACTATGCTGTTCATAAAGTACATGCAGATAAAAGAGTAGCTTGGATTCATACAGATTATTCGTATATGGGTGTAGATGTTAAAAGCGAGGAAAAAATGTGGGAAGCATATGATAATATTGTCTCCATTTCAGAAGCATGTACAAGAGGGTTTTTATCTAAGTTTCCGAAATTAGAGCAGAAAATAGTAGAAATTGAAAATATTATTGCGCCTAATTTTATTCGAAAACAAGCAAATATGCTATATGTGGATGATGAAATGGCTAGTGATGATGGCGAGTTGAAAATATTGTCAATAGGTAGATTTTCTACTTCAAAGAATTTTGATAATATTCCAGATATTTGTAGTAGAATTTGTCAAAATGGAATAAAAATAAAATGGTTTTTAATTGGTTTCGGTCAAGAAGAGGAACATATTAGGCAAAAGATATACGAAAGTGATATGGAAAAAAATGTCGCTATTCTTGGAAAAAAAAGCAATCCGTATCCATATATTAAAGCGTGCGACGTATATATACAACCATCACTTTATGAAGGAAAATGTGTAGCGGTTAGAGAAGCGCAGATATTGGGAAAACCAGTTATAATAACAAGATATCCAACGGCATCCAGTCAATTACTGGATGGCGTGGATGGCCTTATTGTTCCTTTAGACAATGAAAAATGCGCAGAGGCGTTAACAAATATTTTGAGTGATAATGATAAAATGGATATGCTTAGAGAAAATGTAAGATCAATAGATTATTCTAACACAAGCGAAATAGAAAAAATATATTCCTTATTTGAGTAGTCTAGTATTGGAAAGAAGGAAATAAGTCTATGGAAACAAACTATAAAATAACAATTGCAGGCACAGGATATGTTGGACTTTCGCTTGCTGTTCTCTTGGCCCAGCACAATTCAGTTACAGCAATAGATATTATACCTGAAAAAGTTGAAATGATAAATAATAGAAAATCTCCAATTAGAGATACCGAGATAGACGATTATTTATCAAATAAGTCATTAAATTTGACGGCTACATTGGATTCTAAGACGGCGTATGAAAATGCAGATTTTGTCATTGTGGCTGCACCAACAAATTACGATAGTCAGAAAAACTATTTTGATACATCATCCGTAGAGCAAGTTATTAATTTGGCAACAGAATATAATCCGAATGCCATGATTGTAATAAAATCGACGATTCCTGTGGGCTTTACTGATACAATTCGAAAAAAGGCTGGTAATAGAAACATTATTTTTAGCCCAGAATTTTTGCGAGAAGGAAAAGCCTTATATGATAACTTATATCCTAGTCGTATTATTGTAGGAACCGACTTGGAAGATGCGACCATGGTTAAAGCTGCTCATACATTTGCCGAGTTATTACAAAGAGGGGCAAAAAAAGAAGATATTGCGGTATTAATTATGGGATATACTGAAGCAGAAGCTGTAAAGCTTTTTGCTAATACATATCTTGCTTTAAGAGTGTCGTATTTTAATGAATTGGATACGTATGCGGAAATTAAGGGGCTAGATACACGATCTATTATAGAAGGAGTATGTTTAGATCCACGAATTGGCTCGTTTTATAATAACCCCAGTTTTGGATACGGAGGATATTGTTTACCAAAAGATACAAAGCAATTACTAGCTAATTATGCCGATGTACCAGAAAACCTTATTCAAGCTATTGTGGAGGCAAATCGTACACGAAAAGATTTTGTTGCAGATCGTGTTTTGCAGATGGCAGGGTATTATCAATATGCTTCTGAGAATGAATGGAATGAATCATTGGAAAAAACGGTTATTATAGGAATTTACCGTTTAACTATGAAAAGTAATAGCGATAATTTCAGACAGAGTTCTATTCAAGGTGTAATGAAGCGCATTAAAGCAAAAGGGGCAGTTGTAATTATATATGAGCCTACACTTAAAAATGGCACACGCTTTTTTGGCTCAGAAGTAGTGAATGATTTGAATGAATTTAAAAGACTTTCTGACACGATTCTCGCTAATAGATACAATGATGAATTGGATGATGTAAAAAGCAAGGTATATACTAGAGATTTATTTAGTCGTGATTAGAGGAGTAAAGGATGGAAGAGAATATTCAGAAAATACTGGATGGAGAAAAGGAACTATATATACCCCATATAAGAGCTTTTATGAATAAACTTATGGCATGGTTTGCTCATTGTGAAATATCAAATTTATAAATTTATATATGCGTTAAGAATATCTGAATTTTATAAAAATAAAATCGAATTTGTTTTATATATAAGAAAGGTAAACAGATTAGGGAGAAAAATTGGGATATTTTATTACTCCAGGTGTGTTGGGACAAAATGTTAAGTTATTTCATAGAAGCACTATAATCGTAAATACGAATAGTAAAATAGGAAATGGATGTATGTTCTATGAGGATAATTGTGTTGGTAATAATGGAAGGGATAACAAGTGTCTTAGAATAGGAAATAATGTAGAACTAGGTATTGGTGCAAATGTAATTGGTGATGTAGAATTGGCGATAATATTATAGGTGCTGCTAATGCAGTTGTCATAAAGTCATTTTTAGAACCAGGAATAACAGTGGCAGGAATTTTCCAGCAAAAAATCAAATGGATGTAAAGTTGGAATAGATGATGTTGAGTGGACGAATGCATATTGTATTTCAGATATAAAGATATAGTTTCAAATTACTTTGTTAATGGAGGAGAATTTTTAGTCATATCAGATGTTAAATGAGGTCATGTATTATTATGAATAAAATAAGTGTTATTGTTCCAGTTTATAAAGCAGAGAGAGTTATAAATAGATGTGTAGATTCAATTTTGTATCAAAGTTATAAAAATCTGGAAGTTATTTTAATAGATGATGGATCACCGGATCATAGTGGAATAATATGTGATCAGTACGCCACAAAAGATTCAAGAGTTAAAGTAATACATAAGAAAAATGGTGGAGTATCTTCTGCAAGAAACTGTGGGCTGGATACTGCAACAGGAGATTATTGCACTTTTGTAGATAGTGATGATTACTTAGAGCCAACGATGTATCAGCTTATGATGGAAAAAGCTGAACAATATGACTGTGATGTGGTTATGTGTGATTGCGTAAAAGAATTTGGAGATAAAAGTGAAGTCTATACGCATGATATTCGTTCAGGATATTATAATCGTAAGCAGATAAAAAAGGAATATTTTTCTCATCTATTAATTATGCCTAATGTAGAATATCCACCGACTATTTCTAATTGGCTTTGTTTATTTAAAAATAGAATGCAACATAGAGATACGGAGTTACGCTATGAAGAAGGCATTCGTTTTTCAGAGGATTTATTATTTGGAGCTCAGCTAATATATCAGGCGCAATCTTTTTATTATATGAAAGGATGTTGCTTTTATCATTATTGTATGAATCCGCAATCTGCTACACATACATTTGTAGTAGATAAATGGGAGGATTATAGGAAATTACATAAAAGGATAGAAACAATTTTTTCTGATTGTGAAGAGTATGATTTTTCTTTTCAAATTGAATTGGTTTTACTCTTTTTTGTGTATAATGCAGTAGGGGATATTATCTCCACAACACAGCTTAATAAACAAGATAAACTGCAAAAGTGTATAGATATCCTGTCGGAAGATCGAGTACAGCAAATGTTTTCAAAAATAAGGGTATTAAAGTTACCAATACCAACAAAACTCAAAATACTAACGCTAATGTATAAATTTGAAGTAGGAATTAAATACTTGATAAATAAGCAAATTGAAAGGTAAATATGAAAAAGACAATTTTATTTATAAATGGCCATTTGGATGTAGGGGGATGTGAACGCTCTCTAATTGACGTTTTGAAGAATATGGATTATAAGAAATATGAGGTAGATTTGCTTCTTTTGGAGCATTTTGGAGATTACAGCGATGAAATCCCAAAGGAAGTAAATGTTGTCTTATATTCAATTGATTCTGCATTTGGTAGTTTTGTTTCATGTATAGTAAAGGCAATAAAACAGAGAGATTGGTTTTCATTCTTTTTTCGTATTTATTATACATTGGGAGATAAGATAAGCCGACGTTTTTTGAAAAAATTAAAAGAGCTTTTTAAAGAAATAAAGAGTAGTTATGATGTTGTTATAGCATATCGCCCAGGTATATGTACTGAATTGGCAGCGTTTACTTTTCAAGGAAAGAAAAAAATAAGCTGGTGGCATCATGGGTGTATGAATTTTTCAGGAAAGACTGCTGATATATTGAATATTTCATATCGGCAAATGGATTCTATCGTAGCAGTATCTTCGAGTAGTGCTTTACTAGTTGCAAAAACATTTCCAGATATAAAGAATAAAATAGAAGTAATTCCAAATATGATTGTTCCAAGTGAATTGTATAACAAGTCCAAACAGTTTGAACCCAAAGAGTTTCAGAGATTTGATTTTAAAATCATATCAGTAGGACGGATGTCTCCAGAAAAAAATATGATTCTTTGTCCGCATATTGCGAGTTTATTAAAAAAAAGTGGAATGAGTTTTGGGTGGATTCTTATAGGGGATGGAGAGGAAGAGCAAAAAATTAAGAATGCAATTGAACAGTTGGGTTTAAAGAATGATGTGATAATGGTTGGAAAGAAGAGTAATCCATATCCGTATATTGTAAGTGCAGATATTATGGTTCATCCTTCATTGGTAGAATCTCAGGGAATAACACTATTAGAAAGTATGGTGTTGAAGACACCAGTTGTTGCAGTCGCTTCAGAAGGTCCGCAAGAATTTATCAATACAGGTGAAAATGGTTATTTAGTCGATAACAATGTGGAAGAAATTGTCCATACGATAGAGATGTTATATATAAACACAAGTTTACGAAAGTTGATTGCTGACAATGCAGCGAAGGACGTTCAACGATTTGGATGCAAAGAAATCATGAAAAAAATAAAAAAAGTTTTTAAAGAATAGATAAGATGTTCTTTGCCCGGAATAGTCATTATAAAATGACTTTGAAACCTGGAGGTGGTGCTTGGAGATGAGATTAAGATACATTGATTTGACTAAAGGATTTGCCATTATCTTAATGCTCTGGGGACATACTATGACATCAGTTAATGGTATTCACATATGGATATATTCATTTCATATGCCTATATTTTTTATTATGTGTGGTATTTTGATTAGGATAAAGGAAGAAAAAATAAGGGAGGGACATCAATTAGGAAATGTAATAATTCGACGACTATACACAGCAGGAATTCCCTATTTCATTTTCAGTCTTGTGCTGGCAGGTTTCTATTCAATTTTGAATATTTTGGCACATCAACCGATATCTTTGGGATCACATTTATTTAAAGTTTTTTCATTTCAGGGTATAGATTCTCTTTGGTTTTTACCAGTATATGTTTTTGCTGATATAGTGGTCGTGTGCATTGAAAGTATAAGTAACGTACATATTAAAAAGTATTTTAGATTTACAGTTACAGCAAGTGCTTTTATTATCGCTTTACTAACGATTTGGTGATTTACTGTTTTTCAAGCAATGAAACAAGCTTCCAAAATCAATAAAATGTCATAATTTTGATGTCGAATACATTGTTCAAACTGTTGAGTCACCATTATGATGGTTAAGCCTTTATTATAGCATGTTTTTTGCAACCGTATATGACAGTATGGTATTTTGACATTTTTTATAAGATTATACTCGGAATTTGTTTTATTGAAATAGGAATATTGATTTCAAAATATCGCATTATTGGAAAGTTACCATTGTGGGGAGCTATAATATTTTTATTCGTAGGTATTATTTGTTCACAGGCGAATGGTGAAGTTGAGATGAGTGCTACAAAAAATTGGCAATCCAGCTATTTATTTTCCATGTGCAATACTTACCTCGATTGCGATTATGAACTTATTTAAAATAATTGATGATAAAAAATGGACGATTTTAAAGTATATAGAAGAATATGGTAAAAATACAATTGTACTGTTAGTTACAAGTAATCTTATAATTGAGATTGTTAGACTATTTGATTACAAACTATTTGGCAATATTTTGATCAAATTTGGCACGATAGGAAGCATTATATTTACAGCTTTTCTGATTATTGTCGAATTGTCGAATGGCTAATCATTAAGATATTAAAAGGTCTATTTGCACCGTTATTTGGACATATCAAAAAGGGAAAAAGATGATTCTTTTGCCAATGAAGGAGCGAACATGAAAACTATTTTATATGGAAATGGTGGTTGTGGAAACCACGGATGTGAGGCTATTGTCAGGGGAACGCATGAATTATTCAAAAAACCTCTAATAATTTCCTCTGAAAATATTGACGAGGATAGGCGATATGGTTTAGAGGAATTTTGTGATATATACGATGCTAAAGCGGGGAGTCCAGGTAAACTACAGTTTGTTAAGGCATATATGAGATTAAAAATAATGGGTGATTACGCTGCTATGGACGGACTGCCATATTTATTTACAATCAGAGAACTAAAGAATAAGTCAACCTTAGCATTGTCTGTAGGGGGAGATAATTACTGCTATACAAATCAAAAGTTTTATGCTTTCTTAAATAAAGCATATCAGGAGAACGGCATCAAAACAGTTTTATGGGGATGTTCCATTGAACCGGAAATCGTGAAAGATTGCGATGTATCCAAAGATTTGAAATCATATAAGCTGATCGTTGCAAGAGAAAGCATTACATACAAAGCTATCAGAGAAATAGGTGCAAATGTAGTATTAGCTCCAGATCCGGCCTTTTTTATGCAGGCAAAAAAATGTGAATTGGATCACCGTTTTAATGACGGAAATGTAATAGGAATTAATATAAGCCCTATGATTGTATCTAATGAAAAGAAAAGAGGAGCCACATATGCAAATTATAAGAATTTGATAGATTTTATTCTTCATAATACTGATATGAATATCGCTTTGATACCACATGTTGTCTGGCAACAAAATGATGATAGAAGTGTGTTACAAAGATTATATGACGATTTTGAGCATAATCAACGTTTAATTATGGTCGAGGATCATAAAGCACCAGAGTTGAAATATATTATCTCTAAATGCAGAATGTTTGTTGGCGCAAGAACGCATTCAACTATTGCTGCATATTCAACAATGGTACCGACACTTGTTGTTGGTTACTCGGTAAAAGCACGTGGAATCGCAACTGATTTATTTGGCACAGATGAAAATTATGTATTGCCAGTTCAGAATCTAAAGAATGAGAGAGAACTTACAGAAGCGTTTTGCTGGATGATAGATAATGAAGATAAAATACGAAATCACTTAAATAGATTTATTCCAAATTATGTTAATGACGGGAAACACGTAAGAAATATTCTGGAGAGCGTATGAATAACATAGGAAATATAAGTATTTTAAAGAAAGAAAAATGCTGTGGGTGTCATTCATGCTATAATATCTGCCCAAAAAAAGCTATCACTATGGTTAAAGACTCAGAAGGATTTTTATATCCTAAGGTTTCCGAAAATATGTGTATAAATTGTGGGAAATGCATACAAAGTTGTCCTGGTATTAAAATACCTGATATGAATACTTTTGATAAGGCATACGCTTGTTATGCTAAGCGTGAAGAAGAACATTTAAGTAGCAGCTCCGGAGGATTCTTTGCTGTTCTAGCCAGAGAGATTTTGAAAGAAAATGCTATTGTTTGTGGGGCAGCTTTTGATGATTCTGTAAAAGTAAAGCATATAATAACTGATAATATATCTGACCTAGAAAAAATAAAGAAAACAAAATATGTACAAAGTACTATTGGGCAAACTTATTCACAGATAAAAGGAGTACTAAAGACAGGAAGAAAAGTGTTGTTCTCAGGTACTCCTTGTCAGGTAGCAGGATTGAAGCTTTATTTAGGACAAGACTATGTTAATTTAATTTGTATAGATTTAATATGTCATGGGGTACCATCTCCGGAAGTGTTTGCAAGGTATATCTTAGAAAAAGGTGGTGAGCATAAAGTCACAGCAATGGCTTTTAGAAATAAACATCCTGGGACACGAAGCAGGACTTTAGATTACTGGCTTGATAATGGAGAAAGAATCAGCGAATCATATGAAGAAAGCCCCTATATCAAAGGCTTTATTCAAAATTTATATGTAAGACCATCGTGTTTTCAGTGCAAATATAAAGGAATAGAGCGATGCAGCGATATAACAATTGGTGATTTCTGGAGTATCGATGAATTTCATCCTGGATTTTCTGATGACAAGGGAACATCGGCAATTATTTTACATAGTGAAAAAGGGATACAACTATTTGAAAAAACAATGGATCAATTAGCATATGTTGAGGTTGCTTCTCATGAAATTGGAGTTTGGAATCCTTGTTTATATAAATCTGTCGATGAAAATTCAAAACGCAAAGATTTTTTTGAGAAATGGAACAATAAGACAATAACAGATACAGTTTTAGAATTACAAGTATCAAATCAAGATAATGGACAATCAACAAAAAGATCAAGCTCATTTTTGAAAAAAATAAAGAATCTTTTTTGCAGGAGATAAGAAAATATGTGGCGAAAAATTTTTAGAAAAAAACTTTTTGAAAGAGAAAGAAATAAGTATACTTTGACTGGAGAAGAAGCTGCAGAAGGTCAAATAAATTTAGAATATTGGAGTGAAAAGATTAATCTTGGAGATGCACTAGCACCAATAGTTTTTGAATGGATTTAAAACAACATTTTAATGAAAAACAAGGTTTTACTTTATCAAAAGGTGAAATCACACATCTTATGACAGTTGGGTCAATTTTGAATATGGGGGATTTTGATGCAACAGTTTGGGGAAGTGGCATATTATCAGTGGCTATTTTGAAGGAAATATATAAAAAAGCTGAATATAGAAAACTTGATATAAGAGCTGTTAGAGGACCAATTACTCGAGCTATTTTAGAAAATGCTGGATATGGTGTTCCTGAGATTTATGGTGATCCAGGAATATTAATGCCACTTATTTATAAACCTAATCGTGTAGAGGAGACGATTCCTTATTTAATTATTCCTCACTATTCTCAAATTGAACATTTTCTGTATCTAGGTTATAAATGTTTGGATAATAGAACAAAAGACTATAAAGTTTTTATAAATCATATGACAAAAAGCAGATTAATAATATCTTCATCTCTACATGGGATAATATTAGCTGAAGCCTATGGCATTCCAGCAGTGTTATTGAATAATAACGACATAGATCTATTGAAATATTATGATTATTATTTTTCAACTGGAAGAAAATCTGTTAAGGTGACATCAAGCATTGAAGAGGCATTGAGCATAAAACCAATGCCCCTGCCTGACTTGTCTGAGATGCAAGAGAAATTAATAGACACTTTTCCATATGATTTATTTGATACGAAGATTTAAATTCATTAAAAACAGTGAAAAATCTATTGATTTTTGTTCTTAAGAAAGTAAATGATATTTAGAACTAGTTTCTCGATGATGAAAAGGAGAGAGAATGATGGTCAGCCTGATTATTCCTTGCTATAACAGTGAAAGGTACATTGGACGTTGTTTAGAAAGTATTTTGAATCAAAGTGAAAATGATATAGACCTAATTCTAGTTAATGATGGATCAACAGATAAATCGTCAAGTATTATAGATCATTATCGGCATCAATTAGAAAATTTCCTTACAAGATTTGTCTATATAGAGCAAGATAATCAAGGTGTTGGAGCTGCTTGTAACAATGCTTTTAAAAAAGTTACAGGTAAGTATCTTGCTCTCCTAGATTCTGACGATATCATTTTACCTGATTTTATTTTAGAAGGTCAAAAATGGTTAGATGAACATCCCTCTTATGGTCTTGTTAGGACAAATGGATATTATGTTAAAGAAGATGATTTGGATAGTAGTGATCACTTGCTGGAAGTAAATGATTATATGAAAGAAAAGGAAGATATTTTTGAAGAATTATTTACTGGCTCCACTTATCTTTGGCCGGGAACATACATGATTCGAATGTCTGTTTTAGATGACTTGTATCCAGATAGAGAAATTTATCCTTCGAGAAGCGGGCAGAACTTGCAGTTTCTTATGATGGCCGCGTATAAAAGCAGAGCTGGATTTATCGATAAACCATTGATGAGATACTTGATAAGAAAGAATTCTTTATCACATTTTTCTTCCGGTGATGCATGGAAGAAAGAGATTTCCGCCATAGAAGGTTATAAAGATATTCGTAAACATCTAATAAGTAAATTTATGTCATATGATAAACAAAATGAATGGAACAGTAGGATAGAAAAATTGTATGCAGGAGTTTATTTAAAGCTGGTAATAAGATATAAAGATAAGAAATTTGCAAGAGAATGCTACCAAAATTTGAAGGTATTATACGGCGGGTTACCAGAACTAAATCTACAGATTGACTATTATAAATTGGTTAATCCTATAAAATATTATTATTTAAGGATTCTTAGAAAACTTGGATTTGTAAAATGATTTAAAAGAGTGAAAGTGAGGATGAAAAATAAATGCAACGATCACGCTCAGAATATTCTCTTATAAACATATTAACTGGATTTGGCGGATTTTTTGTCAATACTGTAATGGGATATATTTGCCGAATAGTATTCGTTAGGTGCTTATCAGCTGAATATCTTGGTGTAAATGGACTTTTTACGAACATTCTTGCAATGCTTTCTTTGGCAGAGCTGGGAATAGGAGGGGCAATCGGATTTGCTTTATATAAACCATTGGCTGAGGGCGATAAAGAGAAAATAGCATCATTGATGCATTTTTACGGGAAAGCATATAAGATTATTGGTTGTGTTGTTGCATTATTTGGCCTTTTGATGATGCCTTTTCTCAATATTATTATAACTGATCAGCCTAATATTAAGGAGAATCTGTATATAATTTATTTAATATACCTCTTTAATACAGCAAGCACCTATTTTTTTAGTTATAGAAGTGCTTTGCTTACTGCGGCTCAGCGCAATTATATAGTTTTAGGTATAAATTATATGGTAACTATTATGCAGAGTATTATACAGATTCCGGTTCTTTTAATAAGCCATAACTATATGGCATATTTAATGATTCAAACAATTGGAGTATTTGTCAATAATTTAGTTGTTTCTTGGTGGGCAAAGAAAGAATATCCGTATATAGCAAAGCGTAAGGTAAAGCCATTAAATAAGTCGGAAAAAAATAGACTTTTTATAAATGTAAAGGCATTAACAATAAATAAGATTAGCACTATTCTAGTAAATAATACAGATAATATTGTATTAACCTATTTTGGTGGGTTGGTTTCGGTAGGAGTGGTTTCAAATTACATTACTTTAATAAATACCCTCACATCTTTGACATCACAGTTATTTAATAGCCTGACTGCAAGTGTTGGTAACTTGAATGCAATTGAAAGTGATGAGAAAAAATATAGTTTTTTTCAAACGCTGAATTTATCAAATTTTTGGGTTTTTGGATGGGGGGCAATAGGTATAGCATTTGTTACGGGAGATATTGTAGAGCTTTGCTTTGGAAAAGAATATGTTTTAGGAGTATCTATTCCGCTAATACTGGCCATAAATTTTTATATAGTTGGCATGCAAAACGCAGTATATACATATAAAAACACAATGGGATTGTTCAGATATGGTCAATACTTGTTACTACTTACGGCTACTATTAATTTAGTACTTGACATTATTTTAGGGAAATCAATGGGAATTTTGGGTATTTATCTTGCAACTGCTATTGCAAGAATTATGACAAATGTCTGGTATGAGCCTTATGCCGTATTACGTTATGGTCTCAAAGTTAGTCCATTACATTATTTGAAAAAATACATTGAATATATTATTGTTTTAACCATTACAGGATCTATTTGCTACTTTTTGTGTAGTTTATGCGAATTTCATGTAGCAATTAATGTTTTAATTAAAATTATAATCTGCAGTATAGTTCCTAATTGTATTTTCTTTGTTTGTTATCACAAGTCCGATGAAGGCGCGTACTTAATTGAAATCGTAAAAAAGTGCATGGAGAGATTATTAAAAAGAGTACATGGATAAGAATTAATTTTCAAAACAAGTAAAAAAATAATGAATTAAATAATAATTCAAATTATTTTTTCTTTTCATTAAATAGTATCTTTTTTTGAGATATATCGCATAGACTGTAGTCTTATTTATATGTTAGAGGATAAATCTATTCATGTGAATTATCACAGTGTTTCAGAAACGGTATATTCTAAATATTACAATTGTATAAAAATTCTATTTTCCATATAAAATATTCTGAAATGGCGAGCTTGATATAGCAGGAATCCAGTCTCTGAGCCAGAATATCAAACTTGGCCTGCAGTACCGCTTCCAGAATGGAGAGGTCCGGGTCAATCACAGCCGTTTCTTGGCAGCCATTTCTTGGGTTATACAAAGGATGAAGAAGGAAACCTGATCATAGAGCCTGCAGAGGCGGAAGTGGTAAAGCGGATTTACCGGGAGTGCCTGGAAGGGCCAAGCCTGCTCCAGATCGGGCGTGGCCTGGAAGTGGACGGGATTCTCACCGGGCTGGGAAAACGAAGTGGCGTCCGGAAACACTGAAGAAAATCCTGTAGAATGAAAAGTACATTGGAGACGCCCTGCTGCAGAAAACCTATGTGACGGACTGCATCAACAAAAAGGTCAAAAAGAACCGTGGTGAACGCACGATGTACTATGTGGAGAACAGCCATCCGGCCATTGTCTCAAGGGATCTGTTCAATCAGGTGCAGCAGGAGATGACGCGCCGGTCCAGCAAACGGAAGGTGCTGCAAAAGAGCGGAAAAACGGAACTTGGGAAATACTCCGGCAAATACGCTCTGACAGAATTGTTGGTGTGCGGCGAGTGTGGCTCCCCCTACAAGCGGGTCACATGGGCCAGAAATGGGAAAAAGCGCATCGTGTGGCGGTGCGTCTCACGGCTGGAGGTTGGGGCGAAATACTGCCACAGCTCCCCCTCCATGGAGGAGGAGAAACTGCACCGGGCAATCCTGGAGGCTCTCAATGAGTTTGCCCAGGCGGGAAGCGAGGTCAAGGCGGATATGCTGGACTTCACCCGGCTGGTTTGGGCCGGCCAGGAGACGGATGGCACCAGCCTGCTCTCCCTCAAGCAGCGGCTGAACGACATCACGGCGGAGCAGGCCCTGCTACTGAATCAGGTGCTGGCAAACATGGATGACGAGATTCTCACCGCCCAGCTTAAGGCGCTGATGGACGAAAAACAAGCTATCCAAGAACAGATCATGTCCGCGGAGCAGAGCCAGACCCACAGTGCGGCCCAGGCATCCCGCATGGCGGAGCTGCGGGAATGGATGACCCACCTGGAAGTCAACACCGAATACCATGACGAGCAGGTACGCATGGCCGTGGAGCAGATCACGGTAGTGGACACGGAGACCATCCACATCAAATTCCGGTATCCGGGGCTGGAGATGGACAAGAAACTAAGCTGAGGAAGGAGCGTACAAAATCATGGCATTCTTTATCACAGGAGACACCCACGGAGACTTCCGGCGATTCCTGCCGGAGCGTTTCTATGAGCAGGAGACTTTGACCAAGGAGGACTTCGTCACGGTCTGCGGAGACCTGGGCGGCGTATGGTACGGAGATCATCGGGATGATGAGGGGCTGGACTTCCTGGAGCGCCGGCCCTTTACCACCCTCTTCGTTGCGGGGAACCATGAAAACTATGATGCCCTGCGGACATACCCACTGGAGGACTGGCACGGCGGGAAGATCCGCCGCATTCGGCCCTCGGTGCTCCTGCTGGAGCGCGGGCAAGTGTTTAACGTGGGCGGAAAACGGATCTTCGCCATGGGCGGAGCCAGCAGCCACGATGTCCAGGACGGCATCCTGGAGCCGGACGATCCCCAGTTTCTTCAAAAGCTCCAACGGCTCAACGCAAGAGGGGCGGCCTTCCGGATCGACCACCGATCCTGGTGGAAAGAGGAGCTGCCCAACCCGGAGGAGTACCAGGAAGCACGAAGGAATCTGGAACGTACAGGCTGGGAGGTGGACTACATCATCAC
>ENA-ORNG01001685-ORNG01001685.1-human-gut-metagenome-genome-assembly--contig:-NODE-1685-length-15199-cov-3.567750_pt1 | contig 15199 bp, 16 predicted proteins | sample MGYA00242113_ERZ509018 | MGnify/ENA primary metagenome ERZ509018 (study PRJEB26280, sample SAMEA2338711) | human gut metagenome | biome: human gut; feature: human-associated habitat; material: faeces... | reverse complement strand
AAAACAAATATTGATCGAAGGCTATGATATGGCCCTGTCTCTGGTCACCAGCCGCCCGGAAGATATTATTGAAGCCGTTCAAAAGACACCAGGAAGGGGTATTTATTTTCTGGACGTGGAACTGAATGGAGAGACTATGGACGGCTTCTCCTTAGGACAAGCAATACGAAAGTTTGATACCCGGGGCTTTATTATCTATGTCACAGCCTACAAAGAGCTTGCCTTTGAAACCTTCCGTTATCATCTGGAAGCGCTGGACTATATTACTAAAGAAAATCCGGAAAAGATGTTCTCTGACATGAGCCGCTGTCTGCGAATTATTACCGACCGCATGCGGGAGGATGTGTCCGAACATCGCCCCTATTTTACCGTAAAGATCATGGATGTGGTCAAGCATGTGCCCATGGATAAAATTTTGTTTTTCGAGACAGGCATGGGCAGCCATCGAATTATTCTCCATGCTGACCTGGACCGTATCGACTTTATCGGAAGTATTCAGGAGCTTGAAAAATCCCTCGGCGATGGATTTTTGCGGGTTCACCGGGCCTATCTGATCAATACCAGACGCATCGCCGGACTGGATTTAAAACGCCGCGAGGTTATCATGGATAACGGTGAACGCTGCCTTTTTTCAAGAAGCCTCCGAGAACAGCTGAAAAAATATATATCATAAATTTTCTAAAAAAACATTTCAGGCAGAAGCTTTCGCTGTTCAGGCATTTCTTGTCCGAACCTCCGCCTTAATTGTTAAACTATCCCTATCAATTAAGAACGGAGGACAAAAAATGAACTCAAAAACAACTCTTAATCTTTCTTATCGTGGCCTATGGCGTCACCTTTCTTATGGGATTCATCATGTGGTACGGACGTTCAAAACATCTGGATTTAACCGCCTTTGTCAATACCCAAATGATGTATCCGGCCGCCGGCGTCATGCTGGCATATTTGTTGACACGAAAAAATGATTCGGATATGCCGAAGCTGTTTTTTCTCAGCTTTCTTTTTATCACCGCATTAATGCTTATATCTTCTATTCTCACTGTCATACAGCCGGAAAAGATTCTTGAGATGCCCGGCGGTACCGTATCCTTCTGGCTGATACTCATGCAGTTGATCATGATGGGCGGCAGTATTCTTTGCTGGATTTTTCTGCTCATATCGGGAAAAAAGCGCCGAAAGGCCTATGGTTTGGATGGAAAGCACTGGAAGGCCTCTCTTCTTTGCATTTTACTCTTTCTTGTACTGTATTTTTTAAGGGCAGGTATTGGCTTTGTCTCTGCCGGTCAGTTTAACGTCTTTACAGAGATTTTGACATCTCTGGATACATGGATTTATATAGCCTCCATGCCACTGAATTTTCTCCTTGTTTTTGTTGCCTTTTTCGGAGAAGAATACGGCTGGCGTTATTACCTACAGCCAATGTTGCAAAAACGCTTTGGACTCCGAGCCGGCGTACTTATCCTCGGTATCGCATGGGGCTTATGGCATCTACCGGTGGATTTTCTCTATTATGTATCTCCGGAACAGGGCTTTATCATGCTTGTCAGCCAGCTCATTACCTGCGTCACCTACGGAATATTTTTCGGCTTCGTTTACATGCGAACCAACAATATATGGGCTGTAGTCCTCATTCATTTTTTCAATAATAACCTGGCCCCGGTCATTGCCGGTACCTATACAGCGGATGTGCTTCAAAATCAAACCGTATCCTGGTCCCAGATTCCATGGTCACTGGTTATTAACGGCCTTCTTTTCGGACTCTTCCTGCTGGCAAAGCCATTTCGAAAAAAAGAAAGGGATATATGCAGCTTCAGCATTTCCGATGAACAAAGCCTTTGATCCTCAGTCATGACTCACTTAAATAGCTGAAATTCCTCTAAAAGAATTCCCATAAACTTCCATGATCACAGACACTCTATCCCCTTGACTTTTTCGAACTTTTGTTCTAGACTTATTATATCAAGAACATATGTTTGTTTTTGTTGATAGGAGGTCTTCAAGGTGTCCAACATTTATCTTGCCATTGATTTAAAAAGCTTTTATGCTTCTGTAGAATGTGTAGAACGCGGTCTTGCCCCTCTGACTACCCATCTGGTTGTCGCCGATGAAAGCCGCACGGATAAGACGATTTGTCTCGCCGTTTCTCCCTCACTGAAAGCCTATGGCATTCCGGGCCGAGCCAGGCTCTTTGAAGTGAAAGAAAAATTAAAACAGATAAAAGCTGCTACTGGGAAAACTGTCAATTTCATTATAGCCACACCGCAGATGCAGCGCTACATCGATGTATCCGCATATATTTACAGCATCTATCTGAAATATATCAGCGCCGACGATATCCATGTCTACTCCATTGATGAAGTATTTATGGATATCACCTCTTACAAAACTATCTACCGTTATCCCGACGGCACACCTATGTCCCCCTATGATTTGGCCAAGACGATCATCTTGGACGTTCTTGCCTGCACCGGGATTACTGCCACCGCCGGAATCGGTCCCAACCTTTATCTTGCAAAAATTGCCATGGATATTGTCGCAAAGCATGTGGAGCCCGATGCTGACGGCGTCCGTATTGCCGAACTGGATGAACTGTGTTATCGAAAGTTACTCTGGAACCACCGCCCGCTGACATCCTTCTGGCGTATCGGAAAGGGCATTGCCAATCGTCTGGCTGCCAACGCCATGTACACCATGGGGGATGTGGCAATGATGTCCCTTTACAATGAGGACTTATTATTCCGCCTTTTCGGTATCGATGCCGAGCTTTTGATCGACCACGCCTGGGGCGTAGAACCGGTCACTATGAAAGACATTAAAAACTACAAACCGGAAACAAATTCCACCGGCGCCGGCCAAGTGCTTCCATGTCCCTATTCCAAAAATAAAGGCCGTCTGGTCCTTCATGAAATGACGGACAGCCTGGCTCTCGATCTGGTAGATCAGGGACTTGTTACAGATCAAGTCGTTCTGCACATCGGATACGACAAAAATAATGAACACTACTCCGGTCCCTTACACATTAACCACTTTGGACAATCGGTTCCAAAACCCGCCCACGGAAGTATCAATCTGAACTTCCATACCTCTTCGGCTCTGGAACTTTCCACCGCAGCCCTGGCGCTCTATGACCGTATCGTCCATCCAAAGCTGATGATTCATCGGCTGACTGTCACTTTTAATAATGTCATTCCGGAAACTGAAACAGACAATTACCTGCAATACGATCTGTTCACAACGCCATCCGAGATCGAGCGCAGGCAGCAGAAACGTCAACGGGACCAGAGGCTTCAAAAAACTATGCTGGCTATTCAGAAAAAATATGGGAAAAATGCCATACTAAAAGGCATGAATCTGGAAGAAGGGGCGACTGCTATGGAGCGCAATCAGCAAATCGGCGGCCATAAAGCATAAAAAAGGAGATAAAGACCTATGACTTTAAACATCTCGAACCGCTACAACGAAATTATTCATCTATCCCGTCCGGCCTCGAAGCACCCCCATATGTCACAGGCCGACCGGGCAAAGATTTTTTCTCCCTTTGCGGCCTTAAAAGGCCACATGGAAGCCATCCACCTCAAGGAAATTCCCCCGGGTAAACAAAATTCTTTTATCCGATGAAAATTTTCACGAGTTGGAGGTTTCCTATGCGTTCTATCAGGCGTTCCGCAGATTGGAACTGGTCTTCCTGAAATTCAGCGGCGGCGTTTCCTGCTCCATTAAGAGAAAAAATAAAGGCACAGATGAAAAAATACCTTTGTGCATAACGAGCAGACCGTGCGGTGCGGGAGATGATGGGCTTGTCATTGTAAATTTTCTGTGGTGCTGTTGACTTTATTGTATGGAATGGGTATAATATGGGCAGAATATTACTACCGCTACAATTCAAGGAGGTGTCGTTATGATTATTCGTCCATCCGCAGCAATCCGCCAGAATTACAATGAGATTGCCGATATGTGCAGAAAGACCGCAGAGCCGATTTTCCTTACCAAGAATGGCGAGGGAGATTTGGTGGTTATGGACATCGAAACCTATAACAGACGGGAAAAGATGTTAAAGCTCCGCGAGGAGCTGCTTGCCGTCGAGGAGGACAGGATTGCAGGAAGAAGCGGCTGCACTCTTGACGAACTTGACGCTTATCTCGATGAAGTCATTGCCGAGATATAGCGTATGGCAGACAGCAAGAAATACAAAGTCATTGTTTCCGACAGGACAAAAAGAATGTTGGGAACACATATCCGCTTTATGGCACAGGTCAACAAACAGACGGCAGCAAAAAAGAAAGAGATTATGACAGCTATGCGTTCCCTCTCCCAGATGCCGCAGCGTTTCCCGTTTTTTGAGGAGCTGTATATCACGCCGAATAAGTATCACAAGATGTTTATTGAAAAGTGGTATCTTGTCCTTTACCAAATCCAAGATGATACGGTATATGTGGAATATATCCTTGACTGCCGCAAGGATTACAGTTGGCTTGTCAGGTAACAAGAAAATAAACCGAGCAAAATCGTCACTTCTAAAGAGGTGGCGGTTTTTTTATACCCAAAAGGTATGCCGTACACCTTGTGTTCCTATCCGGGTCAATATAACTCATCGTTGGCCCTGACCAGTCAACCTCAAGTGTAATCCCTGGCTTATGCTCTACTTACATTTTTCACAGTATTCTTCCCATAGAAGAATCTCTGTAACGCCAACTTTACTAAGCTCCTTGTGAACATACGCATAATCAACGGGATCATAACTGCATTTGGGCTTGAACTTGTCCGGATAAGAGAAACAATATAATTCGTCATCCGTCATCATAAGAAAATCCTCCCACTCTCCGTTATAGCTGTCGGAAATCTGCCTGATTCGTGCAACGGAATTTCGAGAGACCTCGAGAACGTTTAAAATCTCCCGGTCGCTTAGATTCTTTTGAAGCAGTTCTACGATCTGCCTCACTTTTGTTTTATTAAACATAAAGGAGGTAAATATGCAATATCAATATCTCTACCATGACCACTAGATACAGTGGTGGTTCTCAAGAATGAGAATAATCAATCCCGAAAAACAGAATAGGAAGTGCCGGTTTTTCAATATCACGATAATATTTCAAAACGCATCTCAAAATGTCGAGTTTCGTCTTACGATTTAGTATTTCTTTTTTGACATCTATCTTGATTTTTGCTACAATATAGATACACTCAATAGAGAGGGGGGGTAGCCTTTATGAAATATATGGATGTTAAAACGGCGGCTAAGCGTTGGGAATTAACCGAAAGAAGGTTGACAATGCTTTGTAGAGACGGACGCATTGAGGGAGCAAAAAAAGAAAAAGGCTTATGGCTTATTCCTGACGATGCCGAAAAACCAATAGACGGCCGCAAGAATAGAGCTACTTCTATTATGAAAAACATAAAAAAACTCCCAATGCCTATCGGTATATCCGATTATAAAAAACTGGTGACAGAATACTACTATGTAGATAAAACCCTATTGCTTAGAGATTTCTTAGATTCACGGCCTCAAGTGTCTTTATTTACCCGCCCCAGACGGTTTGGTAAAACTCTCGCAATGGACATGGTAAAAACCTTTTTTGAAATTGGCATTTCAGATAGCCAAGAATATTTTAAGGATAAAAAAATCTGGAGCTGCGGCGAAGAATATCGCAAAGAACAGGGAAAATACCCTGTCATATTCCTGACATTCAAGGATGTCAAATGCGCATCCTGGGATGAGACCTTTAAAAAGATACGCCGGCTCATTTCTTTGGAGTTTCTGCGTCACAGAGAATTGGCATCCTCTCCTGTGCTGAACACCTATGAGAAAGAACAATTTTCTCTGCTTGCCAATGGAAAAGCAGATGAAGTGGACTGTGAAATGTCTTTACAGCTTCTTTCTTTGTATCTTCATAGGCATTATGGTGAATCCGCAGTTATTATCATTGACGAATATGACACTCCGATTCAGCAGGGATATACCGCCGGATATTATGAGAAAATCGTTGGCTTTATGCGAAACCTGTTTTCAGGCGCCTTCAAGGACAACTCAAATCTTGCGTATGGGTTCCTGACAGGTATTCTTAGGGTTGCGAAAGAAAGCATCTTCAGTGGTTTGAATAACATTACGGTTCATTCTATTCTGGATGAAAAGTACAGCAAATATTTTGGATTTACCGCTGATGAAGTTCGGGAAATGACTGAGTATTACGAAGTTCCAGAGAAGTATGATGATATATACGAATGGTACGATGGTTACCGGTTTGGAGACAAGGATATCTTTAATCCTTGGTCGGTAATCAACTATTTCTATAACAACTGCTTCCCAAAAGCATATTGGCAGGCCACTGGTGATAATAGTATCATCCGCCAGATTGTTGCGGAAGCGGATGATGAAACGGCTGATAACCTGCGCAAGCTGATGCAATGACAGACGGTATCCTCTTATGTCGATGCTTCGGTTATCTATCCGGAAATTAAAAGCAATCCGACTACAATTTACAGCTTCCTGCTTGCCGCTGGTTATTTAAAGACCATAAGCAAGGATGATCTGCATGATGGCAACTCCATCTGTGATATTGCAATACCAAACAAGGAAATCTTTTATGTGTACGAAAAAGAGATTCTTTCTGCACTTTCCAATGTGATTCCTCAGTCTACCGCGGTTGCAATCCAGCAAGCCATCATAAAACAGGATGTTCCGAAGCTTCAGGAGCAGCTGCAGAAACTGCTGCTTAACTCCATCAGTTCCTTTGATTATGCCCATGAAAATTTCTATCACGGACTGCTGCTGGGTATTTGTGCGATTATGAATAACCTGTACCGAGTAGATTCCAACAGGGAATCCGGTTATGGCAGGTACGACATCCAGCTTAGACCATACAGCAAGAAATTGCCGGGCATTATTATTGAATTGAAAGTTCTGGATAAAAAAATTGCCGAAGATCGTATCGACACAGAGCTGGAAAAATCCGCACAGAATGCTTTGAATCAGATTGAAAGGAAACAATATGTTTCTGCAATGAAACAGGAAGGACTCTCTGAGTTCTTTAAGATTGGCGTAGCCTTTTATAAGAAGCATGTCAAATTGATGAGCCAGACTGAGTAATTCAAAACCTTAGCCCGAATATCTATATATAGTATATCTTGTGTTGATATCAATGGCACGGCTGACACTGTCACCATACCATTGATATCATAAACAGCTCATGTTATCTTAATGAATCAATTACAGCTCTTGCCTTTTGAGAATCATATAGTTTTCTTAAATTCTTATCAGTTGTTGGTATTGTATAAGAGTTATAAATGATCCTATCCATGATGGAATCTGCCTGCGTTCCCCCTCCCAGTCTATCATGCCAGTCAAGTGTAATCCCTGGCTTATGCTCTACTTACATTTTTCACAGTATTCTTCCCATAGAAGAATCTCTGTAACGCCAACTTTACTGAGCTCCTTGTGAACATACGCATAATCAATGGGAGCATAACTGCATTTGGGCTTGAACTTGTCCGGATAAAAGAAACAATATAATTCGTCATCTGTCATCATAAGAAAATCCTCCCACTCCCCGTTATAGCTGCCGGAAATCTGCCTGATTCGTGCGACGGAATTTCGAGAGACCTCGAGAACGTTTGAAATCTCCCGGTCGCTTAGATTCTTTTTTAAATTTTCATCATATGCTTTATTAAAATAACTAAAAATCAAGGGCATACTGCTTTCACAATATGCCCTCATACTCACGACTTCCTTTTCTGTCTTTAAACAACAAGCAAATTCCTCATTAAGAGGTTGGGTAAAATCTCTCACCCAATTCCCTACCCAATCTGTACCCAAAACAGCATGATATTTTCCGATATTTCATAGTAGTTTATAACACTTGTCAAAATCAACGAAAACCGTGTAAATACGCTATTTAATTAGCTTTTTATCAGTCTTGCGAATGATAAATTAGTTTCCCATCTGTTTTGCAACTTCTTCAGCGAAGTTTTCTTCTTTTTTCTCCATACCTTCGCCGGTTTCAAAACGTACAAAGCCTTTAACTGCAACCTTTGCGCCAACGGCCTTACCTACGGATTCAACATATTTGCCTACGGACTGTTTTCCGTCTTCAGCTTTTACATATACCTGATCTACAAGGCAAACTTCTTTAAGCTCTTTATTGATACGGCCTGTGATGATACCGTCGATAACCTTTTCAGGTTTCTGGGATTCTTTCGGGTCGTTCATGATCTGAGCAAGAAGGATTTCTTTTTCATGGGCAATGTAATCTTCGCTTACTTCGGAGCGGTCTGTGTACTGAGGTTTCAGCGCTGCTACCTGCATAGCAACGTTTTTACCACATTCAAGAACAGCTTCGTCTGCGGAATCTGTTGTCAGTTCAACAAGAACGCCGATTTTTCCGCCGGCATGGATATAGGTTGCAAGAACGCCGTCAGCGCTGACAATCTTTTCAAAACGACGGATGCTTAATTTTTCACCAATAATAGCAATTTTCTGAGATAATGCCTGCTCTACTGTCAAGCTTGCATCGTCAATCCATGGCTCAGCCATAAGCTCTTCAATTGTTTTTGCGTTTGTAGCCAGAATCTGAGCTGCTACTCTTGCTACATATGTCTGGAATTCAGCATTTTTTGCAACGAAGTCTGTTTCACTATTGACTTCCACAACTGCACCTGTTTTATGATCGTCAGAAAGAATGGTTGCTACCAGACCTTCTGCTGCAATTCTGTTTGCTTTTTTAGCAATAGCTGCAAGACCTTTTTCTCTTAAAAATTCGATAGCTTTCTCTTTATCTCCGTTTGTTTCAGTCAGAGCTTTTTTACAGTCCATCATACCTGCTCCGGTGAGTTCTCTCAATTCTTTTACCATTGCTGCTGTAATTGCCATGATTCATTCCTCCATAATTTTTTCTTTATTTAATATATTTCTTAATTCTTTTCTGTCGCATTCTGCACAGCTTTGTGCTTCATTTGCTTAAAAAAGCTGTCTCAAGATTAAAAACTAATTTTGAGACAGCACTTTAAGTCATAAGCTCTGATTATTCAGCAACTTCCTCTGCTGCTTCTTCAACATCAGCCATCTGAACACCCTGGTTTGCTTCGATAACTGCATCAGCCATCTTGGAAACGATTAATTTAACTGCACGAATCGCATCATCGTTACCTGGGATTACATAATCCAGTTCTTCCGGATCACAGTTTGTATCTGCGATACCGATCAACGGAATACCTAATACGTGAGCTTCCTGTACACAGATTCTTTCCTTTTTAGGGTCTACAACGAAGATTGCATCCGGGATTCTCTTCATGTTCTTGATACCACCAAGGTTCTTCTCAAGTTTTTCCCATTCTTTCTTCAGTGCGATAACTTCCTTCTTTGGTAATACATCAAATGTACCGTCCTCGGCCATAGCTTCGATCTGTTTCAGTCTTGTCACACGGCTCTGAATTGTTTTGAAGTTTGTCAGCATACCGCCAAGCCATCTCTGATTTACATAGAACATGCCGCAACGCTCTGCTTCTGTGCGAATAGCGTCCTGAGCCTGTTTCTTTGTTCCTACAAAAAGAATCGTTCCGCCATCGGCAACAATGTCTTTGATCGCATTGTAAGCATCATCCACCATGCCTACAGATTTCTGTAAGTCAATGATATAAATACCATTTCTCTCTGTGTAGATGTACTCAGCCATCTTAGGGTTCCATCTTCTTGTCTGGTGTCCGAAATGTACGCCGGCTTCCAGCAGCTGTTTCATAGAAATAACGCTCATAATCATACCTCCATTGGTTTTACATCCGTGAACTTCATCTTTTCAGACGACCTGTCGGCACCTGCCTGAAAATCAATCCACGTGTCATATTTTTACAAAATAGGATTATAACATAAAAGGCTTGCATTAAGCAAGCCTTTTATGTCTATATTTTATATCTTTTTTACTTTAATTTTTGATTTTCTTCAATTCATCAAATACAGCGTCGTTGATAACCTTAATATAGGTTCCCTTCATACCCGAAGAGCGGGATTCAATAACTCCGGCGCTTTCAAACTTACGCAGCGCGTTGACAATAACGGAACGGGTAATTCCCACACGATCGGCAATCTTACTGGCCACAAGAATCCCTTCATTTCCATCCAATTCGTCAAAAATATGTGTAATGGCCTCAAGCTCGGAAAATGACAGCGTTCCGATCGCTGATTTGACAACCTGCAGCTTTCTCGTCTCTTCCGCACTTTCTTCGTTCACAGAACGCAGCATCTCAAGACCCACAACGGTCGTTCCGTATTCACTCAAAATGATATCATCAATCTGATAAGAATTATCGTTCCGATAAATAAATAATGTTCCCAACCGTTCACCGGCGATATCAATAGGTGTGATAATAGCTTCGTAGGTCGATACGTTATCACAGGAAAATCCGAGTGTTAACAAATTAACATTTTCTTTCGTAGAAAGCACACTCAACAGACGTTCGTTCAACATCGGATCGATATGTCCCCCGACACTGTCACTGATCAACTGATGAATACACGGCTGTCCCGTACGATTTTTAATTCCCAAAATTTTACCCTTTTTACTAATAACAAGAATGTTTGACTCCAATATGTCACTTAAGACATCGCATATATCATTAAAAACAACCATATTGGAATTATTATTATGAAGAAGCTTATTAATCTTTCTGGTTTTGTCTAACAATTCAACACTCATATCCATCCTCCTTTTTCATACCCGACGCCTCATTAATATTTTAACACAATTGTGGACGCGAAACAACTATTTTTCAAACTTTTATAAACAAATAAAGTAATTCATGACAATTTTATGAAAGCGGCAAAAATCCGAAAGAGCTTCCAGAATTTAGCCGCTATTTACATTTTTTACAATTTTATCGTTTTATTCAACCAGGGAATATACAACCATAAAAGGTTTAATAATCAAAGCAACACATGGCTGCCGCCGTAAAAATTTACTTATGTTGGTAATAGAAAATCGCAATTTGAGTTCGATCTCTCAAATTCAATTTGTCTAAAATCGAACTGAGATAGTTTCTCACCGTCCCTTCACTTAAAAACATTTTTGCCGAAATTTCTTTATTGCTCAGGCCTTCGGCAATCAACCGGATAATTTCCTGCTCTCGTTCATTGATCTCATATTCCGAATAATCCAGAGGATCTTTTTTCCGAATAAGATTCGGAATTTTAGAAACAATCTCATGGCCGAATACGGTCTGTCCGGAGCAGACTGCCCGAAGAGCCGGGAGGATACTGGCATAATCCTGTTTTAAAAGATAACCTTTTGCGCCAAGCCGCAGCGCTTTAATGATATATTCATCGTCAGAAAATGTCGTAAGAAGAAGAATTCTTGCTTCCGGAAATTCCTTTAGAATTTCCACAGCAGCATCCAGGCCATTCATTTTTTCCATATGAATGTCCATTAACAAAACATCCGGCCGATACTGTCGGTAAAGTCGTACCGCCTCCTGTCCGTCGGCTCCCATATCCAATACACAAACATCATCATGTGCTTCTAAAATTGTTTTTAACGCCCCGGATACGAGGCAGTCATCATCTACGATCACAATATTCACGGCCTGTCCCTCCTTACACTTTCTTTGGAATCGTTATAAAAATCTTAAATCCCTGCACATTCATCACCTGAAAAGTTCCATCTAAAGCTCTGACCCGGTCCCGCATATTTGCAAGCCCTATGCCTCTTCCGGATATGTCCATCCGGCTCTCTTCCGAATATTTTTCCGATTTAAATGTTTTGCATACTGTTCCGTCATCCTCAATACACAACTGATAAAGGGCCGGATGCTCCCGCATAATAATAACAACCCGCCCGGCATTGCTGTGCTTCATCACATTGGCCAGAGCCTCTTTAACAATTCCAATAAAACAATATTTAATTTCCTTCGGCAATTCTCTTCCCATGTCATAATGCAGCTCCACCGGACAAAATTTAAAATCCTCCACAAGACCGTCCACCGCCTCCCTCAGATTCACTGCCTCATCGTGCAGATCATGAACGCTGCTTCGAATACTGTCCATGGCGGAATTCAAAGAGCTGTCCAGACTATCCAAAAGGCTCTCCACGGCCGTTTCCTGATTGATCGTTTTTATTGCCCCCACCAGAAGAATGGCCCGTGATAAAACATGCCCCACATTATCGTGAATCTCCCTGGCAATTCGATTTCGTTCCCGAAGTGTGGCCGCATAAAGCTCATAATCCTGCTTTTCGATCAGCGCCTTATTTTTCTCATTAAGCAGAAAATTCCGTTCTCTGCTGTCATCCTGACTTTTCCTGAACCGGGTCTCCATCATTTCATACTGCTCCGTCCGTTTTTCCAACAGCGCTGCAAGCAAGGTGCCAAAACAAACAAAGCACGAAGAAATCAATGGCCGGATTTCCATATACCCAAATCTGTATATTCCTACAAAAATACAGATTGCCGCCAACGCATATCCATGCTCACGGACAAATATATACACCGCCAGCGGGAGAAAAAAAACAAGCGAAGGTACTGCCAGAGCCACCGCCGTAAAAACGATCCCCCCAGCCAGACACAGCCAACGAACCTCTATAAACCATGCAAAGCACAGAAGGATAAGAGCGCATAAAAATCCGAAAACAAAGGCTATGTCCACATCCTTATATAAAAGCGCAAACAGCCCGTAAAGCAACAAAACTCCCGTATCTTGAAAGTATCTCATATACTGCCTCCATTCCCATTTCATTATAGTATAAAATCCGGCCGGCGGTAAAGAGCCCTCAATCGGATTATGACATTTGTCACATCGAAAATATGACAACCGGCACTTTCTAAAATTCCGATTAAAACGTATACTGAAATCAGAAATTAAAGCAAGGAGGACTTTTAATGATAGAAATAAATAATCTGGTTAAACGTTACGGAAATCTGGTCGCACTGGACCACTTGAACCTGACCATCCACGAAGGAGAAATTTTCGGCCTGCTCGGTCCCAATGGCTCCGGTAAAACAACCGCCATCAACTGTATGCTCGCACTCTTAAAATATGATAAAGGGTCCATTCACATTTTTGGTGAAGAAATGCGCCCGGACAGCTATAAAATCAAAGAACAGATTGGCATCGTTCTGCAAAACGTGGCCGTCTTTGATGAACTGACCGTTTACGAAAATATTGACTATTTCTGCGGCCTTTACATCAAAGATAAACAGAGACGCAAACAGTTAGTCAATGAGGCGATCGAATTTACCGGTCTGGAGGATTTTACCAGGCTGCGCCCGAAAAAGCTGTCCGGCGGTCTTTTGCGCCGTTTAAATATCGCCTGCGGCATCGCCCACAAACCAAAGCTCATCATTCTGGATGAACCGACGGTGGCCGTTGACCCGCAAAGCCGAAATAAAATCCTGGAAGGCATACAGGAACTGAATCGTCAGGGCTCAACGATCATTTACACTTCCCACTACATGGAAGAGGTGGAGCAAATCTGCACCCGCATTGCCATTATTGACCATGGCCGAAGCATTGCCATCGGTACAAAGGAAGAATTAAAAAGTATGATCAAGACCGGAGAAACGATCACCATTGAAGCCATTGCCCTGGAGGAACACCATCTTCAGGCCATCGAAAAGCTTCCCCATGTATTTGACCTAAAGTACGAAAAACAGGTTCTGACGCTGCGCTGTACCGGAGCAGAACATAACCTCATCCGTATTTTAAATTATCTGCAGGAACACCATTTGCCATTTGGCCGGGTATTTTCAGAACTTCCGACATTAAATGATGTTTTTCTTGAAATCACCGGCAAACAACTGCGTGATTAAGGAGGGAACAAATTGCTGCATCTCATCAAATATAACATTCAAATAAAAATAAAAGATTTCAACGTGATTTTCTGGCCTCTCTTTTTTCCATTAATCCTGGCAACACTTTTTTATTTTGCATTTGGACAGATAGAAGAAGCCGATTTTGAGACCGTTCCGGCCGCTATTGTCATCGAATCTGACGCCGATCAGGTATTTATAGAATTTCTGGAAGGTATAGAAAAGGGTGAAGATCATCTCATTTGCGCCACGCAAATGACCGAAGCGCAAGCCACGGATGCTCTGGAAAATCATAAGGTGTCCGGCATTTTCTATATTAAAGAAACTCCATCCTTAACAGTGAGTGGGAACGGTCTGGGAGAGAGTATACTTCAGTCCTTATTAGAAAGCTATCAAAACGGAAAACATACTTTGGAAACTATCGCCGCCAGCCATCCGGAAGGAATGGAGGCAGCAATTTTGCAAATGTCCAACTACAGCGAAATGGTCCGGCAAATATCTCTTGGCGGAAAAACAACCGATGGCAACGCTCAATTTTTCTATGCGCTCATCGCCATGGCCTGTTTATACGGCGCCTTCATCGGTTTTGGCGCAGCCATTACACTTCAGGCGAATCTAACTCCGTTGGCTGCCCGGCGCTGCGTCACACCGACCCACAAATTAAAGCTCATTGTTTCAGAAATGCTTGCTTCTTTTCTTCTGCAGTTTTTTAATGTCCTGATATTACTCGTTTATCTGCGTTATATCCTGCATCTGGATTTTGAAGGCCGGCTCCCGGATATGCTGTTCGTCAGCCTAATCGGAAGTATGATCGGCGTGTCTATGGGTATTTTCATCGGAAGCCTGGGCCACCTGGGAGAAGGGATAAAAATCGGGATTTTACTTGGTATTTCCATGACCTGCAGCTTCCTCGCAGGCCTGATGAATAATACGATGAAAAATATCGTAGAACAGCATGCACCGTTAATTAATCGGATTAATCCGGCCGCCCTCATTTCCGATGCTTTTTACTGCATTAACGTCTATGATGACAGAAGCCGCTATATAACAAATCTGATAATACTTTCGATCATGTGTGTCATTCTCATCATTGCATCATTTTGTCTTGTCAGGAGGGAACGCTATGACAGTATATAAGGGATATATGAAAATCGTAAAACAAAACAAAGCTCTTATCCTGCTTTACCTGGCCATCTTTTTCGGTGTAACTATGATGTTTCAAAGCGTCGCCGGAAGTACTATGCCAACCAGCTATCAGGCCGCAAGTGTAAAAGTCGGCATCGTTGATAAGGACGGCGGTCCTCTGGCCCGAAGTTTGGAAACCTATCTGGAACACTTCCATGACGTTTCTTTAATTGCTGACGATACCGCAGTCCTGCAGGAAAAATTATTTTATCGTGACCTCGAATATATC
>ENA-ORNG01001684-ORNG01001684.1-human-gut-metagenome-genome-assembly--contig:-NODE-1684-length-15201-cov-2.957877_pt1 | contig 15201 bp, 10 predicted proteins | sample MGYA00242113_ERZ509018 | MGnify/ENA primary metagenome ERZ509018 (study PRJEB26280, sample SAMEA2338711) | human gut metagenome | biome: human gut; feature: human-associated habitat; material: faeces... | reverse complement strand
CGGCAAGCGTATCGACAACCCTTTTTATGTCCGAATGAAAAACCGCAAGGACGGCAACGAAAAAACGGCTAATCGTCCATACAACAACAGTATTCTTCCAATGAAACAACAGCATATTTTGGAGAGCAACGCAGAAGCAAATTGCCCTACCCAAACGCAAACAGACAACACAGCCGTATCGGATGAAACTTACTCCCCTGATTTATCGACTTCACCAACATCAAGCGAAACTCCTGTTACAGCTTACGATGACAAAAATAGAAATGGTTACGATGAATTGAAAGCCGAAACAAATAACCATGAGCTTCTCCACACCCCTACAACCACATCAGGCTATGAGATTGCAGGCAATGGAAGCGACAACGATGCTGCACAGGTAAATTCCACTTCGGCATATCCGACTACGACATTGGCTTCTCCACAGCCTTTGGCAGAGGAAGAACCAACTAATGACCAAGGGAATGACTGGCAATTATAAATCTTTCAGATACAGTAAAATGTACTATGTTATAGTATGTAGTGTTACAAGAAGTGCCTATGTCGCACAGGCTCGCTTCGCTTGCCAGTACCACATAAGCGTATTCCGGCAGTCGCAAGCTCCCACCGTGCTGTCCCTTTTTAATTGATGTTTTACTCATAGCATAACAGAGTATGAAGAAAAAAAAGAATACAGACAAGAAAATCACAAGGCGCACCCTGCGGCTTGAAGCCAGAGTAACGGAACAAGAATACACCCAAGTGGCGGAACTTGCTAAGACCTGTGGTTTGTCTATGAGCGGTTATATACGGCGTACTGCTTTGGGGCAACACCCACGGCAACGGTTGACTAACCGTGAAGTGGAAGCTCTGTGCAGCCTGACGGATGCAAGGGGTGACCTTATCCGTATTGCGGCAGCTGTGAAATCCATTCAAGCGGATAAACGGGCAATCTATTTCAGCGATACCCGGTTTGTGGAGCAATGGATGAGAGCTGCTACTCAGCTTATCAATCGCTGGAGCCAGATAGAAAATTACCTTACTGAATAAATTCCCTCACCTATTATGATAGCAAAAGCCTCCACCATATCGCATGGCGCAAATGCCATAAGATATTCCGTCAACAAGGAGAAAGCAGATATAGTCAAAGCCAATCTCTTGCCCGATAATATCTCACCGGAAGCAATGTACGGACGGATGATGCTCGTACAGAGAAAGTTTGCCGAGAATATCAACAAGGGCAGACCGCTTGGCAGGAATGTAATAAGAATTGAGATTTCCCCATCCGAAGAAGAAAGCCGGGACTGGACGATGGACGATTGGGTACGTTTATCAAATAAGTTCATCCGCGTGTTTGATTCCATAGACCTCTCCGGCAAGACCAAACGGGCTTCCTCAAAGCAGACTAACCTCAAAGGTTCGCAATACATAGCCGCCCTGCATCGTGATTCCAAAAGTGGCATTCTCCATCTGCACATTGATGCCAACCGTGTGGACATGGAAGGCAGAATAAACGACAGCCATAAGATTGGTGAGAGGGCTGTCATGGCTGCGAATATCATCAACGAAAGACGCGGCTGGATGCAATCTGAAGAAATAGGCATACGGCATAGGCAAGAAATCTCAGTCTGTTGTATGGAGATACTTCGCAAGATGGACAAATTCAGTTGGAAACAGTATGAAGCAGAACTGACAAAACGGGGCTACAAAGTACATTTGCAAGAGAAAGAAAGTGGCGGTGTTTACGGTTATTCCATCAAACGCGGCAACTCCATTTATAAATCATCGGTGCTAGGTATAGGACGAAGCCTTACCCCATCAAAGATAGAGGCTACTTGGGCGAAACTCCATCCGCAGGAGAGGAAGTCCGAACCGACAAAACCTATTTCCCAACAAACACGGACAGCAGATATTACTCCTATTTCACAGCCTGTGATAAAGCACTACAATATAGCGACAGACGAATATCACAGTTACCATGTGGAGATACCCGAAGCGGCAGACAATATCATCCGACAGAATTGTTCTTTGGAGGAAGCACATCCATTAGCTAAACTGGAAGAAATACAGCACACGGCTCTTTTGCTCTTTGCAGGATATTTGGATGCTGCTACAAGTATGGCGACATCAAGTGGTGGTGGCTCTGATACAGGAGGTTGGGGAAGAGATAAGGACGAGGATGAACTTGAATGGGCGCGTCGTTGTGCAAGAATGGCAAACAGCATGTGTAAACGCAGAAAAGGACTTCACAGATAAATGAACCATTAAAAAGCAAGAATCATGGGAATTAGAAAATCAAACATCACTCCATCAATAAACGTTGATGATATGCTTAAGTCGGCTGAAATAAGCCATGAAATAGAGGCAGAGAAACAAGATGTCGACAAGCTACTTGTAGAAATACGTGAGGCGAAAGAGACTTTATTGAAAATCCAGCAAGACCTTCAGAATGTTATCAAAGCAGAGGATGATGTCACAGTGGCATTAAAGGCTGCTATTGATAGTTCCGACAATATCATCAACGGCATTTGCAATGCGATTGTAAAAGCAGAACGAAACACACAGTTCAAGGCTACTATAAAATCTGAGCATCTTGCTCAGCTTCAACAACTTTTAGATAAAGCTATCGAGACATGGAAGACCATGTTGGAAAATCATTGTTCCAAACAGGCAAAGATGCTAACTGAGCATGAGTTCAATATGCGCAAAATCCTCAGACGGAACGAGGGTATTTGGTTCTCTGACTTTTGGATGAAAGTCTTGGGGATATTTTTGTTCGTTTACACAGTGACATTAGTGCTGGTTGCATATTGTGTTACATGAAACATCATGTGCAATGTAACAGACTGCTACCTGAATGTGTCATGGATTATTTAGAGGATAGTTGACAGGTAATCCTGAGCCTTATCCTAGAGGCTGTAATTTAAACTGTGTCAGCAAAGCAAACAAAAAAAAGTATTAACTTTGCTAACACAGTTTTTTTATGAGTGAAGAATTTGATTTTGAACGGATCAAGAACAAGGCAATCGAGCAGCTCAAGGCTGGCAAGCCCTTGTTGGGTAAGGACGGAGCTTTTGCCCCGTTATTGGAGAGCATTTTAAATGCAGCCTTAGAAGGTGAGATGGATGCCCATCTTTCCGAGGATGAACGCATGAGTGGCAACCGTCGTAATGGCAAGATGCAGAAGCAGGTGCAAACTTCTATGGGTGAGGTGACCGTTTCTACACCCCGTGATCGTAATTCCAGCTTCGATCCTCAGTTTATAAAGAAGCGGGAGACCATTCTTGCGGAAGGTGTTGCTGACCGCATAATCGGCCTTTATGCCCTTGGTAATAGTACACGTGAAATAAGCGACTGGATGGAAGAGAATCTTGGTAACCGTGTGTCTGCCGAAACAATCAGTTCCATCACTGACCGGGTACTTCCGGAAATAAAAGCGTGGCGTTCGCGTAGCCTGGACTATATTTATCCGATAGTTTGGATGGATGCCATTCATTATAAAGTCATGGATGAGAGAGGCTGTGCCATTACCCGTGCAATCTACAACGTATTGGCTATAGATAAGGACGGTCGTAAGGATTTGCTTGGGATGTACATCTCTAAGAATGAGGGGGCAAACTTCTGGTTGAATGTGCTGACCGATTTACAGAACCGTGGTGTACACGACATTCTCATAGCTTGTGTCGATGGTCTGAAGGGCTTCCCGGATGCCATCCAAAGCGTATTCCCTGATACCATAGTGCAACTTTGTATCGTCCATCAGATACGTAACTCCATCAAATATGTCGGCAGTAAACACCAGAAGGAGTTTCTTAAAGATCTGAAACGGGTTTACGGTGCAGTCAGCAAGGATGCTGCTGAAACGGAGCTTCTTGATTTAGATCAGAAATGGGGAGAGAAATATCCTATCGTCATCAAGTCGTGGCAGGACAACTGGGAAAAGCTCACTGAATACTTCCAGTTCACATCCGATATACGTCGTATGATTTATACGACGAATACCGTTGAAGGCTACCACCGTCAAATACGGAAAGTTACAAAAAACAAGGGCGTGTTCCCTAATGACACCGCCCTTGAGAAGCTTGTCTACCTCGCTTATCGCAACATACGCAAGAAATGGACTATGCCACTGGCTAATTGGGGCACCATTGCCCAACAACTGGCGATAAAGTTTGGAGATAGATTTAAGTTGTTGTAATTTTACGCTCGTCGGGAGTGCTGGTGCACCCCCTTGGCGCTGGCCGATCCCCGACCGATGAGCTTGAAAGAAAAACAGCGCATGACACAGTTTACTTTACGCCACCTTATCCTATGTGTACAGGCTGGGGATTGAACCCAGCCTGATATTATTTCATCAACACGGCATCATGATATAGTTCTGTTTTCGTTCTCTTTATTAGACTTTATTAATCAAGAGATTCTGGCAGTTCATCATCAAGGTCATTATCACTTTCTGTTGTTTTGGAAGCCACCAGCATATTGGTTATTTCCGTTAAGAACGCAACGTCACTAAAATAATAGTTTGGATCGTTGGCCAACTTGTCTTCAATGTAATCAAAGCCATAGTTGGCATACTCTTCCATTTTCTCCATCATCTTATCAACTACAGTTCTCAATGTAATTTCACCTTTGTCTAATGCAATGAAGTCAATATCAGTTCTTGCAATTAATGCAGCAAAAATATAGCGACGTATATTCCCATATGAGGTTCTGCCGATACGATTCTCAATATTTCCCCAATATTGGATAGCTTGACCGAATACTTTCTTCTTGTCTCTGTCTTCAATCAATGGCTTTGTCCTATTGTGATATAATCCGATAAAGAACGCGATAATGAAAATCTCATAACCTGCTCCAAAAATTTTACCACGAGCTTCCAAGAAGCTACTCACACCTTTTCCATAATCGCAGAATACATCTACGACAGTCGATTGGTAACGTCGTTCCCAAGAGGGATTACGTTTAGCCCATGATTCATATAATGATTCCATTGTCTATTTGATTTTATTGATTATCGTACGTATAGTCGCCATATTAGTCTGATCGAAGCCATCCACCTTTTTTATACGGTAAACTGAACAAGTCAGCTTGTTTATATCTTCTTCACGAACTTTACCACGAGTGATAAAATCCTTGGTCACAATTATGCACTGTTTGTCAATCTTATCAATGACGTTATAGAAATCACTTTCCTTTGAATCGCCAAATGACGATGTCGCTGCATCAAAAAACAAAGGATAATCCTCATCCCTCTTTTCTTGAGTAAAATCAGAAATAGCAAAGAGAACAGAGATATACATCACTGTTTTCTGAGAGCCAGAAGGATTGGTGATTTCTGTGCCATTGGAGCTATAGAGATGAATCTCTGTTGAATCGTTAGCAGTCTGCACTAAGCGCACTGTTCCATGGAAGTCATTTGCACTAAGTTTATCTAAATATTCATTAGCTCTTTTCTCCAACTCTGTGAGGAATCTTCGCAAATTATCCTTTTGTGCACGGAAAAAGGCCTTGTTTATTTCCTCTAGAACCTTGTGAACTTTCTTTAGAATTTTAACCTGAGAATTTGCAGGATTAAGATTATTCATCTGTTCCTTCAACTCGTCCATTTTTGATATATTGTTCTCCAATTCATCTTCCAACTGACTCAGTCTGACGGATGCTCGTTCTTTCTGTTCATACCAGCCCTTAATATCATTGAACTGACTCTCAAGGAGGCTCTCAGAAACATTACCAGCTTGAATAAGGATACGAGCCTTTTCGTCTTGCAAATCCTGAATATCCTCTTCAACGTCTTTCAACTCATTTTTTCGCAATGCGACAAGATTTAGCCAGTCGTCAATTTCTCCTGATATGCCGAAAATTTTAGATTCTTCGGGACCGCTGAGTGAAATACTGAGTGAATGTAATTCGGTAATATAGTCATTTTTAAATAAAGATTCTTCATCAATGGATTTTATTGCAGCGTCACGCTTACACTTGGCTTCAACATGCGCACGGTATTCTTCGAGACGATGAACCATAAAGTTATATGCATCAGATCCCTCAGAAGCTTCACGACCACATACTTTACAGATGTGGTCATTTATCATATCTTCCATAGTTTCTTGGTTAGGCAAATACCATGGGAGTTCTGTTGCACCATTTACCAATGCACCTTGAATTTCCTTGATAGTCTCAAGTTTTGCTTTGGCAGCGGCTTGTTGCTTGTCGAAATTCTTCTCTTGAACACGTCTTTCTTTACTAAGAGCAGCACACTTTTGTTTAAATTCCGTTAGGACATCTCCAAATGGTGCTAATATCCAATATTCGTCAAGAAGACAATGATTGTAGTCTTTCTTCTTGATTGTTGCCATGAGCTGAGTTTTCTTTGAAGTCTTAGTTTTAAGGCGTTCTTGGATATCACGATATTTTTCTGAAGTCTCTTGGTTTTGTTCAAGTTTGTTGAGATTAGATGAGAAAGTGGCGATTGCATCTTTCTTGTCCTTGATATCCTCTTTATTTTGTTGGATTTCGCCACTTAGACGCGTCATTTGCAATTCAAGAGATTTTGTCTCTTTTGAAATCTTGTCATCAGATTTCATCTCTTGTAACAAAGCCTTATTTGCCTTTTGCTCAAATGAGTCTGTATTAGCAACAAGCCCATCAAACTTATGAATATCAGAGAATTTGTCGACCAATGTCTTCAAGGAGGCTGCGTTATCGAATACGCTTAGATCAGATTCACCTTTGAACATACTAAATCTACGAATGAAAGAATCATAGCATCGTGTTATCAACTGCTTGCCATCCACAGACTCACGTTCAATTCCATTAGTCTCGTACCCATGATAAGAAGCATTACTTACACTATAGGTATCATGACCTGTCTTTACGATTGAAAAAGATTTTTCAACCATCTTCTCTCCATCATGGTCAAAAGTCATTGCCACATAAACCTCGTCATGTTCGCCAATTTCCAGCTTAGACTTTCTCATTTCCGAAACGTTGGAAAGGTTGGCACGCTCTGATGTTGTGTCAAATAGCCATTCCAAGGCCTCAAAAAAGGTGGTTTTACCATCTCCGTTGTCACCAAGAATTAGCGTGAGGCCATCAGAAAACTCAAAATGGTTATTCTCACCATAATAGCTTCTGAAGTTTTTGATATCGATTGATTTGATTCTCATACGTTACGTTTTAGATAATCGTTAATCTCTTTCCAAAGTTCTCTTTCTGTAGCTCCTTCATTTGTACGACTAATAATTTGTGCAACTGCACTGATAACACAATTGTCGGAGTCTATTGCTTGGTATATATTGCCAATGTCTTCCGCAGTGTAACCACCAAACTCCATCAGCTTATCATCAAGTAGTACAGCCTGAAGTATCTTTTCGTTGTTTGTCATTGATGCCATTTTGTTAGAATATTGACAGGTTATAATAATTTGTTATTTCTTCTAATTCAGTGTATGCAAAGGCTGGATTTTCGGATAATCTAGCAAAGTCTTTGACCCTTTGCAATTCTCCTTTTAGCAAGTTACGTTCCATGTTGTAATTTTCCTCTGTTGAATCAAATTCTGGTGCTACTACAAGGTCATGGATGATTGCGATATGCTTATCGGGATGTTTTCTCAATATACGACCACGACGCTGGATAAATTGTCTTGGATTTCCTGTACTTGCACAGAAAATTGCAAGTTCGCTTCTTGGAACATCAACACCTTCATCCAAACATTTCATGGACGTAAGCACTTCGATATCACCAGTAGAAAATTTACTCAGCACTTCGTCTCTGTTCTGAATACCAGATATGAACTTCTTTACCGTAGTTGTTGGACTAACTTCTTGAACAATTTGAGTGTATTTGTCAATCAACTTATCTACATCCATATCATCAGTTGGATTGTCGGTTGTAGCATATTGAGTGGAACTGTCAAGTTGCATACCCTCAGGAACATAAACAAGTGTATATTTGAGACTTCCGCGTTCTTCAAAGCGTTGCCTTACGATTTGTCGGAATACTTCTTCCTTATTCTGGGCTTTATGAATGATTCTCTTACGTTTGAGTAATAGGCGCATTAGAATATCATCCACACCAGAGAAAGAACCTTCATCTATATTATAGAACTTGGCAAGCTGCAAAGAAATCTTCTTGTATTCAGCCATTTCATCCTCATTCAAGCGTACAACATGTGGAAAGTATCTATATCGACAAAGAAATCCATTGTCGATAGCTTCCTTCATAGAATACTCAAATGTATATTGGGCATCGCACCCAAAGAATTGCATAACAGCCTTGTTTCCTTTATCGTCAAATTGACGTTCGGGGGTGGCAGATAAACCAATACGGCGTAGAATCTTCACCCTATCTAACTTTGACATGATATTTGGTGCACCAATATTGTGAGCTTCATCTGCAATTAATAACATCTGTCGCTGTATTTTCTTACTCAATGACATGAGCTGCTTAAATGTAGATTCTCTTGAGAAAGATGCATACGTGGTAATGATAATAAACGACAAAGATGATTCATCGCTCTCGGCAAGACTCTCTTTTAGTTTTATGTCATCAATCTCTGATCTCCATCCTTGGTTTTTAGAACTCACTTTGATAATGTGGCTAAAATTGAATCGTTTACATTCATCCTCCCACTGTTCAACAAGGGTAATCGTAGGCACAAGTATCAAAGCTTGATAGAACTTAAATTTATTGTAAATCTGCAATAAGCAGTTCAGTGAGGTCAAAGTCTTTCCTGTACCAGTAGCCATTGCAAATAATCCCTTTTGTGATGCCTTCCAGTTATTGAAAGCCTCTTTTTGATATGGCCTTGGTTCAGGAAATGGAAATTGAGGAGATAGTGGTACAGACCGCTCTTCTTTAATATTCTCTTTCCCTTTATTCAAGGTATCAACTATTACTGTGACTTTGGCTTTTGCACGTTCTAAAATCCTGCGGATTGAATCCGACGTGCTATTCTCTGTCCTACTATAAAGAATACGTTGTTCATCTTCTAGAAGCTCCTTTATATCCTTATGTTTATAGGTCTTTGTGATATGCGTGATAATTTGGTCAGCTTTAAGATACTTGACCGTATCATCTTCACCAGAGAATGTACGATTGAAATCGTTGACAATATCGTTAATACGGTTCTTGTCTCGCTCTCCATCCCAATCACAAAATGCATTGATGCTCTCAATGTTTTCTACAAGAGCCATTCTTGAGAAGTTACATGAACCATCAAATGCCACTTTACTAATACCGTCAGAGAACATACCACATTTAGAGTGTGCTATACCATTACCAACCTTGGGTGTAATAATCTTTATTTCAATACGCTCATTTTTGATAAGCCAAGACAAGCACTCAAAAAAATGTTTATCACGCTTAGAAAGAGTATATGATATACAGTCTATTGCATTAAGGTCAAAGTACGGTGTGTTTACTTCCGATTCACCAACCACAATAGCATTGCGATCTTCTTCGGACAAAACATCGTTGATAATCAACCTCATTCTACCACCGTTATAAAGAAATGCGGCAAAACCATCAGCTAACACATTGATCGCTGATGATGAGAAGAATCCCAGTTTAATATCGAATGTTGTAGCGTTACACAATGCCTCAGAGAAGAAGCCTAGTGGCTCCCACTCTGTTCGCGACATGAAACGCCTACTGTCCGGCCATATTACATCAGTTTTCAACATACAAATTTATATTTCTGCATGATGCGACTTAACTCATTAATCACATAATCAATAGATATAGGTCGTTTCTTTTTAGAATGATTGAGCATATATTTCAATACACTATATATGTCATCATGCCCATCAAAGAAATCAGATCGGCGAATGTTTCCAATAGGTGCATTTCCTTGAAGTATATACCAAAAGACCTTTCCTAATTGAAAGACATCTGACTGGTGATCTATATTACAGTCAAATTTGTATTTATTATTATCTGACTGAAGATACTTATTCATAGCTTCTGGTGAAAGCCATCCTTTAGGACCAATAAAATCATTTTTCTTATCATATATGTTGTCTTTATCACGAAATGCTATAAGCCCAAGATCACCAATCTTCCATGTATCATCAAACATGAGTATATTATCAGGTTTTAGATCTCTATGATAATATCCTATATCTTTCAATTCTTTCAGACCATTAGCTATTTGTAGGCATAAATCTATTCTATTCCCAAATGGAATATCATTATTCTCTAAATAGTTTTTTAAATCTCCAGAAGCATAATCCATTGTGTAGAAAGGGAACAGATATGTAGGACCCTTGCCGCCTTCTTTTTTTACTTTGCAAGACAATTGACCAAAAGAAGCAATTGTAACTACATTATGAATATGGCGTTTTTTACATTCAATTAAAGCTTCAATCTCTCTATAGAAACGTTTATTGCCTTCAGATACTGAATTATTATTATCTCTTTTATTAGAGATCTTAATAACTCTATCAGGAACAGAACTACCATCGTCTATATAATTTTGTGCTTGATATAAAGCGAATACATAAGAATTGGCACCTTTGCTATTCTTGTATCCTGGGCTGATAGAATCAACAAAATAGTCAATACCATCAATCGTAATTGCATTATTAGTGATTTCTTCGTATATACGAATACAATTGCGATCATAGATAAATGGTGTATTTACTATCATAGTCATAATTACTTTATACAATTTACAAGTAAATACTTGTCGTATTTTTTAGTAGAAAGATTTTCCTCAAGTTCATTTTGGGCAAAATCCATTAACTGTATTTGTTCCTCGCTCGGTGTATTTGACTCATTTGCGAGCATATTCTCAAAGAATAGCAGCCTTTTCTCCCTAGCTCGCTTTGAATTAGATTGACTTACACAATTAATAGCATATTCTTTGAACAACTCGTAGTCGTCATTTGATGGATAAATAATACCATTATCACTTATATACAATAGAATTTTATATTGCTCTTTCAATACGATAATAGAATCATCGATATGTTTATCTATAAAACAAAATAGTGTATAAAAATCATTACGCTGTTTGTATCTTGTTTCGTTGATTGGCTTTATGTCTTGAATAGCATTTACCCTATCAATAATATTGCAAAAACGTGTGAATTTCAATTCTGATACATCTGATTTTATTTTGCTCTCAAACAATTCTTCTACAGCATTTCTTTTATCTGTAATACCTTTTATCAGATATGCTGCTAATTCTTCTACGAGACTTCGATCATTCATTCTCATTACAGTCTTATCAGTAAAAATATCCAAGTCTATTAAGGGTTGATATTCGGACATTCTATTGACAAGATGCATGAAATCTGTATCATGATAATACGCATGATTTACTTCAGAAGGATTTAACTGCACTCCTCTTTTATTAACTAAATAAAAGAACTCTTCCTTCGTTTCTGTACTACCATTGAACTCCTCCAACAGAACAACATTTATCCTATAGTTCATAAATGTGTTCTCATTGTAATCTTTATAGTAACGTTTCGAAGAATCACGAAATTCATTCTTTATAAACTTATATATTGTAATAGCACGTTGCTGACCATCAACCATTTCAAATGTATTATCCTTATTTTTCAGAATAAAGAAGTTGGGTAAAGGATAACCTTTGCGAATAGAGTCAATTAACAATTTCTGATCCTTTGAGGACCAAATAAAGTTTCGTTGGTAAGGAGGACGGAGGTTGATTTTTTGAGATTCTATTAAATTTATCAGTTCACCAATAGTCCACTCTAAATTAGAATACTTCATATTATTACATTTTTTATATAAAACAATTCGCACAAAAGTTATCTTCATCAACATCACCAATATTGTCTGCTAATCGGCATGAGCCTGCTTGACGCTTAGCCTCTTGTTTCTTGATAGCATCCAATTTAATTTGACGGATACGCTCTGGCTTGATAAGGTCTGCCAAACTCTCATTTTGATTCCAAGTATAACCACCTTTCTCAAAATCCATTGCTTTTTGATAGAGATCAGGATGTTGCTCGTAAAGCCATATCCATTCTATTTTTTGTTGGAAAAAGCAGAAATAGCAACCAGAACGACTACGATTGTACGTACCAATCTTTCCGTCAACTTCAAACTTAATGGGTTTGTAGTAATCAGGTATACCGACACCACTTTCTTCAAGGATTCGGAATATGTCATCCCTCACGAGAATATCGTCATTATCAACTAATGGGAAATCGTCAAGTTTACCTACAGGATAATCCGTAGTTTTGAGGAACTTAAATACAGCTTTATTAAATAGTTTTGTATCCAAATCTAGTAGCGAATTGGTCTTTTTACTATAATAGAAATCTTTTGTGAGAGGCTTCTCAATAATCTTCTTCGCTTCGCTCAAAGTTTCTTCATCACACAATGAAGTATATATTTCTAAGAGTTGAGCAATGTTATTGTTGCTAAGTACCTTGTTTACAACATCCACACTCCAAATATTCTTGCGAAAAGGGAATATAGCTTGAATGTTAGGTTTAGTGGAAACATACCCTTCCCGGTCTTCATCTCCACGAATACCAACATAGGAAATTGTAGGTGCATCTCCCACAAACTTCTCCATTTCGGCTAATTTCATTTTCTGAGTGCACCAACGAGCTTGAGGCGAAGGTAAGTAGTTACCAGACGCTTTTAAAAAATGTTCAAATGGTGTTGGCTCTGGACTACCAGCAGCGGCTCTCAACATCGTTATACCACCAAGGTATGTTTCAAGACGACTTATCAATAGTTCTGTCTCTGCCAGTTCACAGCCTGTATCAGTATTATAATACTCCAATTTCATTTGTGGATATTTGTTCTTGAGGTAAATGGCTAATGCTGCACTGTCTTTGCCTCCTGATATACCCAATATGTGTCGTACCATATTTATCGCAATTTTTCGTTCAACATTTTGAGCAATATACAAACATCTAGCTCATCGTTACCAGATAATAGTGTTTGTATCCTATTTTCAATTTCTGCAACTTCTGCAAGTTTTACTTTAGGAAGACGATAAGTCCTACTTGATTTGAAATCACCTTTGCTAGTCGCCAATTCAAAGTTAAATGCCACTTCGTCAGTTTCATTATTAACTTCATTGAACGCTGTATATCGTTCTAGTTCTCCAAACAAGTGTGTAAGATTCGATAAAAACAAAGCTTCTTCTTTATCTTCTATAGATTCTATTTTACGGTCGAATACCACCAAACCTATTTTCTCATAAAACTCACGCTTATTATCAGATGGAGCAAGGACTCTATCCAAAAATGATTTAGACTTAGTTGTTAACAATCCTTTGTTTATACTTGAATAACGCTGAACCAAAATCTCTTTATATTTTATATAGTCGTGAGGCAGTCCTAAATATCCTACCACAGCATCTTCAATACGATCTATAAACAAATCATAACAGATAACCAATTCGTGAACAGCGGTTTTGATAAGCTGCAAATACTGAGCAGCAAATTCTTCATTATGAAAATCATTGTAGCCCAAAGCTGCTGGTATATCTTCAAGAAATGCTTTGCATGGGTCTTTTGCTGTTGCTAAAACATCTCTAAATTTTGCGGTCACATCGTAATCAAATTTACGAGTAGTCTTGGCATATTTGTTCAAGCCGTTATAAAAGTTGAAGAATGGGCGGATTGTATCCATAAGAGAATTGGATGTTATGGTTTCTCCACGCTCTTTATTCAGGAATTCTCTGTATTTATTGAATAACTCCAATTTGATACCGTTAACATCAAAAGCTTTTATCGTAAAGTCATTCAAGCGTTTCTGCAATAGCTCAAACAATTCTTTATTAATATTCAGAACAAATGTTTCGCCATTATAAAGCGCAAACTCCTGTTGCCTTACAAATAAAAAGATGGGCAACCAGAAGTCTATGACACCTTGTTTCAATTTGTATGGACGCATTTTTAATGTCTTTACTAAATCTGACAGTTTAAAGGCTTTCTCTGTACTTTTTGCTAAAAAATCAGAGCAAACAGTCCATAGCGATTGAAGATTTGGAGTAATTGGCTCTCCTAAGATCCACAATCCATCTTCGTTTTGGCGATGGATTCCGGAACTCTTAAACAATGTATTGTATATAGTACGCTCAGGCGGATATTGGGTTGGAGAAAATCCAAAATCTTCTTCTTGCCAATGCTCAATCATTGCATCTAACAGGTTCACTCTTGCCAAAGAAATTGCCGAGCTTATTTTCTGCTTGTTAAATAATTCATTTCTGATGATAGGTGTTTCATTATATACTACATCGCAAACAGTAGACAGAAGTTTATTGAAATCTTTTCGACTCTTTATTATCTGTTGTTCTCCATTGAAAAACCATTCAACCTGACCATTGGGCATTTCAACGCAACTATTAATAGCTTCATTAAGTAATTGCGCCTCAAAGGACTGTTGCTTAAGTATCTCTCCTTTTGCGATTCGGTCTTCCAACACCACATTATCAAGGAGATATTGCAGCTTCTTTATTTCATATAGGTGTCTGACAATTTTTTCTGTATCATTAAAGTAGGCATAGACTATGGCTTTGCCTGAACTCGCAGACAACTTCAATATGCAATCTTTAATATCCTCTAAAGGGAAAATCAGGTTTATAAAGCCATCATCGTCACCTGTTGGTTCTACATCATATGGTTCATTAGAAACTACATACTGGAAATAACGAGGAGTTCCAGTCCTATAGTATGAGGCAGATGCTACGACAACGGTTTTCTTTACATAAGGAGCAATTTCTGCTGCGACCAACTTTGGTACAGGTACAATTGTAGCTGCCTTATATAGTTCATCTTCAATATTTATATCTGTACCCTCAAATAAAATGAATTGAGATTTATATGCAGCAAAACGAATAATCTTGTTCGCGGTCAATTTCTCAATAATACCTCTTGGATTCTTTATGCCCAATGCCTTTAAAGCGTAAGTCTCCAAGAATGCTAAATCAACGACCACACCATTATAGAACAAGTTAAGCAAACCGATAGACTTAACAATTTTAAGTGCATCATCGATGTTGTTCTTATTAATGATTCCGCTTTCTACTCGTTCTATGGCAACACGAATAGCACGCCAGTTGGTAGAGTCAAGATTTGTTTCCGCCAAAGCTGTGTAGAAGTTATATATGACATAATCATAGACAACAGCCAAGTTATAAGTCGTTGTGTCATTTGGGAGAAAACTGTTTATTGAGTTGGATGCAGTGTCATGCAAGAAAGAAAATAGTGTTCTCTCATTCTGCCCATACCG
>ENA-ORNG01001683-ORNG01001683.1-human-gut-metagenome-genome-assembly--contig:-NODE-1683-length-15206-cov-4.933668_pt1 | contig 15206 bp, 15 predicted proteins | sample MGYA00242113_ERZ509018 | MGnify/ENA primary metagenome ERZ509018 (study PRJEB26280, sample SAMEA2338711) | human gut metagenome | biome: human gut; feature: human-associated habitat; material: faeces... | reverse complement strand
TGCAAGCCGCTGCTGTACCCGGTCAAACAGGTCTTGCGGGACGATGGCGGGAATCCCGTTGGGCGTGACGATATGGCGGTAGCTGTACTCTCCGATGTATTTCCGGTTTTTCAGCAGACGGGCCATGAAATTAAGGTCGATTTTCTTTCCCCGCACCGTGGTAACGCCCCGTTCGCTCATATATGCAACGATTTCTTTCATCGTTGCGCCCTTGTCATACATGGTGAACATTTCCAACACAGCAGGGGCGGTGCGTGGGTCGATCTGATACTGCATATCCTTGTCGATGACATAGCCGAAAGTCGGCGTACCACCGTTGTATTTGCTTTTCAAGGCGTTCTCCGTATGGCCCCGTATGACCTTTTCGGAAAGCTCGGCGGAGTAGTATTCCGCCATGCCCTCTAACATACTTTCAAGAATGATGCCCTCCGGCCCGTCTGAAATGTTTTCGGTGGCGGATAGTACCTTGACGCCGTACTTGCGAAGCTGGGCCTTGTAGTGGGCGCTGTCATAGCGGTTACGGGCAAAGCGGTCTAACTTCCAGACGATGATAACATCAAAAAGGCCCTTTGCGCTGTCCTTAATCATGCGCTGGAAGTCCGGGCGGTGGTCAGTCTTGGCGGACATGGCCCGGTCAATGTATGTTCGCAGGATGGTGATATTATTCTTCTTGCAGTAGGCCGTACATTCCCGCAACTGGCCCTCAATACTTTCCTCACGCTGGTTGTCGCTGGAATACCGGGCGTAAATCACGGCTTTCATTTCGGCTCTCCCTCCTCCATGATACGGAACAGCGCCTCTTTCAGACGCTTGTTGACTGGGGCTTTCGGGTCAAAGCACATTTCAATAAATTCTCGCATTTCCCGGCTCTGCTCCGTTTTCTCTTTAAGCGCCTGGGGCCGGTAGTCGTAGAGTTTGCCCCTGGGGTCGTCTGTGCGGCAATAGAGATAATCCATTGACACATCGAAATAATCGGCGTACTTGATGAAGATTTCCGGGGCCGGGGTGGTCTGGCCCGTTTCGTAGCGGTTGATCCGGGATTGCTGGACACCTAAAATCTCCGCCATGTTCACCTGCGTTAATCGGACACCCTCACGCAAGACTCGGAGACGCTTTCCAATCTGCTCCATAAAATATCCCTCCTGTTAAATCTAAAATATCACGAATATAGATAATTGTAAATGCTCAATCTAAAAATATTTTGCGGGTGTCAGCCAGCCTGCGGCTGACACCCCTTGATTACCGAAAAGCCCAGGGCACACCCCCCCTGTCAATGGCGGCACATGGGCCGTTTATCTTGACCATTGACGGGGGGAGTGCCCTGGGCTACTGCTGGCAGAAACAGAAACCGCAAGATATAGATTTATTTACAGTTTATTCATCAATATATAGGAAATCTGTGGTAGTGTATAGTAGCTGTCAAAAAGTTTGTTGAAATTGTAAACAGCAGTCGAATGAGAAAGCCGCTTTTGCGGCGCACAACGAGGACGCCGTCCTATGGACGGTATGAGAAACCATGCGGAGGGTGGAAACGCCCCAACTACTCCCAAGATGCAGATGGGAAAAGTTTGCTGCACTTGCCAACCCAATATCTGCGGGACAGATGAACGGCGCAGTCTCGACTGTGCCAGACAACTTTGATTAGTGAATGGGCTTTGCGTCGGAGGTGGATAGGAACTATTCACCAAAAGCGTATTCACGAAAGGAGGTGGTGGCTATGGACTACACTTGTATGATTGCCCATAGCATTTGGAAGTATCAACACTTACAGACCACCTCCGGCAATAAGTCCGCATAAGTAGATTATAACCAGAGGGACAGGCTTTGGCATGGAAACAGCCAGAGCAAAGCCTCGGTTATAGACAAGACATATCCGCTCTGGCAAGGCGGATCAAGGCATACCTCCAAAATCTCGGCATGAAGCAAAAGGAGCTGGCAACCGCAAGCGGTATGCCGGAGGCCAGAGTGAGCCGGATTTTGCGGGGTGGACAAGTACGGCTGACAGAGCAGGACATTAACCAACTCGCCCTTGGCCTTGAAATGACCCCGGCGGAACGGGATGAATTGCGGTATCTCGCATGGCCCGAACTGTACGAGATCGACAAGGCGTTGAAGCGGCGTGACGGGTGTGTGTTTCTGGTAAACTGTGAACTGGCCGAACAGGGACTTCCCTTATTGGGAAGCAATTTTGAAGAATGATAGGAAACCGCCGTTCCCGGCAGCAAGGGGAACGGCGGTAAATTTTTTTGAAAAATTTTGCCGGAATTTCACCCATGAAATTTTAGGGCAATTCCGGGTGCTATGATAGGCACAACACGAGGCCGAGTGTTCTGTACCTGTCAACCTATGGATAGCGCATCTACGCTGTAAAGAAAGGATTATTGCCATGAAAATTTCCGATTTGATTATCTCGCCCAAGAGCCTTGGGGACAAGCTGTGGCTGGTGGATGTGTCCCCGGCCTACGAGTACAAGGATGGTAAGCGTACCGATACCGTCCTCGGTTACCGCTACTCTGTTGCCTTGCCTGAAAAGGGCTTGGATAAAGTCGATGTACGCATTGACGGACAGCAGCAGGCAGAGGCCCCGGACGGTTATGTGGAAGTGCGCTTCGACAACCTTGAAGTGTTCATCTACTGGTCCAAGGGTGACTATCGCGTGGGAGCCAAGGCAACGGGTATCCATCTGGTAACTCCCAAAAACTAATGCTATGGGCGGCGCTGGGGCGCAGACGGGGATAAGACAATTCCCATCAAGGGAAGTGTCCCCCGGCGGCAGCGTCAGCGCCGCCCCCTTGCCATAAGGGTTTATAGTATTACCCTTATGGCAACCATGTAGCATGTAGCAACAACAAGGAGGCCAACATGGGAAACAATACACAATCCCGCAAGTGGGCGCTGGTCATCAACAACCCATTGGAGGCCGGACTTGACCACGCCGCTATCCAGAAAATACTGCACCGATTTTCTCCGGCCTATTTCTGCATGGCGGATGAGATCGCAACAACCGGGACATATCACACGCATATCTTTCTGTATTCTCCCTCGCCCATGCGCTTTTCAACCATCAAGGGCAGGTTTCCAACCGCTCACATCGAGAAAGCATACGGTAGCACAAAAGACAACCGGGACTATATCCGTAAAGAAGGCCGCTGGGCCGAGACAGATAAAGCGGAAACCTCAGTAGCTGGTACCTTTGAGGAATGGGGGAACCTCCCCGCAGAAAAAGAAGAGGCCTCGCCGGATAAGTACAGGCTCCTTCAATCTCTCCGGGAGGGCATGACCTCCTTGGAGGCGGTGGAGGACAATCCTGACCGTTTCTACCATTACCGGGAGATTGAAACTGTACGTCAGTCTATCTTAGAGGATACTTACAGTACCATCATGCGGCAGGTAGAAGTGACCTATCTCTTTGGTGCAAGTGGAACGGGCAAGACCCGTGGGATTTTTGAGCGCCACAACCCCAAAAGTATTTGCCGTATCACCGACTATGGCGGGAAAAATGGCGTTCGATTTGATTCCTACCATGGTCAGGAAGTGCTGGTCTTTGAAGAATTCCATTCTCAAATCCCCATCAGCGCCATGCTCAACTATCTGGACATTTATCCCATCATGCTCCCGGCTCGCTATAATGACCGGGTGGCCTGTTATACCACAGTCTATCTCACCAGCAATATCCCTTTGGAGGCACAGTATCAGGAGATCCAGCGTTACCAGTTGGAAACATGGTATGCGTTCCTCCGGCGCATCCACAATGTGATTGAATACCTGCCGGACGGCTCCACCGTCCAGCAGAAGAAAGGGGGCTTTCCCTATGACCCGAAACGATAAGTTCAACATTCAGCGCCGGACTGTCTGGCGTAATTTCTGGCAGCGGCTAAGCGGCGTTCCTGATTTGGCTGTCAAGCTGCTGTTCATGGCTCTGTATCTCGCTGGAGTGGTGTGGGTATGGAGCAAGCAAGAGGCGGTCAGCGCCTATGCTCAGAGCGTGGAATTTATGTCCCCCATCATGCTGGCTGCAATGACCCATGTTGTTCCCGCTTACCTCATCGTGGGCGGCGCTGTGCTGGCTGTCCTCATGATATACCCCTTTGGCAGAAAGGCAGCCCAAGACCAACTGCGGAGCATTGGACTGGTCAACCGTGCCGAGATGGTGCCTGAACTGCTGCGAAAGCGTCAGGACAAGGAGCATCCCCGTGTGACAGTATGGGAGTTCCGAAATCAGAGCATCCCCCTCGCAGTCTGGGAGGAGAAGCAGGCAGCATTGGAAGCGGCCTTGGACGTTTCTATCGTAAAAATCATCTATGGCAAGAGCAGGAGTCGGGTGCTGATCTATGCAGCTCCCACCCAAACCAGCTTACCGGATATTCTGCGGTGGAGTGATAGTTACCTCTCATCAGACAGTTTCGTTCTGACGCTGGGTGAAAGTCTGCTGGGGCCTGTGACCGTCAACCTCGCTCACATCCCCCATATCCTGCTGGGTGGTTCCACGGGGAGCGGCAAGAGTGTTCTGCTGAAACTCCTGCTCATGCAGGCGCTTCGCAAGGGGGCGGAGGTCTATATAGCCGATTTCAAGGGCGGCGTGGACTTCTCGAAAGTCTGGCACCAAAAATGCCGGATGTGCTTCACCGAGGCCGAACTACTGGACACCCTAGACAATCTTGTAAGAGAATTAGAGCAACGCAAGGGACTTCTGGCAAAAACGGGGTGTCCCAACCTTGACGCCTACAACGAAGCCACGGGAGAGAACCTTCCCCGGCTGGTGTTCGGCTGTGACGAGGTGGCAGAGGTGCTTGACAGAACGGGATGCAGCAAAGGGGACAAGGAACTTCTGGCGCAGATCGAGAGCAGGCTTGCAACGATTGCGCGGCTGGGGCGGGCGTTTGGTATCCACCTCATTCTTGCCACCCAGCGTCCGGATGCCACTATCATCCCCGGACAAATCAAGAATAATCTGGACTTCCGTGTGTGCGGTAGGGCAGACAATGTCCTCTCTCAGATCATTCTGGACAACACCAGTGCCGCCGATCAGATACCCAAGGACGCAAGGGGACGCTTCATCACCGGTGACGGCACTGTGTTTCAGGGCTATCTGTTTGACGAGGGCCGGCTTTAGGACAGGGGGCGGCTCCTATGGCACGGAAACGGAAAATCAACGACCACGGCACTGGGATACCCTATCACGAGGTGGAAGCTCTGGCCCGTGTCCTGCTCCCGGAAATACAGGCGTTTTTCAAAAGCGAGGAAGGACAGCGGGAGTTTGCGGAGTGGAAAGCACAGCACCAGACCGAACAACAGAAACAGGTATAACATACGTCTGGAACATCTACAACGATGTTCCAGACTTTGCTTACAAGAATGCATTATACCAATAAGACCTGCTAAGTAGCTCGATAAATTATAATTTATGAATCTTGGCGTCTTCTCTCAATATAATCAAACTGCTGTAAAATAAACTCACCCAGTTCTTTTGCAGAGATAGAGGTACTTATTGTGACTTCATGACCGCCGGGACCCTCCGATATAAAACCACGGTCAGGTGCCGGGATCCATCGATTGACCCCCAAAACATTTCCATCCCACTCAAGGCTGACCGGGAAGGCGGCTTCTACATATTTTTTGAAACTTCTGATTCCTTTGGGCATAAGCCAATAGTTTTTGTAGGGGAAATGGAGTGTTAAATTTCGCTGTTTCATTTGCTCAAAAAATTGGAAAATGAGTCTCCCAATTTCCTCTGTACCCATTGGATAATCAAAAATAACAGTAGCTTCCGAAATCATGTGGCACCCCAGAATCGGGATGAACATAATTTGCCGTTTATTAACCAGGTCTACGCTCAGCCCATGACAATCATCATACAAGTAATCGTCTAACATCATCAATTCCCTCAATTCTACTTGTTGATTCATCTTATCCGCCTAATGCGTACCAGACAATTTCTGTACCCTATTATAACTGAGCAATAAAAAAAGACAAGGGCGGAGGGATTACCTCCGCCCTTGTCTATCATATAATGTTCTCAATAGAAATGATAAATCCGAACACACTACCCACTTGGATAATATAGTTCGGATTATCATTGTTTGGTCCGAGTGGGGAGACTCGAACTCCCGGCATCTTGCTCCCAAACGGTTGAACTAAATTTTTTCTGTACGTTTCCGGCCATTTCCGGTGGTTTCTGCTCGTTTCAGCGTACTCTTCGCACCTCTTAACTCCACTATTTCCGTGTGTTCCGAAGCTGTCTGTGGTCAAACATGTGGTCAAAAAGCCCTTCTTGACCAGGTGCGGCATCCGCTGCCGCCGCCTGTCCAGAAAGGCTCTTTTTCATATTCAGGTTTGGGGTATTGTACCTCTACCGGAGCAGAGATGCAAGGTATTTTACGAGTCAGGCGTATTAATTTTTAACACACCTATTCAAAGAATAAAGGCGAAAAGTTAAACTTGGGGGGGCGGCCGGAGCTGTTTACCTGTATCAAGGGGCAGAGCTTTGCCACAATGTCAAGTAATGAATTAAAAAAGCAACATAGAACAAATTCCGAAATTTGTTCTATGTTGCTTTACTTTACCAAATATTATAATTTAACGCCGATATCGAAGCTGCTGTTTGGTTTCAAGATTGTTTGTTATGTAACCACGTTCCCGTAACCCATTTATTACTTCAGAATATATATCATTTCCTAAAGGATCTTTAATTGTCACGATGAGTACAAACTCTTGTGGTGGGGCAATAAAGCCATTTCTTGGATTCATATCTATTCTGATTTTCCAACCATCTCCTGCCATAATTCCTTTATTGCTAATTCTTCTATAATAGGATTTTATTGGACTCCATTTAAAGCCATTTTCAACTCGTGATTGCTCATATTTTTCATCCCACGCACACTCCAACGGCACTTGTCCCGAATACTTAGGCTTTCCATTTTTTTGAATCTTATAAGTACCAAAGCTCGCATCAACATTAATTCTACAATATTCCTTTCCGAATCTTTCATCAAGAATAGGATTATAGGCAAGGGTCATACAAATTTCGCCAAAACACTTATTATTCCTGATTAAAGATGTGGGATAAGGAAAATCAATCATTTCTAAATGTGTACCTGCAGTTACTTTCTGCTTAAAAACAAGAGTAACTTCATCTTCACTACAATGAAGAATGTCGGATACGTTTATCGATGGCATACCAAAACCATAGTACTTAATATTATCCTGATCTTGTTCCAAAAGTTCTCTCGAATTCATTCTTGCTGAATGTATAATCATCGCTTTTGCAAGAAGTAAATCTTTGTCAACCATTTCATCATAAACGGAAGCAAATTTCTGTGCTAAGCGTGGAGTAGAATAGCTCGTTCCATTACCTTCAACAATTTTTCCATTAACATCCAGACCCTTCATCGCCAATCCATTAATAGAAAGCGAGCGGGAAATATTTCCACCGTAATCAACCACATTCGGTTTTACAATATAATTTGCTCCCGGACCACGTCTACTGAAAGGAGAGGGCTCATTGGACCTTACAATAGAATCCTTTGACTCATACAGTGCAACAGACCCTACAGTAATTGCTCTAACTGAATCTGCAGGAGATATTATGCGATCTCTTTCTCCCATGTCATCTTGTGGGGGCCATTCACGCAAAGGTAGCTGATTCAAATTTCCGCTTGAAACAAAAAATTGCACACTATACTTATCTTGAATATAGTCCAAAAATATTCCCAAGTCAGACATGGAACCATCACATACTTTGCTCTCAATACCCAAAGACATATTCCATATTTTTGTTGAAGAAGAATACTTTTCCATAACTTCTTCAATTATTTCCATTAATTCTTCTTCACCAATTCCGTCCGTAGGCCCCCACTTCTTATCACTATTAGGAATTGCTACAATATCAACAAATTTATACTTAGAATTAGCAGCTGTAATTCCATTCAGTTTGTTCCCATATTGAATTGTTGAAGCAATAAATGTACCGTGACTTTCGTTAATATAGTCTTTCGAAACATACTCTTCTCTTGCTATTATATATGGTTTTAAAAACTGATTTTTATCGCTTATTCCACCGTCAATAATCCCTATACTAATTTCACTTGTCACAGAATCATCTTTTAGCAATAATTGCAAATCAGTATTAATACAGTCTGTCAACGGTAATGAATATTTTTGAAAAAAATCAATAGACTTTACTCCATTGATGCTTGCTATTTTTACTATGTCTTGAAAAGACTTCACAGCCAGCTTAATATATTTAATTTTTTCCCCATAAGTAATGAGTTCATGACTATTGGAAAAACCAAGTTCATCCAACTGTTTCAGTACATATCCCATAATTTGAACATTATCAAAATCGTTATCAAAATCAAATAGTTTCTTAAAATCTTTTTGCATATTGATTCAAAATTTCCTTCTTGAGATATTTGAGTCAGATTGTCTGAGATTTTTTCTGAAGGTTTAATTGGTTGAATATCTTGGATTGTCGTCATATTTGCACGAAACTTTTCTGATGGAGGTTGTTTTACTAATGAAATCGTTTCTTCTATAGCCTTTTTGGTTACTTTAATATATATTTGGTTTAAGTCTTCTCCACCAATGATAGGACAACAACGGCAAAGATCATTCGGTTTATGGGATTTCGCAATAGCTTCAGGTTTTACAGTAATTTTCCCCACTGCTGGGATCAATTCATTTTCTCGAAAAATATCCTCATAAAAATCAAGAATACCTTCAAATTTAGCTGAAATATTATCTTGAAGTTCTTGGGTTACATCTCCAAAAAATTTGGTACTTCCGCCTCCTTGATTTTTTTGAATATCGGAGGATTTCTGCAAAACTAATTTAATCGGAAGATTCTTGTCTTTCATATACTGTCAACCTCCTTAACTAATTTTTGTATTGTCGTTTTCGAACTCTGCAAAATATCCGCAATTGCTTGTAGACTAAATACCTTATTGTCACATTCTCTTAAAAACTTAGCTTTGATACGTAGCATATCTTTTGCATTATTATAGTTTTGAGGCAGAATGTTTTTGAATGCAAAAAGTTCTTCATAAATACTCAACTTATCAAAAACTTTTTCATGAACAATCGCATTACGAAAAGCTTTTTTAATTATTTCTTCTATATTAGCTCCACTTAGTCCACTAAATGCTGTAGCTAATTCACGCTTTTCTTTTACTGAAAATTCTATCGAGCCATTTGTGAATAGATCAATCATTTCAATAATGGCATTAGCATCTGGAAGCTCAATTTCCAATTTGTAATCAAATCGACGCCAAACAGCAGGATCCAATAACTGTTCATGATTTGTAGCTGCAAGCAATAGGCTATCACTGCTCATTGCGTCAACATTTTGCAACAAACTATTGACTACTCTTTTTAACTCTCCTAATTCATTGCTATCATCTCTGGCTTTTGCAATAGCGTCAAATTCATCTAAGAACAAAACACATGGCATTTTCTGTGAAAATTCAAAAAGTGTTCTTATGTTTTTGGCAGTTGTCCCTAAATACGAGGAAATTAAACTATCTAATCTTGCAATTACCAAAGGAAGATTCAATTTCTTAGCAATTAAATACGCGCATTTAGTTTTTCCACAACCTGGTGGCCCATATAAAAGAAGCGTATTAGAAACGCCTATTCCCAAAGAGTTTAATTTATCAGCATTTTGATAACTCAGTATAAAAGAATCCACTTTTTCAGCGTTACTTCTTGATAATATAACCGACGTCTTATTAGAATCTGGATAAATAACATCAGCCAATGTCGTTCGTGATTCAGAATCTACAGGAACAGTAAGTTCTCTCGTACTCCCCATTGCCGATAAGGTCATTTCATTTTGCGTTTCCAGCATTTTTTTAAACTTTGCAGCTGCCCGCATTTCTCCATCTTCTTCTAACTTTGTAATTAATTGTTTAGTATAGTTAAGAACTTTGACTTGATCATGTCTTAAAGAACCTTCAACAATCTTGCCAATTTCTATTGAATACTTCAATGCCTCCACCTCCTTTTATATTATATGGGAACGAATTTCAAATGTAAAGAGCTTTTCCTCTGCTTTATATATATTACCCGTTTTTTTAGGAACGATTATATGATATATAGGAACGATTTTTGTTTTTCGGTTTAAAAAGAGTGCTTTTCCTTTAAAGAAAAAACACTCCTAACAAACCATAATTTAAATCTTAAATCATTCCAACAAAGTTATAAACAATCTTGACTTCCTGCACCTTCTGCCCATCAACTTTCTTGACTTTACCCCCCAGAATCCGGCTAATTAGGCGGTTCAGTACAGTTTCATCCAACTCCAGAATGGTGGCATACTGCCGAATTTCCCGAATAAAGGTGCGGACTTCTCTTTCCTGAGCGTCAGACTGCTGAAGCATTCGCATCAGTTCCTGTAAACGGCGTTGATTTTCTTCCTGCTCCATATCAGCAGTCAGCTTCATAAACAAACCGCTGCTCAGAGAGCACACCTTTGGTCTTGTCAGTGTAAAGACTCAGGAACATATCGTCGATTTCTCAGCTTCTAGCTTCTAGGCGTCTACGCGCTTTCTGCATCTCGGAAGCACCTGCCATGTACCTGCGTTCCATCCGGCTGCTCAGCCGCTGATAAAAAGTATCAGCATCCTTGAGTGCGGCCTTTGCCAACTCCTGAATATCTGTATAAATCTCTGGATTCGATTTTATAGCCGGTACAAGCATTTTCCCCAACCGGTTGTGGGTCTGGCAGATATAATACGCCTTATCAATCGGCTCCTGCTGTTTGCCGGTAAAGTGGTTTTTTCCAGTTGTACCGACCTTCTCATACCGCACCCGCATAGATTTCTCACGGGTGGCACAGTAGATTATACCGCGGAACAGGTTGTAAACGGTTAAACTAAATTTTTATAGTTAGTCCTAATTGTTTTTAACCATTTTTGCTACATTCTCCCACTTTTTTACGTTCTTAATTCCACTATTTCCGAGTGCTCCAGCCCTGTCTGTGGTCAAACATATGGTCAACGAGCCCTTCTTAACCAGGTGCGGTATCAGTTGCTGCCACCTGTACAGAAGGGCTCTTTTTCATATTCAGGTTTGGGGTATTGTACCTCTGGAGATAGTGAATTGCAACGATCTTTCAGAGTCCTCCCAGACTCTTTTTTATGCCAAAAGAAGGAACTTTTTTTAGACCAAAATCGCCCAAAGCTTGCGTCGCTATATCAAAGAATAGGGCGTCGAGATTTCGTCTCAACGGGATGGTAATTTCTCCTAATTTTGAAGGCGTAATCCGTTCAATCAAAGCCGTCAAAATACGGGTTCTCCTCTGCCAGGCCCCGCAGCTTTTCCTTCAGCTCCGGCTCACCGAACCAGTCGCAGACCTCATACAGCATTTTCTGTCCAGTATCCCAGCAAGCACACTGGAAGATCTGCCTGGCCAGATGGTCGTCGGTTTTCAGCCGCTGTAGCAGCGGGCACTGGACGAACTGATCCCGCAGGAGGCCGTCCATGTCCCAGCCCAAAAACTGATAGGCAACTTCCTTTTCCTGCAGCTTGTTCCCCACTGTATCCAGCAACAGCTTCATCATATCGATGGCTGCCTCCGGGTCTTTCTCTCCGGTCTCTGACAAAAGATCCTGAGTATCCATGTTCTCCAGTTCCTCCACCGTCCAGCGGCTCACTGCTTCTGGAAAGGCCGCAATGAGCAGATCCCGGCAGGCCCATTCATCCTCGGAAAAATCCCACCGGCGCACCATATCCTCCAGTTCGGCACGGGAGAAACTACGTGGGGGCTCTTCTTCATCGGAAGTATCCGTTACTGTGATAGAAAGCCGAACAGAGGGCGCATCCGCATGCACCAGCTTTGCCTTTTCCGAGGGTTGAAGAGATGAAATCTCTCCAAAATCACCGCAATAACCGCACTCCCAGCGATTTCCCCGTACCATCACAGGGCTGCCGCAGTGTGGACAACGAATTGTTGCCACAGAAGACCCCCCTTCTTACCTGTTTAACATCCAAGCAATGCCGGCAGCTGTGCGTTCTGCGGCATGGTTATAGTGATTACCTGGATTCATCTGGAGTACCGTGTCAATGTCCCTGCTCTGGTAGAAAGCATGAATCTCTTCCGTGTTCTGTTGGACACTTTGAAGAACCGTGTTCCTGGTCTTGCTCTCCTTATCTCCCAGGGAAAAGTACATATGATCTGGCCGACGCTTTGGTTCATGGGAGAAGATGTACTCCTTCATTCCGGGAAACCAGAGAGATCCAGACATGCTGCCCACACGGGAAAATACATCCGTCTGGTAAATGCTGTACAGTGCAAACAGCCCGGCCAGAGAGTAGCCGGCAATCCCACGCCAGCAAGGGACTCCAGCAATTTTTTTCTCTGCCGTTGGGATAATTTCCTCAGTCAGGAGCCGCAGATAATCGTCTGCACCACCAGTGCATGGGTCAGCATTTTTAAAAGCAGGCGGGCTGTCCCAGGGAACCATATCGTGGTTCCAGCCCAGATCACTAATGGCTACCAGAGTAAATGGTGGGCAGCTAGCAGCCTGTGCAGCCTCATATACCTTCTGTCCTTCGTCAGAGAAAGTGTTGAGATAGATAATAGGGACAGTTGCTTCAGGACCTAGAAAAATGGATATCGTTTTGCCTTGAATTGAGAAGATGTACATTGTTTGCATCATCCTTTGACAGAGGATGGCATACAGAATAGTCCTGCTCATTGAGCAATGCTAAACTGATTTCCCAATAATGGGAATGAGCTACATCCAAGCTAGGCGGCTTTGTTTATATTTTCCAATAAGTCCTTGTCGGATTTTGGAATTTCAATTATACTAAGTATAATATACATCTGCAAAGAGCAGATAGGAAGAGTGAAATATAATGCTGCCTCCTGGCCTTTACGAACAAGTCATCAATACTGCCTTGAACCGCGAGCTTTCGGAAATTCCCGACGCCCGCAAATCAGTAGCACCCATTGACAAAGCGGAGGCCTCCAAGGTTCTGGCACAGTATTTGGCAGACGTGGTGCAGAAGGGCCTGGAGAATGTAGTGGACAACGGTGGGGATCTCTCCACACAGATTAGCCTTGCCAACCGAATCGTAGACCTCATTCAGAGCATCACCCAAGAAGCTGACTTTGCCGCACTGAACATCGACCAGCGGGCGGAGCAGCTTTTTGCGCTTTTAAGGGAGCAGGACCCCCGGCTGGCAGTGGGCAAAACGGCTACCGACCTAAGCCGGCCGGAGACCTCCATTGCCCAGAGTAGCCTGTTTACCGGAGCCATCCATGAGCCCCAGATGTACTCGGAACTGAAAAAGGAGATTATCTCCGCCGACCGCATTGATATGCTGGTATCATTCATCAAGTGGAGCGGTCTGAGGCTCTTAATGGACGAGCTGCGGGAGTTTACCCAAAACGGTGGCGAGTTGCGGATCATCACCACCTCCTACATGGGGGCTACCGATGTAAAGGCCATTGAAGAGCTGCGTAAGCTGCCCAACACCAAAATCAAGGTCAGCTACGACACCAAACGTACTCGCCTCCATGCCAAGACCTATGTCTTTTACCGGAATACTGGCTTCACCACCGCCTATGTAGGCTCCTCCAACCTGTCCAACGCCGCTATCTCCAGCGGCCTGGAGTGGAATGTGAAGGTTACCCGCAGGGATCTGCCGGAGACCATCGACAAGATTGCCGCCACCTTCGAGAGCTACTGGAATTCCAGCGAGTTTGAGTATTACTCCGAGGATCAAAAGGAGCGGCTGGCCCGGGCACTAAAGACGGAAAAATACTTCGATTCCAATAACGCCGAAGTCTACACCATGGACATCACTCCCTATTCCTACCAGCAGGAGATTCTGGACAAGCTGGAGGCGGAGCGTACTGTCCGAGGATATACTCGTAACTTGGTGGTAGCAGCCACCGGTACCGGAAAAACGGTGATCTCCGCTTTGGACTATAAGTGCTTTTGCAAACAACACCCCGGCAAACCCTGCCGGCTGCTTTTCGTAGCCCATCGGGAGGAGATCCTAAGGCAGAGCATGTACACATTCCGTGCTGTTTTGAAGGACGCCAACTTCGGGGAGCTGTTTGTGGGTAGCTACCGGCCAGAGGGCATTGACCACCTGTTTCTTTCCATTCAGACCTTCAACTCTCAGGATTTCACCGCTAAGACTGCCCCGGATTTTTATGACTACATCGTTGTAGACGAGTTCCACCATACGGCAGCGCCTACCTATCAGAAACTACTGTCCTACTATCAGCCCCAAATTCTCCTGGGCCTGACTGCTACCCCGGAGCGTATGGACGGCAAAAGTGTACTGCCCTACTTCAATAACCGGATTGCCGCGGAAATTCGTCTGCCGGAAGCCATTGACCGCAAGTTGCTGTGTCCCTTCCAGTATTTCGGTGTCACCGACACGGTGGATCTGAACACATTGAAGTGGAGCGCCGGCGGCTACGATAAGGGAGAGCTTTCCAATCTATACACGCTCAGCGGAGCTGTGGCCAATCGCCGCGCCGATCTGGTGGTGTCCTCGCTCTTGAAGTATGTGACCGACATCGATGAGGTAAAGGGCCTGGGCTTCTGTGTTTCTATCGAGCATGCGGAGTTTATGTGTCACTATTTCAACGATCACGGGATTCCGTCCATCTTTCTAACTGGAAAATCCTCCGATGAGGAGAGAAAAGCCGCCAAAGGGCGGCTGGTGAGTGGCGAGATTCGTTTCATCTTCGTGGTGGACATCTACAACGAGGGTGTTGACATTCCTGAGGTCAACACCGTGCTGTTCCTACGTCCCACCGAGTCCCTGACCATCTTCCTCCAGCAGCTGGGCCGTGGCCTGCGGCTTGCGGAGGATAAGGAGTGCCTGACGGTGCTGGACTTCATCGGCCAGGCCAATAAGAAGTACAATTTCGAGGACAAGTTCGCCGCCCTGTTGTCCAACACCACTCGCAGCGTGACCCGAGAAATTAAAGACGGATTCGTTTCTGCACCTAAAGGGTGTTATATACAGTTGGAAAAGAAGGCCGCCAAGTATATTCTGGACAACATTCGCGCCTCCTACGGCAATACTGCCGGGCTTGTGTCTCGGGTAGCCAGCTTTACGGAGGACAGCGGTCTGGAGCTGACCTTGGCAAATTTCCTGGACTATTACCACTTGGACCCCAGGGCAATTTACAAGTTTTCTTCCTTCTCACGGATCTGTGCCCGGGCGGATGTGATTGCAGA
>ENA-ORNG01001681-ORNG01001681.1-human-gut-metagenome-genome-assembly--contig:-NODE-1681-length-15208-cov-6.038540_pt1 | contig 15208 bp, 21 predicted proteins | sample MGYA00242113_ERZ509018 | MGnify/ENA primary metagenome ERZ509018 (study PRJEB26280, sample SAMEA2338711) | human gut metagenome | biome: human gut; feature: human-associated habitat; material: faeces... | reverse complement strand
CAAAAGTCAATTCTGAATCATATTCTAACATCTTCGCAAATATTTCATATTTCAAACTAATCGGAAAAAGTTCACTACTTAAGCCAAGAATTTTGTTTATATTTTTTATTCCATCTTTTTCCAAATTAGCAATCTGATCATCAACTTTTTCAGTAAATTCATGTTTTTTTGTCTTTATGTATTCCAATAGTATGTTCGAAATTTTTTGTTTTTGTACCGATGTAAGCTTATCAAATTTATATAAAATATATGACTGTACTGTAAAATCGTTCTCAGAGGTTTGGTCCATAAGATAACCTCGAATATTCGACAAAGACGTCAAACGTCTTGCATTCTTATTAATTAACAAATAACTTTTGTCATCAAAATTATCTCTATTCGCGACATAAACTCCTTCAAATGAACCTATATCTTCTTCTATTATCCTTCGTATCTCACTTTCTTTATCCGACGAATAAAAAAGAATATCTGAGTCCATATTTTTAGCTCTTAAATCTGTTATTAATTGACTACCTACAATTCCAGATGATAATGAATAATCTATGAAAAAGATATCATAAAGTCTAAAACCCTTCTCATTATTTTTTATTTTCTCAAAAAACGACTATTGGAGGTAGAGGATGAAAACATCCTGCAAATTTTATTCCTTTCTGCGGGCCGTCCGTGGGAACTGGCGCAATGCCATCTTTGTCAGCTGTGGCTGCGATGCCTGTATGTATGGCTGGGAGAAGCCCTGTTCCGGATTCCTGCTGACAGTGGATGAGTGCGGGCAGGTCATGCTTCTGCCTGCGGAAACCATCCATGAACTGACCGGCGAGGAAGTAGAGCCCGCCGAGTGCAGCGCCGTCCTGTCGCACCGCTCTTTTGACGCCGCTTTTTCCAAGTACATCGAATGGCATGCGCCGGACCCTTCCGCATGTACGCTCAGGCAGCTTTGTCTGGACCCTAGCTGCAGCCAGAACAGCTGATTTTTACACAGAAAGACGCCATCGCGCCGCCTTTGGTGCGTCTTTGGAGGTGATGATTTTATGATGAAGCAAAAAACGATCAAGTGTCCTTATTGCCATGCCAATGCCTCTCTCCGTCCGGCCAGCGTGGTTTACGGCTTAAACCGCCGATCCCAGGGGAAATTTCTCTACCTCTGCGACCGCTGGCCCGCCTGCGATGCCTATGTGAGCGCCCATGACAGGACGCACCGGCCTATGGGAACTTTGGCAAATGGAGATCTCCGGCACAAGCGCATTTTGGCGCACCGGGCATTGGAACAGCTGCGGCAGAGCCGGCACATGGAAAAATGGGAGGTCTACATCTGGCTCCAGGCGAAGCTGGGGCTGGATGAACGGCAGACCCATATCGGCCAGTTTTCCGAATGAGGTCGTCCGCCTCTGCAGGCAGGCCTCAGCTCCTCCAGCCGCCGGACAGGCGGCAGCCTGACGGGAGGTGAGCAAATGACCAGTCTGACGAAACAGCAGCAGGAACTCGTTGCTCAAAACCTGCCGGTGGTGCATTGGGTGATCTGCGATTATATCCATGTGAATCCGACTATCTGCGGCCTGGAGTACAGCGATCTGTTCCAGGAGGGGTGCGTCTGGCTCTGCAAAGCCGCGGCCACCTTTAAGGATGATGGGCGGGCGCAGTTTGCCACCTACGCCAAAACGGTCGTAAAAAACGGGCTTCTGTCCTATTGCCGGACGATCTGTAACAGGGGCAAGATGTTCAGCCGGCTCATTATTGGGGAGCATGGGGAACTGGCCGCCGATGGCGAAGCCCTGGAGCCGCAGTCCGACGTATTTGACGCTCAGGTGTCCCTGATGGAAACGCTGTCGCTTCTGGAGGCCAGCAAGCAGGACTATGACGGTGTGGCCCGGCTTGGGATAGAGGCTCTGGCACTCAAGCTTCAGGGAATGCGGGTCACGGATATTGCGGAACTCTACCAGGTTCCGCCCTCTCATGTGGGTGCATGGATCTCTCGCTCGGTCGCCAAACTGCGCAGCGACCCCCGCTTTCTGGCAAGCCTGCTTTGAATCTGTTGAAAACCACGGCCTTCCCGCAGTAAAGGATATATAAAAGGAGGCATTGATCAATGGAACAGAAAACCTTATATACTGCAATCGGCCGTCTGGAGCGGGAAACCAATGGCTGCGGCCGGTCCTGCCCGGTCATCCGCCTTGGCGGTCAGCCCTACATGGTGGATATGCAGGAGCTGGTCGTCTGGACTGCCCTGAATTGGCGGATCTCCAAGTGGGAGGACATTTCTTTTCAGTGTGATAGGCTGGCCTCATCTATGGGCGGCGCTGTCAGCCGGCCCTGGGATGCCTGCGTGAACCGTCTGCTTACCCGCGGCCTGCTGGTCTCCGGCTGCGGAGAGACCGAATACGATGCGCTGTATGATCTATTGAGTTCCCTGGGCATCATTCCTACCAGCGGCTCTGCCCTGGTGCGCGGCGTATCGTTTATGAAGCTGGTATTCAGCCGTCGGGTTTCAGTCGGGCAGGCGCTGAAGCTGTTTCGCAAAGACCGCCGGACCGACTATGAATCCCGCGTCATGCGGCTTTCCCGGCAGGCCCTGCTTTCCACTGCTGAAATCATCAAATGTGTGGAGCAGGATGTCTTCTCCCTCCCCAGTGAGCGGGTCCTGATGGAGAAGGTGTATGGCGACAGCGAGACCACCTGCCAGAATATCGCCAGCCTGATGAAGAACAGCCGGAGCAGCCAGGCGGTAACGCTGGCCGTTGCCAACTTGTATCTGCGCCAGCAAATCATTTTTGAAAGGATCAGCACATGAAAAACCAATGGAGTCAATTTCCCTTTGTCCTGCGGCGCAAGATCCTGCTGACATTCCTGGCTGGGATCGCCAGCATAGCAGTCAGCCTTGTGATCTTCACTGTCGCCGCAGACCGCATTCTTTTGGTGCTGGGTGGATTCATTTTTGCCGCTTCTCTGGTGCTGGGCAGCAGCCTGTGGCGCACCGCTGCCCGGGGCCAGTACGAAGTGGTGGAAGGGATCTGCGCCAGTGTCAGCACCCCTATGCTGCGTCGTTACCGCAAGATCCAGCTGATTGATGAACAGGGTGCGGAGCGCACCTTGCTGTTGAGCAAAACTGCCAAGTTCCAGATTGGCGCCCGCTACCGCTTTTATTTTCAAAAAGGGAGCCGGCCTGCCGTCGGGAACGACTATCTGGACGCTGCCCTCTCCACCAATAGTTTTCTTGGATACGAGGTACTGGAGGACGCAGCATCCTGTGATGAAGAGCTGGAAAGCAGGGAGCAAACACCCCATGAGTAAAGAAAAGGGATACGGCACCAAAGTCATAGTTCTATTGTACCCGAAGGGACATTACAAGTAAACTTTGACTGATATGCCCATCTTTCATTCAACATATATACTACAACATAAAAATTACCTAATTGTGCAGAAAATAAAAATCCTTCTCCTATTTAATAGGCGGAATACTTAAAAGGAGGTCCACCCCAATGTATAAGCCCCACACCATTGAGCAATACAAGATCCAGCGTTTTCTGGACGAAACCTTTGCGATGGAGCATTTCCTGGTCTCACCGCTGTCCCGCACCTCGCTCTTGCTGGAGGATGAAACCGGCGAGCAGCTTGCTTTCGGCTTTTTGGATGACGAAGTGCGTGAGATCCCGCTCCCTCCGCCGGCCGACCTGGAAAAAATCAAAGATTTCATCCGGCGCTTCCGGGCCCTCAATCCCAAACCGCGTCTGCGTACTTTTGAAGATATTACCCGCTGGTGGCTGGACCACCCCAATCCCCTGACATACCAGCAGGCCCTTGGGCTGTCGGACGAGCTCTACCGACATTTTCTCTCCCACCCTATGATCGACGAGGAAGACGCTTATCGTCTGGCTTCTTCCGGGCTTGTCAGTGAAGATGATTACCGGGATATTCAGCTCTGGTATCTCGATGGCAACACCATCTCCCACTGGCTCGGTCCCTTCGGCGTGGATGGGACAGGCAATCTCTATCGTCTGATATTCGGCTACGGGACGCCGACAGCCCGAGCACTCAAATTCTATCTGCTGGATGATTACTACCGCGACATGAACCATATATTGTGATTTGCCTCGCTTAAATATCTATATATAGTATAATACCGCTTGACAAACACAAGATATAGTGCTACACTTATCTTGTAATTGATTTTTGTGCGTTTCCCCTTGTGGGATACAGACTTAGCTTCTGTACCGCAGATTAAAAATCTGCATTGCACACGCAGTCAAGGTTGTATGCTGTATCAAGTGTCAGTGGTATTGCCGCGCCCTTTCGGGGCTGGTATCTGCTGGCACTTTTTATATATAGATATTAACGCCAGAGGCGAAGAAAGGAAGTGTTATGGCACAAATCGTTGTATTTGGCCGAGTCATGCATGAGCTTGTCCCGAAAGAGGGCCAGTCAAAACAGCAATATGTCTGTTTCGACCTGATGGAGCGTTCCGGCAACACCCCGCCGGACTACTACCAGGTATGGGCCCGCGGTGACGATGTTACCCGGCTCATGCGGCTCAAGGTCAAAAAGGGAAGCATGATCTGGCTCACCGGATCGCAAAAACTGGTGGATGTTCGCCAAAAGGACGGAACCACAGTCAAGAAGCTGAAAATATGGCTGACAGACTTTGGATTTCTCCCCGGGCAGTCCTCCAAAGCAAAACCCGAAAGTGGACAGCATGACCCTGACGACGCGGCGCCTGTTCCGTCACCTTCCGAGGTGATGGATGGCGACCGCGAACCCCTGCCGGAATAAAAGCCGGCACTCCAGAGGGACCGTATCAAGTTTTCAGAATGATCTGAAGCTTGGTGCGGTCCCTCTTTTTTTGTTTTCAGGCAAAATTCTAAAGGAAGGACGGTAAAGAAATGAGTAATGACAAGGGACTTTTGAGCGGCAGCATCACCATCTTGATCGGTGCTGTCATCGCAATCATGGCTCTGGTGCGCGGGCCGTGGCAGGCGTGGTTGCTGATTGGGGTATTCACCCTTTGGGGGCTTTGGGTCGTTCTGATCCTCCTACTCCCGTATATGCAACAGGCCAAACGCCGCCGGCAGCGCCAGCAGAGAGAACGCCAGCTACACGTTGGAGGCATTTCCCAGAGCACATTCCAGGTCCCGGAACTGGAGGAGCCTGTTTCAGACGACCTGCTGCTCCGCTATGCCAACCATCGGATTCTGGCCTATCTGCGCTCGTCGTATGCTGACGCCTGCTTTGAGTGGTGTGAAAAACGGCCGGCAGAGCTGATCCGCACCAACGGAACTGGGCGTATCCGGCTTCATAATGTAGATGGATTCGACCATGCAGACATCACATTCGGCCAGGACGCGACTATCCAGTGTGACCTGCTCAAAATCGTGCCTCTGTCCAAGGCCGGCACAGAACAGGGCGATGAAGCCAATATCCCGCCCAACAAGCAGCCCATTGACCCGCGCATCTGGTACGAAAACTGTGGGCGCGAAGTCATGGAAACACTGATCGCCGACCTGAATTCCCGTGGACACAGCAAGCTCACATTGCGGGAAAACGGCGACATCTGTATCCAGCAGGATGATGAACTGGTGCCGCAGGAACATCTTGCGAACTTTCCCGCGAAGGTCTACTGGCCCCGCTTGGTGGAAGTGTTTGAAAGCAAGGGCCTTTCGGCCGAAACTACGGCGCAGGGCATCCAGGTCTCCTGGTGACCGCCACCGCTCAGAGAGGGGAGTGAAATCACTATGAAATCAGGGATCAGTCTTGTAGACATGGCAAAGGAAATCCAGCGCCAGGCCGATTTGAAAGCCGACTATGTGCTGGACACCCGCAGCCTTCGTCTGGAGCCTTTTGACTCGAAACTGTATCTCAACACCTATGACCAGTCCGGTGTCCCGGCGCTTGAGCCGCTGGAGGTCAATTCCATCGCCCACCGGCAGATCGGAACACACCTGAAGATCCCGGCGGCCTACTATGACAAGATGCTGGAGGAGTATCCCCAACTGCTGGCGCAGAATGTGAACGCCTGGTTCCAACGGGAGCCCTCTGTCCGTATGATCCGCACTATTAAGGGTACGGCACGGGCATTTTTAAGCAACCGCTACCGGCGCATTGACAACCTTGATATTGCGGGCATCGTCCTTCCCGTCCTTCAGGATATGGAGGGTATGCACATTGAGAGCTGTCAGCTTATGCACGGCTGCTGGAGATGGCCTGTGAGCAATGGGACCTGACTGGTTTTCATCGTGCCCTTTATGAGTATCATGCGGAAAAAATGAGGGAAATTGCAGGCAAATTTCAGGCCGGCATCGGCTATGACTATGACGCTGCCATGGAAAAATGCCGCAGGAAAAAGAAACGCAAGAAGAAGGAAGATGATTTTGGTGAGGATGCTCTTGTTCTGGCCTTCAAGCGGACAAAGCAACCCGCCGAGCAGATGAAGGAGGCAGATACTGATGTTGATGACTCTCCCTGGGAAGAGGACGAAGACGAACAGGAAAGTGACGACTGATCACAACACGACCCGCCCCAGCGGGTATCGGGATCGCCAGTCTGGTAAGCTGCAAGCCTACCGCTCTTTTGCTGCCACTCATTTGCATGTGTATGAGCGGTGCCGCCATTTTCGTCGCGGATAACTGAACGATTTTTGATCTGCGGGGCTAGGGCATTGTACCCAGCCCCACCCCACAAAAAGGAGGGAGCAATGATGATTTATCATCAGCCTGGAGAAGAATTTTGGCATGAGGGTGTCTGCTACAAAGTCGGCGGACGCATTGTTGCCAATGAAGCGAGCGATTACGCAGGGCTCTTCGGAAATATCCTTGAAATCCGCACCGAGGATGACCGGGAGACCGACAACGACACGCCGGACATCTACTGCGCGTTTGACCCGCCGGTGCTCTCTACGAATCGCCTTGCGCTGGAGCAGACCTTTTCACAGCTTTACCACGAACAGAAACACATCGAGGATCTGTGTCTGGATATGGTCATTATGGGGCCCGAAATGGTTGTTCCCCTTGAATATCCGGCCCAGGTATATCCCACAGGGACGCTCTATACAGTCGTTGTCCACTGGGCTATTGATGGGGAGTATGGTTCTTATGAAGCGATTTTCACGGAGCGCACCGACGCCTTACATCAATTTCACAATGACCTTCGGGAAGAATTTCTGGATGGAAGCATCCCACACTGGAAAGAAAGCAGCCGATTCGTTGAAGAAGAGTCTGCCAACAGCTATGAGTGCTACCTGGACGGTGAATACTGTGAGAACCATTTTTCAATTATGCTGGAACAGTGGGATCTGCCTCTCTCCCCTGCATTTTGCCGAAGTGCAGCTGAATTGTACCGCGCGGAATGCCTGCGGGATGATTTCATGGAGCATATTGAGAACTGTGACGATTTTCAAGAGCTCTCTGACACACAGAAAGAAGCACTACTGCGTTCTCCCAATTTGCCGCAGCGGATCGCCAACCAGCTGGAACACAGCTGCGCCTACGGTGAGGCTTACTGGCAGGCGGTGTCCGATGTGGCACGCACTCTGCTGAAAGAGTTGCGCCAGCAATCCGCAGGACATAGCCCCTGCTGACGCTGTGACACATAAATCATAATAGAATGGAGGTTTCACTACATGGACGAAAAAGAAAAGAAACTGCGTGAAGATCTGGAATTCCATCTGGATACGCTCCGGCGCAACCTGGAGGCCGTCTCAATGGAAGATCTGAAAACAAAGTACGCAAAGCCATTCAAAGACCTGAAAGATAACATCTGTAAGACTGCCACCGCATACACTCAGTACATTTCCCTCGGTGGTATCCGCGTCAAGAGCCGCTACGGCGACGAGGCCGTGAAATACATAAATGAGGCAATCAAAGATACTCCATACCTGAAAAAGATCTCCGAGGCCGCCTTTGAGCGACAGGACATGGATGAGATCGCGGCACTGGCAAGGCAGCTCCGTGAAGTAGTTTTGCAGAGCCTGCATGTGTTCAGCCTGCCGCTTTTCTGCCTGTATGTTCCTACGGAGTGTATGAATGACTACCACACTCCCCCGGAGATCTATAATGATGTCACTTCACAGGTCTTGCGGAACGAGGAATGGCAGCTTGCGGAGCATATCCGCCCCGGAGAACTGATTCCTGTGCAGATTATTTATGAGGTGCCTGCGCCGTCTGAGGAAGCGGCATGAAGCGGCCGCAAAAATACTTGAGCAGCGAGGCTCACGGCTATTTGAGGGAGGCGAAAGCCTGCTCTCTGGTCCTCAAAGACCTGGAGCGCATATCCGCCAAGCTGCAACGGCAAATTGATAAAGAGGCCGCCGCAAGACAGGCTGACTTTGAAGCCGCCATGCAGTACCACAGCGAGGCGGAAATTCAGGATGCTTACGGCTGGGATTTCATCACCGAGGCACAGTATCGTGCCTATTTAGATCTGTTCCGCCGTGGCAGAGAAGTGATAGAGGACCATCCTCCCACCATCTCTGAAATGGCGCTCTCCATTGTGCGGAAGGTCATCCGTGATTTAGAGGCGGACAAACGGGAATGTGAGTTTTCCGCTCTCACACCGGAGCAACAGGTCGTGGAACTGCAGCGCGCAGAACAGGCCCGAAAGGAATGGAAGGCACATATTGCCCAACTGCGGGAAAAACAGGGCCGTGTTCTCAAATCCGAGGATTTGGAGGCTTCACATCCTTAGTTTTCCTGCGCCAGCCAAATGCTCTGCCAAATAGGCAGAGGCCATCATTACAAAGGGATCGGCAAACCGTACCGCTACGGTCTGCCGGTCCCTTTCTTTATAAAGGAGTAGAATATGAAGAAAAAACCATCTCACCCAATGCTGAGGAAATACACCGTAACGATTGAAGAACAGATCGTTCAGGAGTTTCCCGTGGAGGCTTATGACCTTTCCCATGCGCTGGAAACAGCCGAAGCTGCCTACAAGCAAGGGGAATTGGTGGTACAGCCCTCAGCACCGACTACCCGCCTGATCATGGCACGGCACAACAAGACCGGGAAAACAACCGGGTGGAGAGAATTTTAATCATTACTACAAGGGAGAGATAAATATGAACTTATGGCATGACAAGTCTTATATTTCGCCTTCAGCCCCGGAATGGGTCGAACGGGGCTACGCTATGTACGATGTTCATTCGGTGCGCTTTCAATTTGTCTATACGGAAGAACAGAAGAAAGCCAACCGCCGTGCGCATACAGCGGCTGATGAGGGCCAAGCCCTGGTTATGGCCGCTGAAGCACGAAATTCTGTCATGAATCCCCTCATGGACGCCATCGCCCAAAATTTCGTCTGTTATCAGTATGAGGATACCGAGCCGGCGCCTTTCCGGAGCTGTCAGTGGGACCTCTTTTTCTGGTGCAATGATTTCAGCAGTACGCTTCACGGCTATGGCCTGTCCGGACGGGATTACTCCTACTTTACATTGAGTTTCAATGAGAATCAGACCGTGGAAAAGCGTGCCGAGGTCTGCTGGCGGCTGCTGCAATTTCTGGAACACCGCTGCCGGAAAAACCGCAATCTGGATGTTGCCGTCCAGTACAGCATCTGGTACGACCATGAGAAGATCGAAAAAGATGCTGACCGAATGAAATGTCTGCTGGCGGGCTGCAGCTGCACCTATGGCAGTAAGGACGGGAAGTTCCTGTTTGATAATGGCATTTTCTGCTTTCGTCCCAAGTACGCCAAGCGGCAGCTCTATCGTGTTTCTGATTCCGAGGTTCTTGCCCTGTGCTGGAAACTCGGCCTGACAGACGATGCTTCTGACGGCGGCCCTCTCGCAGCGGGAAGATGCAGTGCATGAAGTACAGAGAAATCTATGCCGCATTGGCAAAGTAAAGGATGGATGTCCCGGGGTTCCGCTTTTTGAAAGCACAGTTGATGCGGCCTGATGATTGCATCAAAAGGGCCAGCAAGCAATGCCCCAATACCATTTTAGACTTCAAAGAAAACGGGGGCGTTCTGAATGCCTCCTCCACCCTGCCCTTGACGGCAGGCTTATCACGAGGACCGGCAGGCTGCGCTTTGCGGCCTGCTGGTCTTCGTTCCGGGGGAAATCATGAAACCAATACCATTTAACATGAAAGGAACGGAATATGCCCTGACCATCAAGATTGCCACCTATCCGGAGGGCAATCTCGCCATCAAACTCTATCAGGAAAGCTTCGGCCAGTTGGTCTTCTGGGACAGCCTCACGGTCAATCCGGGCGGCCTGTGTCCCAAGGATTGTGGATATATCAATATCAGGTCCGCTGGCAAACGCTTTTACGCCTGGATCAAGCGTAATGGCCTGGGAGAACGCACCGGCCAAGTTCGGCTGGAAGACGGCGTGGAATATGTGGAATACCTCTTCAATGCCAAAAAGCTGAAAAAGCTGGACCCAGACGGCTACACCTACTATGAGCGGCGCTTGAAGGGAGAACTTGGCCGGCGATATGAGCGGCTCTATCAGGTGCTTCGGCGGCTGGCAAACTACATTCCGGATTTCCACTACACCGATTACAGCGGGTGGCGCAGGCTACAAAATTCCCTTGACGCGCCCCCACTGCGGGTCGAGGCCGAAGATCCGTCACATCACCGGCGCTTCACTTTTGAGCAGCGCGGAATTATCCTGCGGACTACGATCACAGACTGCGACACCAATCTTGCGCGGAGCAGTTTGTATCGCCGCCGGGAGGATATGGCCGCCGATCTGCTGGCGTTGTTTCAGGGCGAGCCCGCTTCTATCCCCTGGTCCGAAGCCCGCCGCAGAGAAAGCGACGCAAGGCATGACCCGCCTCTTGCTCAGACATTCAAAGAAACAGCCGAAGCCCGCCAGCGGGCAGCAATAAAGAAATCCAGAAGGAGGAGCACAAAATCATGAAAATCAAATTATATCCCAAAGACCTGTTGGAGACTGCCTGGCGTAAAGATAAAAAGCTGTATGCAGACGGCGATGCTGTAAAGCCGCCCCAATGCCTGCGGTGCGGCGCCCCTCTGGCAGCCCACCTGATGGTCAATGCCCTCAGCCGCTATGCGGATGTGCAGATCTGTGAAGCCTGCGGCATGGACGAGGCCCTTCGGGATGCCGCCCATGCTCCTTTGCCCCTTACAGAATGGGATGCGGTGAAGCGCGGCAGACTTCCGGCCTCTGAAAAAGGGCGCGTATGCTATTTGGATACCATCTGCACCTTTGAGGAAGTATTCCGGCACACCGATACACCGCCTATGCAGCTTACTGGCCGGCCCGTCAGTGAGATCGCCTACTCCCGCTCGGATTATGACGGCCATCGGTGGTGGACAACTTGGCACGATGGACCTGCGAAAAAGGCAGCGCCGGAGCTGGTGAAGGAGATCGACGATTTCCAGAATGCCCTGTTCAAGCTGCCTGCCTTCAAAACGCTGAATACTATGCGGCGGTTCTGCAGGTACGCGCAGGCCACCAGCGAGGCGACGGAGTTCAACCTCTATTCCGAAACAGATCACTTGTATATTTGGATTCGGCTGATCACTCGGTCTCGGGATTACAATGTCTATGTTCACTATTACGATAAGGCGGCTGTTGGAGGTAAGTAATGCGGCTGAGATACTACGACAAGCATGGTGCAGAAATTCAAGTCGGAATGCTGCTGCGCCATGATGGCGGCGCTATCGAGCGTGTCCTGGAGGGCGTCAATAGCAACGGAGACATCACGCTTGGCTTTGAGGCATCTGTCTCTGAAATTTATCCGCTGAGTGAGTTCAATTTGAGAGAATGGGAAATTGCGGCAGAGTAATTTTGACGCAGTGAGGCCGCAGGTTGGGAATTTCCCGGCCTGCGGCTTTTCAGTTCTTTTGTGATTCCTTGTATTCTTGAAAAGGAAAAAATAATACGCTGTAGCCTCCATGACAACAAGCTCTTTTTCGTTCATGGAGTCTAAAAGTACATCAATGTGTTTCCGGCAACTGTCTCCGCCACGGTTGCCCTCCGTATAGAAAAACTGGTCTACGGATATATCGAACAGCGTGACGAGCTTAAAAAACAGGTTGAAGCTGGGGTGCTGGCCTTTGTTCTCAATGTTCATAATGGTTTTGTCAGTCTTGCCGACCAATTCCGCAACATAGGCTTGCGTCCAGCCCTTTGCCTCTCTGGCCTGTTTCAGTGCCAGACCGAGCCCATGAAAGTCAAACCTTCTTTCATCTTGGTACATTCTCATATCACCCTATATCATTGTACATTTCGGGTTAAATTATGAAAATGAAGTGAAATTTGATATGAGGTGATATTTTATTTCCCGTCAGAGGGGAGGTTCGCCCTTGTCCTATTTCAGACCAGGAATTATAATAGAGACATCTGATAATTGATTTATAGATTATGTCGGAAAGGAAAACCGATTGGCAAGGAGCATAGACATGGAAAAAATTTTTAGTATTTTAATCATCGAAGATGACGTGCCACTCAACGACATGACAAAGCGACTTCTCACCCAACACGGCTATTATGTAACTTCTGCCTACTCGGGGAGCGAGGCGCTTCTGTTGATGGAGAAAGGCACTTTTGACTTAATTTTACTTGATCTGATGCTGCCCGGCATACCGGGAGAAACAGTATTGGAGAAGATAAAAAGTGCGATGGATATTCCGATTATCGGTGTGTCCGCTAAAACGGATATAGACAGCAAAGTGAACCTCATACGAAACGGCGCAGATGATTACATCACAAAGCCATTCGACAATCAAGAGCTGCTGGTTCGGATTGAAGCGGTGCTGCGGCGCTTTCAAAAATCCTCCGGCCTCAATAATGGCAAGACGCTTCATTTTAAGGACTTGTCCCTTGATACAGAAGCTATGGAGGCTAAAATCGGGAATACCCCCATTGCTTTGACACGGTATGAATATCTGATTTTACAGCTTTTGATGTCCGCACCCTCAAAAGTATTCACAAAGAACAATATCTTTGAAAGCGTGTGGAATGAAAACTTTATCGGGGACGATAACGCAATCAATGTCCACATTGGAAATCTCCGCAAGAAGTTTGCCAAAGTCAATCCAGAGGAAAAGTATATTCAGACGGTTTGGGGCCTCGGTTTCAAAATGCAGGGCTAATCCTTAGAGAAATCTTATAAAGTTTGCACACCGATCTGCTACAATAAGACGATATGGAAAGGGGATGATTGTTTGGAGGCTGCTTTGGAAACAGCCGGGTTGACCTATGTTTTCCCGGACGGAAACGGGATTAAAAATATCACATTTCAGGTAAAGCGTGGAGAAATCTATGCACTGTATGGCGGTCATAACGCCGGAAAATCTGTACTGTTGCAGGCCATTATTGGCACACTTAGACCTCAATCTGGTACGCTCAAATTATTTGGCAATATAGACTATCAGCAGGAGCGCCGCCGGATTGGATTTGTACCCCAAAAGCCTGTGACAATCGGCTCTCTGTCACCGGCTGATATGCTGCACTATTTTTCTTCTGCTTTTGGAAGTACAGAAAGCCGTTTTTTAGATATATTGCATCTGAACCTGAAAGAAAAAAAGGCGGTGCGGCGATTGCCATTATCGACCCAGCGTTTAGTGAATTTGGCGGTTGCTCTTTTGGGAAATCCAGATATGATAATTCTGGACGACCCTTTTTCCGGGCTGGATAAGGGAGAATGTGAACACCTGCTTTCTGTTCTGACCTATCTGCATGAAATGAACCATACCACGCTTCTAATCTCTGGACAAGATTATACGCTGCTTTCCCGGCTTGCATCCCAATATGGCGTGATGGCAGATGGCAAGCTGCTTTGTGAGCTTACGGCTGGGGAATTGAAAGAGAGCTGCCAGCGGTGCATAAAGATAAGAACCCCGCAATTAGAACGGGCTATTACGATTTTAAGTCAGCGGTTCCCGGATTTTGAAGTGTTGGGCCATGACCTGATTAGAATTTTTCATTGCAATGAGCAATCCGGGGAAATCAATACGCTGCTGGTTCATTCCGGGATAGAGGTATCGGAAATCTGGCTTGCCGGTATGGAGCCGACCGACTATCTTTTGAAAATGACAGGAGGTGCAAAGAGTGATCCAGACGATGCAAAGTGAGTTATTTCGTATCCGCAAAAACCGCCTGTTTTGGGTCTGCCTCGCACTGGCTGCTTTTTTTGTCTTTGCGCTTGCCCTGACATTTTATCATAATTCGGTAAATGGTATGCTTCCGGCTATATCACTGGTTTCGTTCACGGAGTTTCTATTTTCAGATTACAGCCTGATCTTTCCGTTGACGCTTTTTTTGTGCCTGTACTTTACAGAAGATTTTCATACCGGCACATACAGTATCGCACTTTCTAAAGGAACAAGCAGAGTACATCTATTTTTTGGAAAACTACTGGCCTCATGGATTGGCGTTTTGTTTTTTCTGTTTGTATGTTTTGGTGTTGCATATTTGTCCATTTTGATAATGGGAGCATCCCGGTATGACATAGACTATTCGTTTTCTGCAATCGGAGCCTTTCTTCTGCTTCAATGTCTGTGCTTTTTAGGGTACACCGCATTTCTCAATCTGCTAAGTTACCTGCTCCGGCATCGGATAATTGTCACGATTGCCGCATTTTTTCTGCTGGGGGTTTTGTATCTATACCTCACAAAGATAAGCACAGCATTGGATATGGATTATTCGCTCTACAAGTATTGGGTGGTAGGGCTTTCCCATAGCTTGCAGATCAATACCTTTGGGGAGAATTTAATGCCCATTTTGATTACGCTGGTAGTATATTTGTTTTTACCGACAGCCGTTTCGTTCTCCTTGTTTCAAAGGCTGGATTTGCGCGGTTTGGAAAGGCGGTGATGGCCGCATGATTGTGTTATGTATCTTGCTGGCAATGCTTTCCCTGTTTTTGTTCCTGAAACTGATTTATCAGCGGAAACTGGTTCGGAAAATCAAAAAGCAGATTGATTTTTTGACAGACCGGGATACGCAAACAGAAATCATGGTGGAAAAAACGGATAGGCCAATACAGGATCTGGCTACAAGTATCAATCATCTTCTGAAAAAATATCGCAGCATGGGTCAGGAAATCGAACGGAGCGATACCCTGTTCCGGGATACTATCACCAGTCTGTCCCACGACTTGCGAACACCACTGGCAACAGCAAACGGCTATATCCAGCTCTTACAGGAACAGGATTTAACCGGGGATCAAAAAGAATATGTAATGATTGCGGAAGAAAGAATTTCCGCTGTAAAGCTGCTTCTCGACCAACTGTTTGAATTTGCAAGGATTGA
>ENA-ORNG01001678-ORNG01001678.1-human-gut-metagenome-genome-assembly--contig:-NODE-1678-length-15227-cov-6.490377_pt1 | contig 15227 bp, 9 predicted proteins | sample MGYA00242113_ERZ509018 | MGnify/ENA primary metagenome ERZ509018 (study PRJEB26280, sample SAMEA2338711) | human gut metagenome | biome: human gut; feature: human-associated habitat; material: faeces... | reverse complement strand
GGACGATCTTGCCGTCGTGCCAGCCCTGGCCCTCGTCGTAGTCCATGATGAACATGTGGTCGGTGAAGTATTTCGCAAAGCCCAGCTTCGTCTCGTCGGCAGGACGGGGCTTGGGGTGCGTAGTCCTTATCACAGGGAAGTTGTATTCCATTTTTCATTCCTCCTGATGTTCATAGTACATATAAAAGCTGTTTGTAGGGGTGGAGCATCGATCAGACCCGATAGAGCTCCGCCCTCCGGTCGCGAAAGACATTGATCGAGCGTCGGATCCCCTCCAGCACATCCAGTTCGCATTCTGCGGTCAGGATCTGCTCCGTCTCCCCGGCAAGCGCCAGCGTCTCGCCCCACGGATCAATGATTGCGGACGCGCCGCCGTAATGTGTCTCGCCCGCGTCGCCGCAGGAATTGCAGCAGATGACAAACGCCTGATTCTCAATCGCCCGCGCGACCGTCAGCGCCCGCAGATGTCCGATGCGCGCCGCTGGCCACTGGCTCACGACGAAGAGCATGTCCATCCCCTGCACGGCGAGTGTCCGCGTCAGCTCCGGGAAGCGGATGTCATAGCAGATTACAAGGCCGCAGTCGTGTCCGTCGAGCCGGAAGCGGCAGAGATGATCGCCGGGCGTGAAATACGCATGCTCGCCCATCGGCGTAAACAGGTGCGTCTTATCATACTCTGCGACGCAGTTCCCCGCGCGGTCAAAGACGCACGCCGTGTTATAGACCTTTCCGCCGCGCACATTCGCGACGCTGCCCGCCACAAGATTCACGCCAAGCTCCGCAGCCAGCCCGCCGAGTTCGCGTTTCACCCGCGCGCAGTCCCGCTCGGCCAGCTCGGAAAGACGCTCTTTCGGGAAAAACCCGGTGTTCCATGTTTCCGGCAGGACAACCACGTCCGGTCCGCTCGCCATCGCTTCGCGGATGAGCCGCTTCGCTTTCGCGAAGTTCTCCTCCGGCTGCGCGAAGAGCATGTCCATCTGGATGCAGGCGGTCTTCATCCGGCGAACTCCTTCCCAGCCTGAAGCGCCTGCATGTTGAGGTCGAAAAGGTCGGCCTTGCGCGCCGGGATGACCTTGTGCAGCGCGTCCGCGAGGCTCTCCTCCCGGACACACCCGGTCTTCGCGATCAGCGCGCCGAGCAGGATCATGTTGGCAAGCGTCGGCATTCCCATGTCCATTGCCATCTTCGTGGCCGGGACGTAATAAGCCTCCACATCCGTGCGCGTAACCTTGCGGGCGATGAGCGTGGAGTCGAGGAAAATTTTCCCGCCCGGCTGCACGGCGTTTTCATATTTATCGAGCGAAGGGTTGTTCATAACCATGAGCACGTTCGGCGTGTTTACGATCGGCGAGCCGACCGGGGCGTCCGACAGAATGACGTTGCAGTTCGCCGTGCCGCCGCGCATCTCCGGGCCATAGGACGGCAGCCAGCTGAGCTCCCGCCCTTCGATGAGGCCCGCGTAGGCCAGAACCTTTCCGGAGAACAGCAATCCCTGTCCGCCGAAGCCCGCAATCACGATTTGATGATCTGCCATCTCTCAGCCCTCCTTGTCTCGGTAGACACCCAGCGGATAGTACGGGATCATCTTCTCGTCGATCCACTCCAGCGCCTTCTGCGGCGTCAGGCCCCAGTTCGTCGGACAGGCCGACAGCACCTCGATCAGTGAGAAGCCCTTGCCCTCCACCTGATAACGGAACGCCTTTTCGATCGCTTTTTTTGCGTTTTTCACGTTTTTCACATTGTTCACGGTCACGCGCTCGAGATACGCCGGGGCCTCCAGCGTCGCGAGCATCTCGCAGATCCGGATCGGCCAGCCGCAGGTGTTGACGTCGCGTCCATAGGGCGACGTCTGTGTGATCTGGCCGGGCAGAGAGGTCGGGGCCATCTGGCCGCCCGTCATGCCATAAATCGCGTTGTTGACAAAGATGACCGTGATATTTTCGCCGCGCGCCGCGGCGGAGACGGTCTCGCAGAGGCCGATGGACGCGAGGTCGCCGTCGCCCTGATAGGTGAAGACGATGTTGTCCGGCAGCGACCGCTTTACACCCGTCGCGACTGCGGGCGCACGTCCATGCGACGCCTCGACCATGTCACAGGTAAAGTAGTCATAGGCCAGTACGGAACAGCCGACCGGCGCAATGCCGATCGTCCGGCCCTCGATGCCGAGCGTGTCGATCGCCTCGGCGACGAGCCGATGGATGATGCCATGCGTGCAGCCGGGGCAGTAGTGGAATACGGCGTCGGTCAGCGCCTTCGGTTTTTCAAATACAACAGCCATCAGTCGTTCCCTCCTTCGTTTGCCTTACGGATCGCGTCCAGCACCTCATCCGGCGACGGGATCATGCCGCCCACGCGGAAGCAAAGGTCGACCGGCTTTTTGCACGCTACCGCCAGCTGCACATCCTCGCGCATCTGGCCCATGTTGAGTTCCACGCAAACGAAACGCTTCACCTGATCAGCGGCCTTGCGCAGCGGTGCCTTCGGGAACGGCCAGAGCGTGATCGGCCGGATCATGCCGGCCTTGATGCCCTGCTTGCGCGCTTCGACGATCGCGTTGCGCGACACGCGCGCGGTAATACCGCAGGACACGATGCAGACCTCGGCGTCCTCCATCATGAACGCTTCCCACATACACTCATTCTTCTCGATCTCGGCGTATCGCTCGAAGCGCTCGATGTTCAGCCGCTCGAGCTCTGCCGGGCTGAGGTAGAGGGAGTTGACAACGTGATGCTTCCGCTGGCACTTCGTTCCAGTGACGGCCCAATCCTTTTCAGTTGTGTCCGGGTCACGCGGCTCCGGCAGCTGCACGGGCTCCATCATCTGACCCATCGTGCCGTCAGCCAGCAGCATTGCCGGCATCCGGTATTTTTCCGCAAGGTCAAACGCCTTTCCGGTCAGGTCGGCCATCTCCTGAACCGACGCCGGAGCCAGTACCAGCACATGGAAGTCGCCGTGGCCAGGTCCGCGCGTCGCGAGGAAGTAGTCGGACTGCGATGGCTGAATGCCGCCGAGGCCGGGCCCGCCGCGCTGCACATTGACAATGACTGCGGGCAGATCTGCGCCCGCCAGGTACGAAATGCCCTCGCACTTGAGCGCGATACCGGGGCTGGAGGACGAGGTCATCGCCCGCTTGCCCGTCGCGGCCACGCCGTAAACCATGTTGATGGCCGCGATCTCGCTCTCGGCCTGCAAAAACGTCCCGCCGATCTTCGGCATTTTCTTCGCCATATAGGCCGCGACCTCGGTCTGCGGCGTGATGGGATAGCCCAGATAGTGGCGGCACCCGGCGAGGATCGCGGCCTCCGCGATGGCCTCGTTGCCCTTCATCAATACTTTTTCCTGCATCTTCCCGCCCTCCTTACTTTTCTACCGTAATGACACAGTCGGGACACATCGTCGCGCAGAACGCACAGCCGACGCACTTGTCCGGCTCCGTCAGCTCCACGGGCGCATGTCCCTTTTGATTCAGCCGCGTCTTCGACAGCGCCAGCAACCCCTTCGGACAGGCGTTCACACACAGGCCGCAGCCCTTGCAGAGTTCTTCCTGAAATATCAGTTTTGCCATCTTGTTCCTCCATTTATCGTAATTGGTAATATAGCTTCTGGATCTCCATCGGGAACAGGTTTGGAATGCTCCCGCGCAGCGCGTCGCAGAGCCGTGCAGCGCAGCAGGTCATCTTGAGCGGCAGCCCTGCCCGCGCGGCGACCGCTTCCGCATAGGGCATGCTTGACAGCACATCCATCGCCGCCGTCGCCTGCCCGAGATTCGTATTGTTGACGACTGCCGTGAACGGCAGCCCACAGGCGGCCTCGATTTCCCGCAGCACAAGGATCGTATCCGCTACCGTCCTTGTCAGCGGCCGGGCCCGGTTGATGACGAACAGCATCTCATAATCACCCTCCGCCCGGATCTCCGGAACATAGCGCCCCAGTGCCAGCGCTCCGCGGTCGTCTCCGCCGATGTCCAGCACGCCGCATTCTCCCCGCTCCGCAATCAGCGCGTAGGTCTCCTTCGGCATGGCCGGAACATCGAGATTCGAATTTGCAAACGGTGAGACGATCAGTCCGATCCCCTCTTTTTTCAGATCTTCTTCTGAATCCTTCGTCCGGAAATAGGGATTTACAATGTCAAGATCGGCCACAGTCACGGCTTCGCCTTTTCGCCGGAGCCACCGCGCATAATTCAGCGCGATATTCGTCTTTCCACTGCCGTAATGTCCGGCAAAAAGCGTTAGGCGTTTGTGTGTCATGGCCGACTCCTCCTTCAGAGCTTGCTTCTGATGATTTTTCCGCTGGTGGTCTTTGGAAGCGCTTCGCGGAATTCCACAATACGGGGATATTTGTACGGCGCAGTATGCGTCTTGACATAGGTCTGAATTTCTTTTTTCAGCGCGTCCGTGCCCTCGGTGCCCTTGACCAGTACGATGCTGGCCTTGACGACCTGCCCGCGGATCTCATCCGGGGCGGCAGACACACCGCATTCGAGCACATACGGCAGCTCCATGATGACATTTTCGATTTCAAACGGTCCAATGCGGTAGCCAGACGATTTAATGACGTCATCCGCACGGCCGACATACCAGTAGAAGCCGTCCTCGTCACGCCAGGCGAGGTCGCCCGTGTGGTAGAAGCCATCGTGCCACGTTTTTGCCGTGACCTCCGGGCTGTTGTAGTATTCGTAGGCAAGTCCGCAGGGAATGCCGTTTTGAATGTTGATGCAGATCTCCCCCGTGTCGCCGGCCTCCGCTTCATGCCCGCTGCTGTCCAGCAGATGCACATCGTAGAGTGGGACAGGCTTGCCCATAGAGCCGATCTTATGGCTGTCGCCAGCCAGATTGCCGATGATGAGCGTCGATTCAGACTGCCCAAAGCCCTCCATGATGCGCATGCCAGTCGCCTTTTCAAATTGGCGGAAGACCTCAGGATTGAGCGCTTCACCGGCGATAGACGCATGCTGAATAGAAGAAAGATCAAATCGGGACAGGTCCTGCTTGATCAGCATGCGGTACATCGTGGGCGGCGCACAGAATGTCGTGATCTGATACTTCGCAAACATCGGCAGAATTTTTTCTGCATCAAAGCGGTCGAAATCATAAACAAACACAGCCGCCTCACACAGCCACTGACCGTAGAGCTTTCCCCAGAGGCTCTTGGCCCAGCCGGTGTCGGAGATGGTCAGGTGCAGCCCGTCCGGGTTGACCTGATGCCAGTATTTTGCAGTGATAAAATGTCCAAGCGGATATTTATAGTTGTGTGCTGCAATTTTCGGGTATCCGGACGTACCGGAGGTAAAGAACATGAGCATTGGCTCGTCGCCGCAGGGCGCGTCGTCCCTGCGCGTATAGCGGCGGGAAAACAGGCCGTATTCCGCATTGAAATCGTGCCAGCCGTCCCGGCTGCCGCCAACCATGATCTTTGTCAACTTCATCCCGGTGTCGGCCTCTGCAATGTCGACATGGTACGCAGTATCGCCGTCTGCCGTGCAGAGAACTGCACTGACGCCCGCTGCCTGGAAGCGGTAAGAGAAATCATGCTCCACGAGCTGATTGGTAGCCGGAATCGCAATGGCGCCGATCTTGTGCAGACCCAGAATGGCAAACCAGAACTGGTAATGCCGCTTGAGCACGAGCATCACGCGGTCGCCGCGTCGGATGCCGAGCGAGGTAAAGTAATTGGCGGCCTGGCTGGAAGCATCTTTCATGTCCTTGAATGCGAACCGCCGCTCCGTTCCATCCAGAGCCACATGCAGCATGGCGAGCTTTTCAGGCTTTTCACGGCCCAGCGCATCCACAATGTCAAATGCGAAATTGAAGGATTGCTCATTTTTGAAAGCGATGGACTGCAGTTTCCCATTTGCATCCTCGGGCGCATCGACGAAGCGGGTGTAAATGCGCGCCTCCGGATCCGGACTCTGCGCCGTCTCGATCATGGCAGCGCGGTCGCCGCCGGCCTCCGGGAGGCTCGGCTCCTGTGGGCGGAGCACGATCGCATAGAACAGGCAATCCTGACCGTCCGCAGCAACCATGCCGTGCGGAATGGAGCTGTCATAGTAGATGCAGTCGCCTTCATGCAGAAACTCGGTATGTCCGCCGACCTGAACTTTCATACTGCCGCGAATGACAAGATCACATTCCTGCCCGACGTGGCTGGTCAGCTCAATGTCCGAATAGAATGCTTCATCAGAGTATTTGTTTTCAACGAACAGCGGGTCTGCAATGCGGTTCTGAAAGCCGGAGGCCATGTTGTAATAGATCATCTCATGGGCCTGCTCGATCTTCTGTCCATTACCCGCGCGTGTCAGCGTATAGGATCGAAGCTTTGGGCTGCTGCCCTCGATGAGATCTGTAACGTCAACGCCAAAAACCAGCGCGCAGCGGTAGAGAAAAGCGAAGTTGAGGTCGCTCTGCCCGGCCTCACAGCGAAGATATTCTTCTTCGCTCGTGCCCGTTTTCAGCGCCATCGTCTGCGCCGAAAAGCCGGAGATCTCGCGCAGCTCTCGGATGCGTCCCGCCATTTCCTGAATTTTGAAGTCCAGCCCTGTGAGTGTTTTTTTCATGGTGTTACCTCCGTGGATGCAAAAAAGCCCGTCTCAAAGAAATGATTCTTTGAGACGGGCTGCATACAGCATACCCGCGGTACCACTCAAATTGCACCTGCCTCACGGCAGATACCACTCATCGACTTCCAGCAAAGTCTAAGCACTGACGCAGCTGACGCGGGAGAGGTCTACTTGCCATTACGGGCGTTCTTCTCTCCGGCTCGGGAGCTACAAATTCTGCGCGTCTGTTACCGGTTCACACCATCCACCGGCTCTCTGAAACAGGACTTGCGCGGAACCCTCTCCGTCGTAGCCTTTATTGTTGTTAAGAATCATAACGAAAAAGTATGCAATTGTCAAGAAAAATTTTCGGTGGTTTTCTGTTGTCATCATCCCTGTCTGCCAGAGCTGCATATGGGGGCAAACCAGCGAAACCCAGAGAACACATATTGAGCGTATGCCGGTCCGGTTCAATCGCCGCATCGTCGAAAGATCCCGGTTATCAGAGCTTGCTTCGGATGATCTTGCCGCTGATGGTCTTCGGGAGCTCTTCTTTGAACTCCACAATTCTCGGATACTTATACGGCGCGGTATGCTGCTTGACGTAGTTCTGGATTTCCTTCTTCAGCTCCTCCGTGCCCTCGGTGCCCTTGACGAGCACGATGCTGGCCTTGACGACCTGCCCGCGCACCTCGTCCGGCGCAGCGGACACGCCGCACTCGAGCACATACGGCAGCTCCATGATGACGTTTTCGATCTCGAACGGCCCGATGCGGTAGCCGGAGGACTTGATGACGTCGTCCGCGCGGCCAACATACCAGTAGAAGCCGTCCTCATCGCGCCACGCGAGGTCGCCGGTGTGGTAGAGTCCGTCGTGCCAGACGGCCTCAGTACGCTCCTTGTCCTGATAATAGCCGAGGAACAGCCCGCAGAAGTGCTCTCGTCCCGCGGTATGGATGACGATCTCGCCCGTGTCGCCGTCGGCAGTCGGGGTGCCGTCCTGATTGACAAGGTCGATGCCGTAGCCGGGGATGGGCTTGCCCATCGAGCCGGGCTTGAGCGGCTGGCCGACGAGGTTCGCAATGCCGAGCGTCATCTCCGTCTGGCCGAAGCCCTCGGCGATCTGCAGCCCCGTCGCCTTTTCAAACTGATAATAGACCTCCGGGTTCAGCGCCTCGCCCGCGGTCGTTGCGTGCTGGATGGAACTGAGGTCGAAGCGGGACAGATCCTGCTTGATCAGCATCCGGTACATCGTGGGCGGCGCACAGAACGTCGTGATGTTGTATTTGGCGAACATCGGCAGGATCTTCTCGGCGTCGAACCGATCAAAGTCGTAGACGAACACCGCACCCTCGCACAGCCACTGGCCATACAGCTTGCCCCAGAGCGCCTTGCCCCAGCCGGTCTCGGAGATCGTGAAGTGCAGTCCGCCGGGCTGCACCCAGTGCCAGTACCGGGCCGTAACGTAATGGCCCAGCGCATATTTGTAGCTGTGAACAGCAATCTTCGGATAGCCGGTCGTGCCGGACGTGAAGAACATGAGCATCGGATCGTCGCCGCAGGGCGCGTCGTCCTTGCGCGTGTAGCGCCGGGAGAACAGGCCGTATTCCGCGTCAAAGTCGTGCCAGCCCTCGCGTTTGCCGCCGACGAGAACCTTCGTCAGATGCGCACCCGCGTCGGCCTCCGCGATGTCGACCTGATGTGCCGTGTCGCCGTCCGCCGTACAGACGATCGCGCTCACGCCCGCCGCCTTGAAGCGATAGGCGAAATCATGCTCCATCAGCTGGTTCGTCGCCGGGATGGCGATCGCGCCCAGCTTATGCAGGCCGAGGATCGCAAACCAGAACTGATAGTGCCGCTTGAGCACCAGCATCACGCGGTCGCCGCGCTTCACGCCGAGTGACGTGAAATAGTTCGCCGCCTGACTCGAGGCGTCCTTCATGTCCTTGAACGTGAACCGCCGCTCAGTCATGTCGTTTGCGACATGCACCATCGCGAGCTTGTCCGGCTCACGCCGCGCGAGGCCGTCCACGATGTCGAATGCAAAGTTGAACTTGTCCTCGTTGCGGAACTCCAGCCGCTCCAGCGAGCCGTCTTCCTTTTCCACCCCGTGGACAAACTGGTCGCAGAGCAGCTGCTGCTCCGGCGTCTCCTCGAGCGTCCGCGTCCGCACGGACAGGTCCTGCTCCTTTTCGCTGCTCGCCATGATCATTGCGAGGAATACACAGTCCTGCCCATCCACGGCGATCATGCCGTGCGGCGTGGAGCTCTTGTAGAAGATGCTGTCGCCCTCGTGGAGGACTTCCTCGTGCTCGCCGACACGCACACGGAGCGTCCCCTTCACGACGAGGTCAAATTCCTGTCCGGCATGCGTCGTGGTGTGGATCGGCTGGCTCTGCAGCTCCTTGGAATACTGATAGGTGACCCAATACGGCGTCGCCAGCTTCTGCCGGAACATTGCCGCCATATTCTGAATAGTGATGCCGTCCTCGCTGGCCGTCACCGGACCCATGCCCCGGCGCGTCACCGTGTAGCTCGAGAGCTTGGCGCTCTGGCCTTCGAGCAGATCCGTCAGCTCCACGCCGAACGCCAGTGCGCACTTGTGCATGAACGTAAACGGGAAATCGACCGTGCCCTGCTCATAGCTGTGATACTGCTCGACGCTGACCTCGGTCTTCTCGGCCATCTCCGCTTCGCTGTAGCCGACGATCTCGCGCATCTCGCGGATTCGCTCTGCGATCTCCATCAGCGGGTTGGCAGCCGGCTTCTTGGTTTGCATCATCATAGTGGGTTCCTCCTGTGTTAAACTGTGTAAGTTGCTTCGAACGAAAAAACTCGCCTCAAGGATTCCTAAGAATCTTTGAGGCGAGTTTGTGAATCACAATACCCGTGGTACCACTCAAATTGCAGCTCTGAGAACTGCCGCTTCAGGCTCTGGCAAGCCCTATCCCGTAACGTGGGCGGACGAGAGGCGTCTACTTGCGAATGGTGTTCGGGCCTCCAGCTCGGAAGTGATAGGTCACAGGAGTTCGTGCTGCCGGTTTGCACCAACCACCGGCTCTCTGAAAGCAGTCCGTCCGACCGTCTTCGTCACAGCTTTTTTTGATTTGAACTTGCCCCAAATTTAACACAGTCTTTGCAGGCTGTCAAGTATAAATTTTACTAGGGTGTATCTGAAAACTCATGATGTGACCGGCAGCGAGGGATTTTTGCGTTGCGCAAGACATTTTTTCGCAGGAATACTGACGTATTTCAAGGAAAAATGACGCGGCGCACCGCAAAAAGGCCCGCTGTCCGGGTGCGTTGGGAGTTTTCAGATACACCCTAATACCGGCTATCGGTGCTTACCGCTTCATCTGCTCGGCGGTCTGCGCCGTGTCGATCCCGGCCGCGCCCTCCAGGCCGAAGCGCTCCGTCGCCTCCTCGCGCATCTTGTATTTCAGGATTTTTCCGGCTGCGTTCATCGGGAATGCGTCGACAAAATCGATGTATTTCGGCACCTTGTGCCGTGCCATGCTGGCCTTGATATAGTCCAGCATCTCCTCCACGGTCACGCTGCCGGGCTCCTTGAGGATGATGCAGGCCATGGCCTCCTCGCCGTATTTCTTGTCCGGCACGCCGATGACCTGTACGTCCTTGACGGCCGGGTGGGTGTAGATGAATTCCTCAATCTCCTTGGGGTAGATGTTCTCGCCGCCGCGGATGATCATGTCCTTCAGCCGCCCGGTGATGCGGTAGCAGCCGTTTTCGTCCCGGCAGGCCAGATCGCCGGAGTGCAGCCAGCCCTCCTTGTCAACGGTGGCGGCCGTGGCCTCGGGCATCTTGTAGTAGCCTTTCATGGTGTTGTAGCCGCGCGAGCAGAACTCGCCGTTGACGCCGTCCGGCACTTCCTCGCCGGTCTCGGGGTCGATGATCTTGCACTCGATGTGCGGGAAAGCGTAGCCGACCGTGTTGCACCGCAGATCGAGCGGGTCGCCGCAGGCGCTCATGGTGCTGCCGGGGGCGGATTCGGTCTGGCCGTAGACGCTGACGATGTCGGTCATGTGCATCTCGTCCGGCTGGGCGGCCCGGCGCATGAGCTCCGGCGGGCAGCCGGAACCGGCCATGATACCGGTGCGCATGTAGGAAAAATCGGTCTTTTTGTAGTCCGGATGGTTGAACATGGCGATGAACATCGTCGGCACACCGTTGAAGCAGGTGATGCGCTCCTGATTGATGCAGGCGAGCGAGACCTTGGCCGAGAAATACGGCATCGGGCAGAGCGTCGCGCCGTGCGTCATGCAGGAGGTCATGGAGAGCACCATGCCGAAGCAGTGGAACATCGGCACCTGGATCATCATCCGGTCGGCCGTGGACAGATCCATCCGGTCGCCGATGCACTTGCCGTCGTTGACGACGTTGTAGTGCGTCAGCATGACGCCCTTCGGGAAGCCCGTCGTGCCGGAGGTGTACTGCATGTTGCACACGTCGTCCGGCCGCACGCCCGCGGCCATGCGCAGGATCTGTTCGCGCGGGACCAAGTTGGCCCGGTCCATCGCCTCGTCGAAGGTCAGGCAGCCCGGCATCCGGAAGCCGACGGTGATGACGTTGCGCAGGAACGGCAGCTTGCGGCAGTGCAGGGCGGAGCCGGGCTTTGCGTCGGCCAGCTCCGGGCAGAGGGTCTGGATGATCTCACGGTAGTTCGAGTCCAGACAGTGGTCGATCATGACGAGCGTGTGCGTGTCGGACTGCCGCAGCAGATATTCCGCCTCGTGGATCTTGTACGCCGTGTTGACCGTGACGAGCACGGCGCCGATCTTCGTCGCGGCCCAGAAGGTGATGAACCACGCGGGCACGTTCGTGGCCCAGATGGCGACCTTGCTGCCCCGGCGCACGCCGAGCGAGACGAGCGCGCGGGCAAAATCGTCCACGTCGTCGCGGAACTGCGCGTAGGTCCGCGTGTAGTCGAGTGTCGTGTATTTGAACGCGTACTGGTCCGGGAATTCCTCGACCATCCGGTCGAGCACCTGCGGGAAGGTCTCGGAGATGAGGCTGTCTTTCTTCCAGACGAACTTGCCGGTATGCGCGGCGTTATCGTAGAGCGTCTTTTTCTTGCCGCGCGGGGAATCGAAGCGGTGCATGTAGTTGACGAAATGTGGGAAGATGACCTCCGGGTCGGTCAGGTCGGGCATCCATTCCGGCTTCCACTCGAGCGAGATGAACCCGTCATAGTCGATGGAGGACAGCGCCTGCATCATATTGCCGACGGGCAGCGTGCCCTCGCCGATGAGGTCATAGCTGCCGTCGTCGTCCGAGTCGCGCAGGTGAACGTGGCGGACGTAGGCACCGAGGTTTTTGATGGTCGTGTCGGCGGATTCGCCGTGGTCCCGGTAGGGATGGTGCATGTCCCAGAGCGCGCCCAGCTGGTCGCAGGCAAACGCATCGAGCAGCGTGCGCAGCCGGGCCGTGTCGGAAAAGACGCCGCTGGTCTTGAGCAGGATCGTGATCCCCTGCGCCTCGGCGGCGGGGAGGAGCGCTTCGAGTGCGGCGGAGATCCGCGCGTCGTCATCGCGCTGCGCAGTCACGGAGACATACGGACACTGCACGTCGTGCGCCAGCTGCATGAGGGCTGTCACGGTCTCGGTGCAGTCCTCGCCCGCGATGTCGCAGGCGGTATCGAAGCACGGGATGCACAGGCCCTTCTGCCAGAGCTCCCGCGCCGTCGCGGCGGCGGTATAGCGGTGCAGCGGGCCGCCGCGGCCGGTCAGCTCCGGCGTTTTGTGGACGTTATAGAGCTCGACGCCGCCGAAGCGCATGGTCTCGGCCATCTGCACCTGCTGCTCCCAGGGGATCTGCTGCCAGCCGCGTGTGGAAAACGATACATTCATGTGCTGCTTCCTCCTCAGGCGTTCGCCGCTTCTTCGTAGACGATCTTGTTGATGGCGTTGAGATACGCGTGCACGGACGCGCCGATGATATCGGTCGAGATGCCGCGGCCGGAATAGAGCTTGCCGCCGCTGCGGAGCTTGACGACCGACTCGCCCATGGCCTCGCGGCCCTCGGTAACGGCCTGGATCTGGAAATCATCCAGCTCGTAATGGCGGCCGAGGATCGATTCGATGGCCAGGAAGGCCGCGTCGACTGGGCCGTCGCCCAGGCTCACGCCCGAGAGCGTCTGGCCGTTTTTCGTGAGCTTCATCTGCGCCGAAGCGCTGATGGTGTTGCCGGTGTTGATGACGTAGCTTTCGAGCCGGTACGTCGGCGGCACCTGCAGCGCGGCGGAGGCGATGATGGCGTCGAGCTCCTTCTCGCCCACGGTCTGCTTCTTCGCCGCGATGCGGCAGAAGGCCTCGTAGACCTTCGCCCCGTCCTCCTCCGAAAGATCGTAGCCGAGGGCGGCGGCCATCTTCATGACGGCCTCCTGCGTGTCATGCACGGTCAAAACTGCGCCGGAGGAGGTCTGCACGCCGTTGTCAAACGGCGAGAGCTGGCTGCGGCCCGTCTGACACATCCATGCGATCTGTGACAGCAGGCGGTTCATCTGCGTGAACTGCAGCGTGCTGACGACGCCGAAGTCCTGGGCTTTGGCCGCCAGCAGCTTCGCCATGTGCGCGAGGTTCGCAGTGTCGACGCAGTAGGCCGCGGCCTTGATCTCGTCGGCCCCGGCGGCGATGGCGCTCACGGCGCACGCGTCCGCCATCGACAGCGTGGCCGAGCAGCTCACACCGAAGCGCACGTCCTTCGTCTGCGGCACGGCCTCGCAGATCCCGCGCACGAAGCTGCCGAACGCGTCCGGCAGCATGTTCCCCGCTGCGTCGCAGACGGTCACGCCGGCTGCGCCGGCCGCGATCGCAGTCTGCAGCGCCTCAGCGAGGAAGGCGGGATCGGCGCGCGTGGCGTCGTCCGCGAGGAATTCCACGTCCTCGCAGACCGCCCGCGCCGCCGCGACGGTCTGGCGGATCGCCTCGAGCATGGCGGCGGGCTTTTTGCCCGCGAGGTATTCCATCTGCACGGCGCTGACCGGCGCGGGGACCTGGATGCGCGGGTGCTTCGCCTCCCTGAGCGCGGCCCAGACCAGCGAAACGCTCGCCGGGTCCAGCGCGACCGGCACGCACACGGCGCTTTCCTTCACCGCAGAGGCGACGGATTTGATGAGCAGACTGTCGATCTTTGGGTTTTCGACCGCGTGCAGCTCAATGACGCTCACGCCCAGCCGGTCGAGGAGCTTGGCAAGCTCGATCTTCTCGCGGAACGAGAGCGTATAGCCCGCGGCCTTGCCCGCTTGGCGGATCGTGGTATCTGTCACGGAAATGTGTTTCATCATAGGTTCCTCCTTTTTTCGGAAAACAAAAAGTCCCTGAAGCCAACTGGCTTCAGGGACGAAATAGCTTCGCGGTACCACCCTGCTTATCCCCCGCCTCACGGCGGACGATCACTCTCGGACTCTGACAAGCCCATAGCCGGTAACGAGGCCAAACGGGCCATGCTACTTGTCGCCGTTCGCAGGGCCTACTCGGGAAGCAGACTGACCGCTGTCTTCGGTACCGGCTCACACCAGCCGCCGGTTCTCTGAGACGCTCCAACAGGGCCATAATTCCGTCATCGTATTTCGTGGTTATCAAGACTTGCGGCCATTAAAGCACGATTCCCACCGCTTGTCAAGTACACAGTCCAAGATTCGACATTTTCACAAAACCATGCGCCCTCTCCGCACCGCGTCTTTGTGCAATCGGTGCTCTGCGCACCCTTCAACCCAGCCCCGCCCAGCGTTCATGCTCCACGGCATCGGCAGTTGCGTGGGCCACGGCCACCTCCAGAATAAGCAGGAAATATCACACCTGCGCGTCGCGGTTGTCGTCAAAAATCGGCATTCCGAGCTGAAGATCGTCGAGCGACGACAGCGTCCGCCCCAGCAGTCCGTTCAAAATCACCGCCAGCTGCGCGCACGTCACCGCAGCGTCCCAGCGGCGCTGACTGGCACAATGGCCACCAGCAGCAGTATGATCAGAAACAGGGAAACGCAGACCTTTTTCATGGAACATCCCTCTTTGTATCCCCCCCTATCCTGCATCCTCAGGCCTAGGGTGTAAACCAGCAGACATTTGAACGAAAGAGAAGTCCTTCCGGTTTCCCGGAAGGACTTCCTTTTCTCTGAGCGGTATTTCGTTGTTGTCCTTGTGCGTGTTCGCCTTTTCCGGCGGGCGCGTTTTGTATTTTGGGAATCAGAACAGGTTCTTCTCGGTTTCCTTGTCGAAGAAGTGCATCAGCTCGGGCTTGAAGCTGTACTTCACGGGCTTGTGGCTGCCGTGGACAGCGTCGAGGTCGATGTCGGTCGTCGGGACGACGATGACGACGTCCTTGCCGTTGGAGTTGACGTGCAGATGCAGCTCGGAGCCCATCAGCTCGGAGACGTCGACCATGGCATCGATGCCATCCTGCGACAGATGGATGTGAACCGGGCGGACACCGGCGATGATATCGACAGGAACCTTGTCCATCTTCTTGAGCGCTTCCTGTTTGTCGGCGGGCAGCTCGAAGTCCTTGCCCTGCACGGTCGCGACGTACTTGTCGCCCTTCTTGGACAGCGTTGCGTCAAAGAAGTTCATCTGCGGCGTGCCGATGAAGCCGGCGACGAAGAGGTTTGCCGGATGGTTGAAGACCTCCTGCGGGGTGCCGATCTGCTGGATGAAGCCGTCGCGCATGATGACGA
>ENA-ORNG01001675-ORNG01001675.1-human-gut-metagenome-genome-assembly--contig:-NODE-1675-length-15254-cov-3.674058_pt1 | contig 15254 bp, 14 predicted proteins | sample MGYA00242113_ERZ509018 | MGnify/ENA primary metagenome ERZ509018 (study PRJEB26280, sample SAMEA2338711) | human gut metagenome | biome: human gut; feature: human-associated habitat; material: faeces... | reverse complement strand
CAGCCGTTTTGGCGGAGGCATTAAACAATTGGAGCCAATGGGACCGAATGGAGAGATCATTATGGATTATTCCATTTATGACGCGAAAGCGGCCGGTTTTAACAAGGTTGTATTTATTTTAAGAAAAGACATTGAAGCAGATTTTCGCGAGATTATCGGCCAGAGAATTGAAAAGGTCATTGATGTGGATTATGTATTCCAGTCTCTGGATGATCTGCCGGCCGGATATACGGCGCCGGCTGACCGTAAAAAACCGTGGGGAACAGGGCAGGCCGTTCTCTGCTGTAAGGGTGTTGTCAATGAGCCGTTTGCCGTGATTAATGCGGATGACTATTATGGCAAAGAGGCTTTTAAGAAGGTTCATGATTATCTGGTTGGCGAAGGTACGACAGACAAAGAATATGATATGTGCATGGCCGGATTTATCCTGAAAAATACATTGAGTGATAACGGCGCAGTAACCCGCGGTGTCTGTGTAGTTGATGAGAATGAGTATCTGACAGCGGTTGTGGAAACCGGCGGAATTATGATGACGCCAGAGGGAACCATTATTCATGAAGAGAACGGCTCTGACATGGCGATTACACCGGAACAGCATGTTTCCATGAATATGTGGGGCTTCACGCCAAATTTCTTAAATGAGCTGGAAACCGGCTTCGAAGCATTCCTTTCTGAGATTCCGGAAGGGGAGGTAAAACGGGAATATTTGCTGCCAACAATTGTAGATAAGTTAATTAAAAGTGGTAAGGCTTCCGTCAAAGTGCTTGAAACAAAGGATAAGTGGTTTGGCGTAACCTACAAAGAGGATAAAGAGAGCGTTGTAGCCGCATTTAAAAAACTCATTGCTGACGGTGTATATCCGGAAAACCTTTGGGGGTAAAGCGTAGATGAATCCATCGGCGATTATGAAAATTATGAATGCAAAAAATAAATTTGTGGAAAATCATCCCAAATTTACGGCTTTTTTAAGCGCTGTCTATTCAAGAGGCATTGATGCCGGAACGATTATCGAGATTACAGTGACAAAACCGGGAACAGAGCCTATTACGTCAAACATCCGGGTTCAGGAGTCGGATTTGGAATTGTTGAGAGGTCTCCAGAATTTGGGGAAATAAGAAAAATTAAAAAAAGCGCCAAATAATACAGAAAATTATTTGGCGCTTTTTGATAATTGTGCAGAGCCCCGAAGGGGGACTGGTGATTATGCTTCCAGATATTTTTTTGCGTCCTTATATACTTCCGGCCAGTTGATTAGATGAAACCAATTGGTCACATAATCTTTTCTCAGGTTTTTATATTTCAAATAATAAGCGTGTTCCCAGACGTCCACGTTGAGAATAGGAATATAGCCGTTAGAAATCGGGTTATTCTGGTTTGGCGTTTTGACAACCTCCAGCTTTTTGTCGGGATTGACGGTGAGCCAGGCATAGCCGGAGCCAAACTGGCCCATGGCATTTTCACTCATAAGTTCCACAAATTTTTCATAGGAACCAAAGGCTTCCGTGAGATAAGGCTCCATGGGGTTTTCATTGACAGGCGGGTGAAGCAGGCTAAAAAACATCTGGTGATTATAAACGCCGCCCGCATTGTTCATGACTCCCTGACGGAGATCTTCCGGTAAATCGTCCAGATTCGTAAGTAAATCTTCCAGTGTCTGGTTCTGATATTGTGGGTAATCCTTCAAAATATTGTTCAGATTGTCCACATAGGCTTTTAAATGCTTGTCATGGTGATAGTGCAGCGTCTCTGCATCCATATAAGGCTCAAGGGCATCATAGTCATAAGGCAGAGGCATTACAGTAAAGGGATAAGTTTGCTTCATTATAGAGTCCTCCTGTTTTATTTTAATCTTTCGTTAGTATATGCTTTTTTGGAGGAAATATACTTGAAATTACACATCCATACTTCCGGAGCGGAAGCCTTCCAAATCGAGGGTAATATATTTAAATCCAAGGTCCTTCATCGCTCTGGTGATGGCCTCGTGCTGGTTCATGAAATGGTTAAAATCTTTCGTATCGATTTCGATTCGAAGAATCGGCTGGTGGAATCGGAGGCGCACGTTATAGAAGCCGAGACCGCGCAGCCATTCTTCCCCCCGATGAATCGTGTCGAGCAGTGCATAGTCAAAGGGCGTATCATAGGGGAGACGGGTGGCCATGCACGGCGTTGAAGGCTTGCCGGCGGTAGGAAGCCCGGCTTCGGCGGAGAGACGGCGGATTTGGGCCTTGGTTAAATGACAGTCGATCAGCGGGCTGTAGACGCCGGCTTCCCGGACGGCCTGGAGGCCGGGGCGGTAAACCTTCGTGTCATCCACATTAGAGCCTTCACAGAAAAAGGTGTATCCAGCGTTTTTTCCGGCCTGGAGGAGAGACTGGAAGAGCAGGGATTTACACAGATAACAGCGGTTTTTTGGATTGTGAAGGATACGGCTGTCTGAAAATTCGTCCACTTTGATTATCTGGTGTTTGGCGCCAAGAGTGAGGGCGAGGGCTTTGGCCTCGGCGGTGTCGCCGTGGGGATGAAGCCGGGTCTCAAAGGTCACAGCCAGTACCGGTTTGGTGGCTCTGGTTTCTTTGACGGCCCAGCAGGCAGCAGCCAGAAGAAGGCTGCTGTCAACACCGCCGGAGAAGGCCATGCAAATGCCCTCCTTTGTGTGGGGAGTAAAATAATCGATTAAGGCTCTCACTTTTTATCTCCTTCAGGCAGGGCCTTTTTATGCTCGATTGCCTTTGGTTCGGCCATGGCTTTGGAATAGCCGCCGTAAAGGTCATAGGCAAGGGCCTTGATCATGGCATAAACCTCAGGGAAGGCGAGGTGATTTTTTTCGGCGATATTAGCCACATCGTCATTTTCCGGATAGGCATAAATGCGACCCTTCCAGGTCGTGTATTTTACATGAGCCTTACCCCATGGTGTGTCTACGGTCCGGACCTCCCGCGGAAGAATGGTTCGTTCTACCGGATATTTGCGCAGACCAATGGTGGTCGTATGTGTAAAAATAATATCTTCCATTTTTGGAATCAGTGATTCTCGGCAAAGGACTGTCAGCATAGTTCCCGGACGGTTTTTCTTCATATAAATTGGCGTTGTGTAGCAGTCTTGAGCGCCGGACTCAAATAACTGATTGGAGGCGAAGGCAAGAGCCTCGCCGGTACAGTCGTCCAAATTGGTTTCTATTTTCCAGATTGGTTCTAAATCCACTTCCCGTTTTGCAGAACCAAGCTCCCGTTCCTTTGGTTTTACCGGGGCTGGGTGTTTTTCTGAGTTCAGAGCGATTTCAAAGCTTTCCGAGGTGCGGACAGCGCTTTGAGCATTTGAAACAGATGTTTCAGTAATCGTTACAGATGGTTTTTCGTCCAAATCTTCAATCAGCATAGCTCTCAGAATACTGGCCTTTTCATAGTTGCGTTTGCCGGCGCCGATACCGGTTTTTAATACCCGGAAATGCTCTGGAAGTTGATGGCCTGTTCCGAGAGCGGCGGCGATGGCAGCTCCGGTCGGGGTGACGAATTCTCCTTGAATATTCATAAGGTGCATTGGAAGCCCATAGGCGGAAACAATATTGGCAACCGCCGGAACAGGAACAGGAAGGACTCCATGCTGACAGCGGACGGTGCCCTGACCTTCGTAAAGTTCGGAAACAATGACTTCCTGAATATCTAGAGCGTCAATGCAGACCGCGAGAGCGGTGATGTCAACAATGGAATCTACAGCGCCTACCTCATGAAAATGAACTTCATTCAGCGGCTTATTGTGAGCCTTAGCCTCAGCTTCGGCAATAACCTGAAATATTTTTAAGGCGGTCACTTTAGCCCGGCGGTTTAAACCACTGCTGTTAATAATGGCCTGAACACTTTCCAGATTTCGATGTTCGTGTGTATGGCTGTGCTCGTGATGGTGTTCATGATGAGCAGGGCCGTGGAGATATTCCATGTCATGATCGTGATTTTCGTGAGACTTATCCAGAATGACGTTAAAGTCACAGGCGTCAATGCCGGATTTATTAACCCGGGATATTTTTACCCGATATCCGTCCAGATTCAAGCTGTTTAAAGCATCTAAAAGGCTGGAATGGTCAACGCCGAGATCGATTAGAGCAGCGACGGCCATGTCGCCGCTGATGCCGGAGTAGCATTCTAAGTATAGAGTTTTTTTTCGCATAATAATAACCCCCTTATTGCGAATATATGCTAAATATAACACAAATGAAGGCAGAGAGCAACTTGCCGGCCAGGATTTGACATGCAGGCATATATCAGGGTAGAATAGAACCTGTAAGAAACGACAGGTATATGAGAGGCCGGGCGGAAAACCGGCGGGGATAAGGGAGCAGTAAAAATGGGAAGTAAGGAAACATATTCGTTTGAGGATTTCGAAAAAATAATTGCCCGTCTGAGGGCGAAGGACGGCTGTCCGTGGGATCAGGTTCAGACCCATGTAAGCTTAAGAGATGGTATCATTGAAGAGGCTTACGAGGTTGTGGACGGCATTGACACCTATCAGGCGACCGGCGATGATAGCAATCTGTGTGAGGAACTGGGAGATGTACTGATGCAGGTGGTTATGCACGCCAGAATTGCCGAGGAGGAAGGACGTTTTACGATGGCGGACGTTATTCGGGGAATTTCAGAAAAAATGATTCGGCGCCATCCCCATGTCTTTGGTACGGCCAAGGCGGATACACCGGAAGAGGTACTGAAGAATTGGGAAGAGATTAAACAGAAGGAGAAGCACGAAGAGACGGTTACCGCAGGTATGAAGCGGGTGGCTAAGGCGCTGCCGGCCAATATCCGCGCGGCAAAGGTTCAGAAAAAGGCGGCGAAGGTCGGTTTTGATTTTGAGGATTACCGGCAGGTGGCCATGAAGGTTGAGGAGGAACTTGGAGAAGTGATGGAAGCCGCAGAAAAAGGGACTTCGGAGGCTGTTTTTGAGGAATTTGGGGATTTGATGTTTTCGGCAGTAAATTTGTCGCGCTTTTTCGATGTAAATGTTGAAAATGCCTTGACAAACGCAACAGAAAAGTTTATAAATAGATTTGAATATATTGAGAGAACCGCCGAAAGACGGGGGGTGAACCTCAAGGATATGACTATCCAGGAAATGGATGAATTATGGAGTGAGATTAAACATTTAAAAGACAGGGATGTTTAAGGTAAAGGAAATTCAAGGAGGAGTATGAGAATGAACAAAACAGAATTGATCGCAGCTATGGCAGAACAGGCAGAATTATCCAAAAAAGATGCTGAAAAAGCTTTGAAAGCTTTTGTAGATATCGTAGGCGAAGAACTGAAAAAGGGAGAAAAGATCCAGATGGTTGGTTTCGGTACTTTTGAAGTGAGCGAAAGACCGGCCAGAGAAGGACGGAACCCACAGACAGGCGAAGCTATGAAGATTGAAGCTTCTAAGGCTCCAAAATTTAAAGCCGGTAAAGCTTTAAAGGATTTGGTAAATAATAAATAATCGGATGCGGTTAGACAAATTTTTAAAGGTATCCCGTTTGATTAAACGGCGGACGGTGGCAAACGAGGCCTGCGATGCAGGAAGAGTCTCAGTAAACGGCAAGCCAGCGAAGGCCGGGGTTGCGGTAAAAGCGGGGGATATTATAGAAATCGGATTCGGAACTCGGACGGTGAAGGTGGAAGTTCTGAACGTGGCCGAGACGGTGCGTAAGGAAGAAGCTAAAGAGCTGTTCAGGTATTTATAAGAATATTAACGAAAGCCTTTCCATATATTTAGATTAACTTAATGTAATCTGAGTGTGTGGGGAGGCTTTTTTATGGATGAAAGAATTGGGGGAAAGAATCATAAACTGACTTTGTTCAACCGGAGCAGCGCCCAGATGACCGGAGTTTTGGATGTTATTTCCTTTGATACAAATGAAATTGTTATGGACACGGAGGAGGGACTGTTGATGATTCGGGGCGAAGACCTTCATGTGAACCATTTGACGCTGGAAAAGGGCGAGGTGAATATTGACGGGCATGTCGACAGTCTGATTTATTCCAATAGCCAGAAGCTTCCCAAAAATCCGGAGAAGGGCCTTGGACGGCTTTTCCGTTAGATGATGAGCGCAGAGGTTCAAAGCCAGTTCTATCTTTTATTTCTGGCTTTTTTCTGGGGAATCGGTATGTGCTTCGTCTATGACGCTTTAAGGATTTTACGCCGGCTTGTCCGGCATTCTATTGTCTGGATAAATATTGAAGATATCCTATATTGGATGGCGGTTACTGCCGTTTTATTTTATCTCTTGTTCACATATAACCGGGGAGAAATCCGAAGCTTTACCATCGCAGGTCTTATAACCGGCAGCATATTTTATCTCAAAACCATTAGCCCGGTATACACAGCCCTCGTTTGCTGGATAATAAAGCCGTTTTTTCGTCTGTTTTCCGGGTTTTTGTCTCTTTTAAGGAAATTTCGGCATAAATCGGAGAATAACCATTGAAAATTTTTGCAGAAAAAGGTACAATGTAAACTATGTAACAGGTTATTTTAACAGAAATTTTAGGTGGAGATATATGGCGGGTAAAACAAGCAGGCGCAGGGTACGGCAGCGTAACCGGAGCGGAATGGCAGTCATTGGCTGTGTGGTCCTTATCCTCTGCGTTGTTCTTATGTATAACAGCGTGAAGTTAAATGATAAGCTGGAGGGATACCGGACAACCGTGGAGGAGCTTCAGGAGCAGATTGATGAACAAAACGAAGTCAAGGCGGTCCTGGAAAATAAAGAGGCTTATATGAATTCAGACGAGTATTACAAAGAGCTGGCCCGAGAAAAGCTTGGTTTGGCCGGTTCGGAGGATATTCTATTTAAGAAAAGCGACGAGTAAATCCGCAGCAAAAAAGCAGGGCACTGGCTCGCCGCAGGCAAAGGCTGTCGATGGATTGTGAGCAATAAGCATGTCCCCAGAACATAGGATGTTATTGTCTAAAGGCAGGCACTTGTGGGAGGGATATAAATGAAACGGATCCATATTCGTCAATGGATGGTCCTGTTGCTGAGCGGCTTTTTGCAGCATTCCGTATCTGGTCTTATGAACCCGATGGGAATTGCCTATTTTGCCGCGGCATATATGTGGCCGGAGCATCGAAGTCTGCTGCCCGTAATATCGCTGATTGGTATGGCGGCAGGTATTCCGCAGACGATGCTGCTAAAATATTTAGGAATACTTATCGGTATTATGCTCATAACTTATATACTGGAATGGAAAAAGGCTTGGGTCAGCCAGCAGGAAATGCTACTGATGTTAAGTCTTTTAATTTTATCCGCCGATGTGGGCTACGGCCTGGCCCGGGAGGGCGTTTCGATTGAGGCGGCGGGGCGGCTGCTTCGTTTTGGCGCTGTTGAGGCCATATTCGGGGCGGTGGGCTTTGCTATTTTTTATTCCATTATGAAAGTTTTTCTTAAAGATAATGTCCGGGAGGTGCCGGTCTCAGAGAAAGAAAGTGAAGAAAATTTTGTTCGGTGCCGATTGGGAGATATGGCGTCATCTTTTCGGAAGCTCTCGCATATGCTGACTAATGAGATTCCTGAGAAGGAAGGCTTGTCGGAGGGGGAGGTGGCGCAGGCATTTTCGGAAGTGACGGAAACTATGTGCGCAGCTTGCGGCCGGCGGGAGCATTGTTGGGAAAAAGAATATTATGACACATGTCATTCGGCTTATAATTTGCTTCATATGTTTTCGGAAAACGGACAGGTTGACCGGAAACAAGTACCGGCGGGGTTCCGGCGGCGATGTATCAATATCGATGGTTTCTTGAAGGAAACAAATCGGGTCATGCAGATGGCCAGCGTGAATTTGAGATGGCAAAACCGGTTGAATGAAAACCGTCTGGCTTTTGCCGGGCAGATGGGGGAAATCGCGGAAATTATGGACGACCTTTCAATGGAGTTGTCCGAGCGGAAGGAGAATTCTAAGCAGCTTTCAGATATATTGATTCACAAGCTGGAAAAAAAGCGTCTAAAAATAAAGAAGATATCTGTAACCGACGAGGGAAGCCATGGAAGGCGGCAGAAGGTTTATCTGATTGCCAGAGTGCGGCGGGGACGCTGTATGACTGTGAAGGAGCTGGCAGAGCTGGTCAGCGCGGCGGCGGGACTGCGGTTTGTTCCCGAAAAGGACAGTCCGGAAGTGGTGGGGCGGAAATATACAGTCTTTGAACTGGTGGAGGATACGAAATACCGGCTGATACAGGGGGGTGCCCGAAAACCGAAGGAGGGCGAGCCGGTCAATGGGGACAGCTATGCTTTTATATATTTGGATTCGGGACAAGTACTCATGTCCTTGTCTGACGGAATGGGGAGCGGCGAAAAGGCAAAAGAAGAGAGCGAGCTGATGATTAATTTACTGGAACAGATGGTAGATACGGGATTTGCGCGGCGGTCGGCGCTGCGGATGATTAATTCCGTCATGATGTTTCATGGGGATAGACAACTGTTTTCTTCCATGGATTTGAGTGTCGTTGACCTTTACAGCGGTATTTGTGAGTTTATAAAAATTGGCGCCTCTTCCACGTTTATTAAGCGTGGAGAAAAGGTGGAATGTGTGACCTCCGGGTCTTTGCCGATGGGGGTATTTCCGGAGATGGACTGTGAAGGCTTTTGCAGGAATTTATTTGACGGCGATGTGATTGTTATGGTGACTGACGGTGTGGTCAATCGTTTCAGCCATGGGAATGAGGCGATATGTGATCTATTGTCGGAGATGGATTTGACCAATCCGAACGCGATGGCGTCAGAAATTTTAAATGAGGCTCTGGACTGTCCGGGGGAGGTGCAGCAGGACGATATGACCGTTCTTGTGTGTACTGTTTGTAAGAAGCCGGCGGCCGTGTTATGATAGATTTATCTAAGGAATGTGTTATAGGACATTTGTCGTTTGTATATAGAAAAGGAGCGTTGGGAATGAATAATCTGGTTCAGAAGGTCAGTGAATATATGCAGGAACAGCACATGGCGGAGGACGGTCAGAAGATTGTTGTCGGTGTTTCCGGCGGCGCGGATTCGATGGGACTCTTGACCGTGTTGACTGAATTGGCTGAGTATTTTCATTATTCGCTGGTGGTCGTTCATGTAAATCACGGAATTCGCGGACAAGCGGCGGATGCTGACCAGTCCTATGTGGAAACTGTCTGCCGGGAACGGAACATTCCGTGCTATAGTTTTCATGTGGACTTGAAACGTTTTGCCCAGAAGGAGGGAATGTCCCAGGAAGAGGCGGGGCGTTATTACAGATACCAGTGCTTTGAAAAGGTTCGAAAGGAAGTATCGGGACACCGGATCGCGGTGGCTCATCAGCGGGAGGATGCCTGTGAAACCGTATTGTTCAATTTGTTCAGGGGAACAGGGCTTAAAGGATTGACGGGAATCCCTCCGGTGCGGGATGTGATTATAAGACCTCTTCTGTGTGTGAACCGGGAGGAAATTGAGAAATATCTTCGGGAAAAGGGAATTTCCTGGCGGACGGACGAAACAAATTTGACGGATGCCTACACGAGGAATAAAATAAGGAATCAAATACTGCCTTATATTGAAGCGAATATAAATCCGGCGGCGGGGCAACATATACAGGAAACCGCCCAGTTACTTAAAGATATATCCGATTATCTGGACCGCCAGGGAGAAGCGGCCTTCGATGATTGTGTGTCCGTCGGCAAGAATCCCATATGCGCCATTCATGGCGAGGCTTTTCGGAAGCTGGATGTGGTCATACAAAGAGAAGTGCTGCGACGTGCCATTCGGGTGGCTGCCGGGAAGTTAAAGGATGTGGACAGGGAGCATATAGAGATGATACGGGGCCTTTTGGACAAGAATGTGGGCCGGCGCTGTCATCTGCCGCATCAGCTTCAGGCGGTTCGAACCTATGAGGGAATTTCGATAAAAAGAGAGATGGCCGGTGAAGCAAGATCGTCTCCGGGAATTTGTATTGATGTGAGGGCTCCGGGAAACTATACTTTGCCGGGGCCGGGAATTATCGTTGAGTTATCAATAAAAGACGTTTTTAAAAATGAAGAAATTCCCATAAACCGGTATACGAAATGGTTCGATTATGATAAAATAAAGGATAGTCTATCGGTTCGAACCAGAGAAAATGGGGATTTTATCACATTAGATGGTCAGGGGCACAGAAAGCTTTTGAAACGGTGGATGATCGATGAAAAAATACCCCGCGAAGAACGGGAACAAATACTTTTATTGGCCGATGGCAGTCATATTCTATGGATTATGGGGTATCGGATCAGTGATAACTATAAAGTAACGGACACCACGAAACGGGTGTTGGTTGCCAAGATAAAAGGAGAAAAGAGCAATGGAGGACAATATCAAGGTCTTATTGACCGAGGAAGAGGTCGATACCCGAATTCAAGAACTGGGTGAACAGATTAGTAAGGATTATGCCGGAGAGGACGTACACCTGATTTGTGTATTGAAGGGCGGCGTATTTTTCATGTGCGAGCTTGCAAAACGGATTTCTGTGCCGGTATCCATGGATTTTCTTTCTGTGTCAAGCTATGGAAGCGGAACGGTTTCATCCGGTGCCGTAAAGATCATCAAGGATCTGGATGAGCCGCTGGAAGGGAAAAATGTATTGATTGTGGAAGATATTATTGATTCGGGAAATACCCTGCATTATCTGGTGGAAATTTTATATAAGAGACAGCCGAAAAATATTCGTATCTGCACACTTCTTGACAAACCGGACCGCCGTGTGGCAGATGTTCATGTGGACTATACCGGCTTCGTGATTCCAGACGAATTTGTTGTAGGTTATGGTCTGGATTATGATCAGAAATACCGTAATCTGCCTTTTATCGGATCTGTCGTATTTGATGAATAGGAGGTTGTCACTTGAATAGAAAAAGAGGATTAGGCATCTGGCCGATTATTCTGGTGATTGTCGTGGCGGCGGTATTACTTTATGACGGAATGCTTCTTAACCGGGCCGGCAGTTACACATATCCTGAGTTTTTGGAGGATATACAAAATCGGGTGGATTCCATAGAAGAGATTGTCATTATTCCAAACAATGAGGTGCCGACGGGCTCCGTAGAGATCACATGGGATGACGGTACGGTGGCGCAGTGTTATGTGACAGACATAGACGAAGTAAAGTCGTTGCTTGTAGAAAATGGTCTGGATAACTGGTTTGTGACAGATGCAAAGAGAGAGTCATGGATTGAGAAAAATGGAGCGGCGCTGCTTTTAGGCGTATTATTCCTGGTATTTATATTTTCCTTTATTAATAGTCAGCAGGGCGGTTCAAATTCAAAGATGATGAATTTTGGAAAGAGCCGTGCAAAGATGTCCGACGAGACTGCGAAAGAAACAACGTTTAAAAATGTTGCGGGATTGCAGGAAGAGAAGGAGGAGCTTCAGGAGGTCGTTGATTTCCTCAGAAATCCTAAGCGGTATACGGAGCTTGGCGCCCGGATTCCTAAGGGCGTTATTCTTGTAGGGCCGCCGGGAACAGGAAAAACGCTTTTGGCGAAGGCTGTGGCCGGAGAAGCCGGCGTGCCTTTCTTTAGTATATCTGGTTCGGATTTTGTGGAAATGTTTGTCGGCGTGGGCGCTTCTCGTGTCCGGGATTTGTTTGAAGATGCAAAGAAGCATGCGCCGTGTATTGTCTTTATCGATGAGATTGATGCGGTAGCCCGTCGTCGTGGTACGGGTATGGGCGGCGGTCATGACGAGAGGGAGCAGACATTGAATCAGCTTCTGGTGGAGATGGATGGTTTTGGTGTCAATCAGGGAATTATCGTCATGGCAGCTACGAACCGTGTAGATATTTTGGATCCGGCGATACTGCGTCCGGGACGTTTCGACAGAAAAGTCGGTATCGGACGTCCGGATGTGAAGGGACGCCGGGAGATTTTGGATGTTCATACGAAGGGCAAGCCGCTGGGTGACGATGTAGATCTGGATCAGATTGCCCAGACCACTGCCGGGTTTACAGGTGCGGATTTGGAAAATCTGATGAATGAAGCGGCCATTATGGCTGCGAAGGAGCGGCGGGCCTATATTATTCAGAGCGACATTCAGAGGGCTTTTGTCAAAGTCGGTATCGGAGCGGAGAAGAAGAGCCGTGTTATTTCTGACAAGGAAAAACGGATAACGGCCTATCATGAAGCCGGACATGCAATTTTGTTCCATGTACTTCCGGATGTGGGACCGGTATATTCGGTATCCATTATACCGACCGGTATCGGAGCAGCAGGTTACACGATGCCGCTGCCGGAGAAAGACGAGATGTTTTACACAAAAGGCCGGATGATTCAGGATATTATTGTCGCTCTCGGCGGACGCGTGGCCGAAGAGCTGATTTTTGACGATATCACAACCGGCGCCGCTCAGGATATTAAATCAGCGACCCGGACGGCCAGAGCCATGGTTACTCAGTATGGTATGTCGGATGCCGTCGGTTTGATCAATTACGGCGGTGATGATGACGAGGTGTTTATTGGTCGTGACTTAGCTCACACAAAGGCCTACGGCGAAAATATTGCCACAGTAATCGATCAGGAAGTTAAACGGATTGTGGATGAATGTCATGAACAGGCCCGAAGGCTTATTCAGGAAAACAGAGCTGTTCTCGAAAGCTGTGCGCAGCTTCTTCTTGAAAAAGAAAAGATTGGCAGAGAAGAATTTGAGACGCTTTTCGATACAAATCTCACAGTTTCTGAAAATTAAATGACGGGAAAGGGCGAATTATACAAAATAATTCGCTCTTTTGTTTTTGAGGTGAATAAAATGACGAAACCTATGTAAAAGTATTTACATATTGCATAAAAACCTATTTAAAAAAAAATCATGTTTGTTCACATTTATTTTATACATGACGTTATAATAAACATCGTAAACCCCCCAATACATTATATAGTTTTTTGTTACACCCCATAAGAAACAAAAAATACCTTCTCCGAAAAAGGACAGCAGAACGAAGTGGCTGTCCTTTTTTCATGCTTGAGTATGTAACGGACATCTTGACGGGATTTTAACTTGCGTTTATTATATATTATGTGAAATTATAAACGAATGGAGAAGGCGCCATGGATTATATTGTGAAACAGGAAACGAGTACCCAGGCTGAAAAGAGATACTTTTATTTGAAGAATGTAAAACCGGTTATTCTGAAAGACGCCTTATTTGCCGATGGGACATCGGAGTACGTACAAATAAATAGCAAAAAAGCCCGGCTGCGTTTCAGAACGGGAAAAAATAATGTGAGTCAGGTCTACCTCTGGATGGGAAGTCAACGGTATCTGATGACAAAGGTAGAGTCTCTCGGACTTTTTGATTATTATCAAAAGGAAGTGGATTGTCCGAAGGAAGCAATTAGCTATTATTTTGAAGTGACATCAGGAAAACTATCTTTGTATTATAATAAGAAAGGGGTTCAGATTCAGCATCTGGCTTATTATGATTTTAAATTCGTTCCGGGCTTCCATACGCCGGATTGGGCCAAGGGGGCCATATTTTATCAGATTTTTGTAGATCGTTTTTATAACGGAGATTCATCCAATGATGTGGAGGATCGGGAATATAGTTATATTCAAAAATATACGAGGAAGGTTGAGGATTGGAACAGTCTCCCGGAAGCTTATGATGTCTGTCGGTTTTACGGTGGAGATCTCCAGGGGGTTATGGACAAGCTGGACTATCTTCAAAATCTTGGCGTGGACGTCATTTATCTAAATCCGATTTTTGTATCGCCTTCAAATCATAAATATGATATTCAGGATTATGATTATGTGGATCCTCATTATGGAAAAATTATCTATGAATCCGGGGAGTGTCTGCGGGAGGGGGACGTTTCTAATCAGAATGCTGTAAAGTATATTTCCAGAGTGACAGATAAAAGAAATTTGGAAGCGAGTAATGATTTATTTGCCCGGTTGACCGGGGAGATACATCGCCGCGGCATGCGGATTATTCTGGACGGCGTATTTAACCATTGCGGTTCTTTTAATAAATGGATGGACAAAGAGCGGATTTATGACAAAAATCCGGATTATGCGAAGGGGGCCTATGTCAGCGCTGACAGTCCATACCGGAACTTTTTTTCCTTTCACAGTGAAAACTGGCCGGAAAATGGAGATTATGACGGTTGGTGGGGACATGATACGCTTCCTAAGTTGAATTATGAAGGCTCCAGAGAGCTTTACGAATATATTCTTGGTATTGCGAGAAAGTGGCTGTCACCGCCCTATAATATTGACGGTTGGCGCTTGGATGTGGCGGCTGATTTGGGATTGACGCCGGAATTTAATCATCGTTTCTGGAAGGATTTTCGAAAAGTGGTGAAGGAGACGAATCCGGAGGCTTTGATTCTGGCGGAACACTATGGGGATCCTTCATCCTGGCTCCAGGGGGATGAGTGGGATACGGTCATGAATTACGATGCTTTTATGGAACCGGTCACATGGATGCTGACGGGTGTGGAGAAGCACAGCGATGATTACCGCTCTGACCTATATGGTAATGCGGAGGCCTTTCGTGATGCGATGTGCCATCATATGAGCGCTTTCCAGAGTGAATCTCTGTATGTGGCAATGAACGAATTGTCTAACCATGACCATTCCCGATTTTTGACCCGGACAAATCACCGGGTGGGACGAATCGCTACAGTGGGCTCAGAAGCTGCCGGTGTGAATCTGAATTATGGAATTTTCCGGGAGGCTGTATTATTGCAGATGACCTGGCCGGGAGCACCGACGATTTACTATGGTGACGAGGCTGGAGTCTGTGGATGGACAGATCCGGATAACCGGCGTACCTATCCGTGGGGAGCTGAAAATAAGGAGCTGATTGATTTTCACAGAGATTTGATTCGTATTCATAAGGAAAATCAGGTTTTAAAAACAGGTTCCTATTGTTATCTGGCCGGAGGCTATCAGTGGCTTGCCTTCGGAAGATTTAATCGAAATGAACAGATGGTCGTCATTTTAAATAATGATGACCAGGACAAAGAAGTGCAAGTGCCGGTCCGGATACTCGGCGTTGCTAATGATTCGGAAATGGTGACGATCATGCGAACGAATGAGGCCGGCTATTACACAAAAATGATGAGCTATTCTATAGAGCGGGGGTATGTTCATACTACTATGGAGCGATACAGCGGTTTGCTGTTGAAGGCGAAAACAAAAAACAAGTTCGCATAAAAAAATACTTGCATTTTCGAAAGACATATGCTAAATTATTATATTGTCAGGAGAATTGTGGATGGATTCCCGAGTGGCCAAAGGGGGCAGACTGT
>ENA-ORNG01001667-ORNG01001667.1-human-gut-metagenome-genome-assembly--contig:-NODE-1667-length-15321-cov-5.083322_pt1 | contig 15321 bp, 9 predicted proteins | sample MGYA00242113_ERZ509018 | MGnify/ENA primary metagenome ERZ509018 (study PRJEB26280, sample SAMEA2338711) | human gut metagenome | biome: human gut; feature: human-associated habitat; material: faeces... | reverse complement strand
TCTTCATAGTTTTTGCTTCTCCTTTGTCATTTACTCCTCAGACAGCCATTTCCCGTTTTCTCCCGGCCCTGATCTCTCCTTCAGAGCCTTCAAAGGAAAATTGTGCCATCTCTCCCACTCAGTATACAAAATTTCCAATCATTCGTCAATGATTGCGTGCAGTTTCGACAAAAAGATTTTTCTTTTGCTTCCAAACGCCCATTCTGCCAAATCTGCGGCCGATTCGTTGACAAAACAGCGCACAGCGATTAAACTAAAAGGTAGTTATCCGCAATTTTTTGCCTGTAAATATAAAGGAGCGTTTTTCTATGCCGAGCAATAAAGTCCGCACCCGTTTTGCGCCGTCGCCCACGGGTTATATGCACGTTGGCAACCTGCGCACTGCGCTTTATACATGGCTGATTGCCCGCCGCCACCACGGCAAGTTCATTCTCCGCATTGAAGACACCGATCAGGGCCGTCTGGTCGAGGGCGCGGTCGATGTGATCTACAAGACCATGGCCGAATGCGGTCTGACGCACGACGAAGGGCCGGACGTCGGCGGGCCGGTCGGGCCGTATGTGCAGTCCGAGCGGCGCGACCTGTTCGGCAAATACGCGAAGCTGCTGTGCGAAAAGGGCGGCGCATATTACTGCTTCTGCCAGAAAGGCGACGAGGAAGGCGCCGGAAGCGAGACGGGCGAAATCAAAAAGCACGTCTGCGCCTGCCGCGATCTGCCGCTGGACGAGGCAAAGAAGCGCGTGGAGGCGGGCGAACCGTTCGTCATCCGCCAGCGCATCCCGCATGAGGGCACGACGACGTTCCACGACGCGTCCTTTGGTGATATTACGGTAGAAAACAAGGAGCTGGAGGATCAGGTGCTGCTGAAATCCGACGGCCTGCCGACGTACAACTTTGCAAACGTCGTCGACGACCATTTGATGGGCATTACGCACGTCGTACGCGGCAGCGAATATCTGTCCTCCGCACCGAAATACAATCTGCTGTACGAAGCCTTTGGCTGGGAGATCCCGACATATGTCCACTGCTCCCCTGTCATGCGCGACGCGCAGCACAAGATGTCCAAGCGCCACGGCGACCCAAGCTACGAGGATCTGATCCGCGAGGGCTATCTGACCGAGGCTGTGCTGAACTATGTGGCGCTGCTGGGCTGGAGTCCGAAGGGCGAAAACGCGGAGCGCGAATTCTACACGCTTTCGGAGCTGGCCGAGATTTTTGATATTTCCGGCATTTCGAAGTCCCCTGCCGTGTTCGACATCAACAAGCTGCGCTGGATGAACGCGGAATATATGAAAAAGCTCAGCCCCGAGGCATTTTTCGCCAAGGCCGAGCCGGTTCTGAAAACAGTCATTACGAATCCCGCGATTGATCTGAAGGCCGTCGCCGCGCTGGTGCAGCCGCGCTGCGAAATTCTGTCCGATCTGCCGGAGCGTGTGGACTTTATCGACAGACTGCCGGAATACTCCACGGAGCTGTATGTCCACAAGAAGTCCAAGACGACGCTGGAGAACAGCCTCTCCTCCCTGCGTGAGATTCTTCCGGTGCTGGAATCGCTGGAGGTCTGGACGAACGAAGGTCTGTATGAAGCGCTCGTCGCGCTGGCGGCGAAGCTCGAGCTCAAGAACTCCGTCGTGCTCTGGCCGCTGCGCGTAGCCGTATCCGGCAAGGCCTCGACCCCCGGCGGCGCTACGGAGCTGTGCGCGCTGCTTGGAAAAGAGGAATCCATTGCGCGTGTAAAGGCAGGCATTGCACTGCTGGAGAAATCATAAAAAATAAAACGCCCGTATCGAAGCCACCTTCCCTTGCGTTCAAGGAAGGGCTTTGATGCGGGCATTTTGTAGGGGCCGATGCTGGTCACAGCCGTTCGCGACGAAGGAGCGTTACGGATGTGGGTCTGCCGCTTGCCGGTACACATCGGCCCGTTGGGAAGCTGCGAATTCGCCGGAGATTTCATAAAAATCAGTGCATCCTGCGGGCGGACAGAGTCGTCCGTCCCTACGGGATACGTGAGAAAATGAAGTTTCGCTATAGGGGACAACAACTCTATCGGCCCAGTGGGAAGTTACGGATTTGCCGAAGACTTCCGTAAAAACAGTGCATTCTGCCGGGTCGATGTGGGCATCGACCCCTACGCTGGCGCGGTGGAGCCTTTATTCTGCTTATTTCGTTTATGATACCCGCAGTCGCAGTAGGGGCCGCCGGAGGCGAGGGTGTATTCGCGCACGAAGTCGGACGCGCCGCCGGCGTCGCTCATGGTGTAGTCCAGACGGCACATGGCGGGCGTGAGGTCCTTCCGGAACGAACCGGCGAACAGCGTCCACATCCCCATTGGCATTCCGGCATATTTCATAGTGTTGTCTCCCCTTCCGCAAATTCCAGCCGGACGATCTGCATCCGCATCATGCCGTCGCCGACTCTTGCCAGAAACCGATAGAAGCCGGGCACTGACGGGTCATTCAGGCTCTGGTAGCCCAGCATATAGCCCCGGCTCGACGCACGCAGACGCGGCGACCAGGCGGAAAGCTCCTTTTTTGCGTCGGAAACGGCGAAATACGCACCGACATCCTGAATTTCGGCGGTTTTGATCCACGTTTTGAGCATCAGGCGCACTGCTTTCTGATTCGCCGCGTCGAAGACGAGCCTGCCGCCAGGGAACGCGTCGGCCATGGCCTGCACAAGCGCCCGCACCTGCTCCGTCAGGAAATAGTAGAACACACCGGCGGCGAAGAAGACCGCGCCGCCCGACGCGTCGATGCGGCGGAACCAAGTGGTGTCGTTCAGGTCGCAGGCGATGTTTTCCTCCCGCTCTCCGGCAGGCAGGAGCGCGTCGCGCACGGCGATCACGCCGGGAAAATCGAGGTTTATAGATCTTGCAGGAGCCGTTGTCGCAGCTGCGGCCCGTGTCGTCCAGTCCGCAGCCGAGGTTGACGACCGCCGCGTTCGGATGCTCGCGCAGATAGTCCCGCACCTCCCAGGCAAGGTCGTTCTGGCGCATGGCGGCCTCCAGAAAGCCGAACTGCTGCATGAGGCTCTTGGACTTCTGGGACAGAAGCGAAAAATCGTAATCGATCTGATCGATCAGGCGCAGGGCCGTCTCGTCACGGTAGAGATTCGGATATAATTCCGAGCACATTTTCCGTCCGTAAAGCGGAATGACGAGCGTTTCCTGCACGGTATTCTTCTCAATATGGTATTTCATCGCTTCCTCCGTATCAGTTAGTTGCATCTAACTGTTGTGCTGTCAAAACACCGCCGGGGCGGTTTTCTTTATTTTGACACAGCTTTCGGCTTTTTTCAAGAGGGTGGGACAAATGCGGTATATTTTTTTCAAACCGCTTGCAAATCACGCCCATATCGTGTATAGTAGCAGACGGAAAAGCACAAGATTTTGCTTTTTCTAACAATTTGATATTGCCATCCGATGTACAGTAACCGAAGCACGCCGCCGGGCAGGCTTCGGCGCAAGAGAAAGGGAAAACCACTCGACCGGAGCTGTGCGCACAAGACCGTTCCGAAGCAGCGAAAGCTGTCTGGGCGAAAGCCAGTCATTGCGGATTTATCCGTGAGAAGACAGGAAACGGGCGCGGAAACAAAGAGTTTGTTTCCAGAGTGCAAGTCAGAAGAACTGCTGTCTGCGCCGCATTCGCGGCGGAAAGGATGAATGCGTGGGACGAGCTCTGCCTGTAGCATTCGGAACAGGTGCGCCGTTTTTCCTCACAGGAAAAGCAGCGTATTTTGTTTCTTTGGAGATCCGCCCGCCATTTTGTCAAGAATGGCGGACTTTTGTTTCTCCCAAAGCCGTCTGCGCCCCCTGTTTCCGCTCCTATTTAATAAGGAGCTTGCGATAGATATTTTGATTCTGGAGGAAAAATGTATGAAGAAACGAATTCTGAGTCTGCTGCTCGTGCTCGTGATGCTGCTGAGCCTGCTGCCCGCAGGCGTTCTGGCAGCAGAGGGCGATGTCAGCGTCACACTGTCCGGTATGCACGACGCACAGGTCAAGTCCCTGAAGCTGTATACCTACATGGACGGCGTGAAGGGCGCGGACGATCTGCTGGCTGAAAAGACAGCCGCAGACGGCGCGTATACCATCGACCTTGCGCCCGGCGCTTACTGGGCCGACGGTTACGACGCAAACGGCGACTGCAACGGCGGTGTATCCATCAACGTCAGCAGCGACAGCAGCAGCTTCAAGCTGCAGCGGATGTATCAGATCTCCGTCAACCCCAGTTCATGGGTTAAGGACACAGACTATACTCTTTCGCTGCGCGTAACCGACGCCTCCGGTGCAGAGCGTAAGGCGGAGTTTGGCTCGGCCGTAAATTGGGGCAAGACCTACACAAGCTGCCTGTTTGTCGTTGGTGATACAGTCAGCGTGACAGCCACGCCGAACGCGGAAACGCATCCGAACTACAACCCGGCTACCGCTTCCAAGACCCCGACGATGAACGACAGCCTCAGCCTGACCTGCAAGGAATTCGTCACGGTCACGGTCACAGCGCCGAAGGGCTCGACCATCGACGCCGGTACGCTCGCAAAATACTATGTGTTCAGCTTCCTTGAGCCGTTCGCGCGTTCCGTCGAGGACGGCACGGCCACGTTCCATCTCGACAAGAACACGGATTACTTCTACCGTGTCCGCCATCCGCAGGGTGCAACATACTGGAACTACGTCAGACTGAGCGCCGACGCAGCGTACACGATCACGGAAGAGGATCTCGGCCTGACCGGTGATTTCAGCAAGAGCACGATCTATCATTTTGAAAACAACGTCTACGACCGTGCAGGCATTTACCTGAACATCAACACCAAGGGCTATAAAAACATGGCCGTTGGCGAGACGTTTGAACTCAACTCCTTCCGCAACTGGTTCGCGATCGAAAGCTTTATGAACGCCAAGGTCGCACTGCCGGAGATGCACTATCAGGTCATCGATGTGAACGGCAATCCCAGCGACGTCGTGACCATCACGCCGAACGCGCTGAACAGCAACGTCGCTGTGATGGAGGCCAAGCACGAGGGCACGGCCATCGTGCTCGTAACCTATGACGCAATGACCCATATGGCTGGCCAGACCAGCACGCCCTCGCATCGCTTCTCCGCCATCTGGCCGGAGTTGACGGGCGTGTTTGTCGTGAATGTCGGCGCGGACGGCAGTGCTATCCAGACCAATATGAATCTTGACCGCATGGACGCGGTCATCGAGAAGGATGAGGCGCGGCAACTCGATGCGGAGCATGACATTCTGTTCTACACTGGAACAGAGGGTGCAAGTTACAGCTTCAAGCCCGAAGCGGGCTGCACCGTGAGCGTCCTGCGCCCCACCGTGACCGCTGCGTCTATGACGTATTCCGGCGGCTTCACAAACACTGGCGTCACAATCGCTGAAGACGGCACTGTGACCGTCAGCGGTCTGATCACCGGCCGCAATATCATCAAGGTCACGAAGGGCGGCCTTTCGACCTATCAGGTCGTGACGGCACGCGGCGTGAGCTACAAGTTTGTTAACGCGGAGGGCACGGAGCTGACGCAGGAAGAGCTGGCTGCCATCAAGCCGGGCGATTCCGTCACGATCCAGTTCTCCAACCTGATCAGCCCCAAGGAAAAGCTTTCCGGCGCGTATAACTTCAACTTCTCCCTGTATATGCAGGGCCCGGACGGCACCTTCTTCAAGAGTGATCCCGGCGGAAACTTCGGCGTTTATGACTTCAGCGGCAACCCTGAGCGGCAGAAGCTGACTGTCACCATCCCGAAGTTCTGGGCTGAGGAGACCTACACGCTGAGCGGCGCGATCAAGCAGGCGGGCTGGCCCGGCGTTCCGACGCACCGCGGCATCACCTATGCTGTGGGCACGAATCCCGGCTTCGACGCGCCCAAGACGGCAGGCATTCTCAGCCGTCTGCCGGAGATCACGATCCCGGTCGTAAAGCTTGACTTCCTGACCGGCAAGCTGATTTTCCAGGATCAGAATGGCACATCCATTGACCGCAAGAACCTGACCGTCACGCTGGCGGACAGCGCAGGCAACGGCATTGCGGTTGCGGAAGACGGCACGTTCAAGGCTTATGCCGAGGAATACTTCTACACCGTTTCCGGTGCTGGCGTTGAATATGCCTCCGGCAGCGTCACCATGACGGAGGAAGGCCCCAACGAATTCACCATCACCCTGCAGGCAACCGCAGCGGGCGCATGGGACGGCAAGACGCAGACCGAACCGCAGACCGACGAAAACGGCGTTTACCAGATCGGCACCGGCGCGGAGCTGGCATGGTTCGTCGCGAAGAGCAAGGACGCGGACGTTTCCGGCGTTCTGACGGCCGATATCAACCTCGGCAAATACGCATGGCTGAACATCTCCTCCAGCAAGAAGGTCGTGCTTGACGGCGCAGACTTTGAGATCACCGGCCTGAACGCCACGGCTGGCCTGTTTGCGCAGATCGGCTCGAATTCTTACATCCATGATCTGACCATCCGCGGCGCAGTTTCCGGCAAGGGCAGCGCAGGCGCGATCGCCGGCTATGCCAGCGGCACTGCTCCGAAAATCGCGAACTGCTTCAACTACGCAGTCATCACCTCTACCGGCAACAACGTCGGCGGTCTTGTGGGATACACCTATCAGAACGCCGTGATCGAAAACTGCGCGAACTTCGGCGCTGTCACCGGCGGCAGCAGCGTCGGCGGCATTATCGGCGGCACAGTCAGCAACGGCTCGACCATCACCGGCTGCTATAACACCGCAGAAATTTCCGCGACCGGCAGCAAGGCCGGCGGCATCATCGGCGGCACCAGCAGCGAAATGACTGTTACAAGCTGCTACAACACCGGCAAGATCTCCGGCACGGCCTCCGGCGGCATCGCAGGCGAGGTCAAGGGCAATGTGAACTGGAGCGGCACTGTGCAGGGGAAAATCACCATCTCCAGCTGCTACTCCACCGGCGAAGCGGGCAGCGCCGTATTCGGCACGGTTGACACTACTTCCTCCGAGATCTCCAAGTGCTATTATCTGAACACGCTGAACGCGGACGCGAACGCCGAAGCGCTGAACGAAGCTGACCTCAAGGACGCCGACCTGTCCGACGCGTTCGGCCCGGTCTGCGGCGGCTATCCCGCGCTCAGATGGCAGACCGATGTGACCTTCCACGAAGCAGCTGGCGAGGGCACGGTCACGGCTCCGCTGTGCACTGTGAAGGGCTACACCAGCTACTCCTGCAGCAAGTGCGGCGAAAGTTACCGCACGGCTTATACCGCACCGCTCGGCCACGACTTCTGCGAGGATCTGGACGGCAGCGACAACAGCTGTGTCCTGACGGCTCCCACCTGCACGCAGCCGGGCAAGATCGTCCGTACCTGCCGCAGAGACGGCTGCTCGGAAACGAAGGAAGACATCGTTCCCGCCAAGGGCCATACGCCCAAGGACGGCACCGAGCAGGTCTTCACCGGCTATAAGACCTACGAATGCGCCGTCTGCGGCAAAACCTACACGGTCTGGGACGACGACCGCCTCGGCCACGTCTCCTACCCCGAGCAGACTGTCACCTCTATCAGCGTTTCCGACAACGGCAATTACCCCTGGGTCTACAATGCCGATCTGGACCGCTTTGAGAGCAGCAACCAGGAGCAGGACAAGACAAGTTCCACGACCTCGTTCGCCTTTACGCTGAGCGCCCCCACTGTTCTGCGCTTCGGCTACGGCGTTTCCTCGGAAAACGGCTATGACAAACTGACCATCACGCTCGCAGCCGACGGCGGCAGCACGGAAACGCTGGCTGACGCTGTCAGCGGCGAGAAGAGCGGCAGCATCAAGAAGCAGCTTGCAGCAGGCAGCTACACACTGACGCTGTCCTATGTGAAGGACGACGCCTCCAAGGGCGGCTCCGACACGGCGTATGTCAGCGTTCTGACGCTGGCCGGTATGACCCGCGTGATCGTGGAGAACACCACGTTCCCGAAGGCGGAAGGCGCTGCGTGGGAAGGCACGCTGGCCGACACCTGGATCGAGCTGACTGGCGAATCGACCATGATGGGCTGCGTTGTGGAAGCACTGGATGGCCACACCGTCGTCGGCGCGGAAAGCAACTACATCTCCTCCATTGACGACCTCAAGGAGCAGCAGGGCGGCTCGATGTCCGGCTGGATGGGCACGCTCAACGACTGGTTCACAAACTTTGGCTTTGGTGAATTTACCGTTGCAAAGGGCACGCTCTGCGCGGGCGACGAGATCCGCATCATGTACACCCGTACCGTTGAGGATCTTGGCGGCAGCTGGAACAATTCCGACACCCGCCTCAAAGCGCTCACATTCAGCACCGGTAAGCTGGCGCCCAAGTTCAGCGGCGACACCTTCACCTACACCCTGACTGTGCCGGAAGGCACGACCTCGCTGCTCGTCACACCGACGGCGGCAAACAAGAACTATCAGGTCCGCGCCTATCTCGGCACGCAGGCTACGGGCCGCGAATATTCCCGCACGTCCCTGATCCCCATCGCAAATGGCAGCGTCATCACCGTCGTCTGCGCAGACGACAGCTGGCCCACCATGAATGAAACGAGCGACGGCAAGCGCACTTACACCATCAACGTGGTTTACGGCGAAGTCAAGTCCGACGACGCAGGCGTCACATCTGTCAAGGTTGCAGGCGTTTCTGCAGCAGCCGGTACGGCTGAAAACAGCTTCTCCGTAACGCTTCCGGCAGGCACGGAGGTCACGGCAGACAGCTTCGAAATCACACTTTCCGACAGCAAGGCCACGCTTACCGGCCCGGCCAAGGGTGAGGACGGCGTCTGGACGTTTACTGTGACCGCTGAGGACAGCACTGCTGTGACCTACACCGTCACGGTCACGGTGAAAGAGGCCAAGACGATCCACGCGACCATTTCCATGCAGGCAGAAAATATGTTTATCATGGTTCCGACCCGCGTGGAAGTCTCCAGCGATCTCGCCGAACGCTATGGCTACGCTGATGATGTCACAGACGGCGTTTCCGCGCTGGACGTGCTCGTGAAGTACCACGAGCTCACCTTCGGTGAGGACTTCACGAAGGACAGCAAGAGCGATTATCTCGTCGTCAGCAATGGCACGATCACCACGGTCAACGGAGAAAAAACCTCCGCGTTCAGTTTCGCGGTCAACGGCGAGTTCCCCTGCGACAAGAACGGCGAATACAACACGCAGTACGGCTACACCGGCTACACCATCAGCCAGACCCCCGTTGCGGAGGACGGCACCGTTGAGTTCTTCTTCTATCAGGACACCAGTATGTACATGGACTACTATACGTGGTTCACGGATACGGACGGAAACCGTCTGGATACCTTTACGGTTCAGGCCGGAACCGACTTCACGCTCGGTATGGACGGCTATATGTACGCCTACGGCGGCGGTCTGAAGCCCGAGGACCGTGCAACGCACGGTGCGGCGCTCGATCCTGAGGACATCCAGATCTGCACAGTCGGCGAAGACGGCACGCTCACGCCGGTCGAGGGCAAGGTCATCGGCGAAAATGGGCAGGTCACGCTCTCGTTTGCCGCCGCAGGCAGCTATGTTCTGTCCGCAATGGGCGACGAGCTCACCAACATTTTCTCCCCATGGCTCCCCGTCACGGTCACAGCGGCCCCGAAGTCCAGCAATGCGAATGTCAGCAGCATCACCGTTGCGGGCGTTGAGGCCACTGCTGGCGAGAACAACACCTACACCGTTACCCTCCCCTACGGCACGGACGTTACAGCGGGCAGCTTCGTGATCGTCACAAGCGACGCAGGCGCGACTGTCGGCGCTCTGACGAACGAAGGTACTGTCTGGAGCTTCACCGTCACCGCTGAGGACGGCGTGACCACCGCAGTCTACACCGTCACGGTCAATACCGCCGCGCTTCCGGAGCCGATCACTCCGGGTGTCGACAATAAGAAGCCCGCTTCGAAGCCCGAGGTCAAGCTTCCGTTCACCGACGTTTCCACGTCCGACTGGTTCTATGACGACGTTGCGTTCGTATACAAAAACGGCCTGTTCTCCGGCACGGACAGCAGAAGCTTCAGCCCGAACGCGTCCATGACGCGCGCCATGCTCGTCACGGTTCTCTACCGGCTCGAGGGCGAACCCACCGTCACAGGCAGAAGCAGCTTTACCGATGTGCGTTCCGGCGCGTATTACGAAAAGGCTGTCATCTGGGCAGCCGCCAACGGCATCGTCACCGGCACGGACAGCACCTCCTTCTCCCCCGACGCCAAGGTCACGCGCGAGCAGCTTGCCGCGATCCTGTACCGCTATGCGCAGTACAGGAAGCTGGACACCGATGCGAGCGCAAAGCTGAACAGCTTCACCGACGCGGACAGCGTTTCCGCCTATGCCAGCGAGGCGCTCGGCTGGGCTGTCTCGGAGGGCCTGATCAACGGTGCTTCCGGCAAGCTCATGCCGAAGGGCGACGCGACCAGAGCACAGGTCGCCGCGATCCTCCACCGGTTCGTGAAAAATGTACTGAACTGACCTCATAATCCCAATTTGCAGCACAGGACTGCCCCCCTTTTTGGGGGGCAGCCCTGCGTGCTGTATTTCAGAGCATATCTGAAAGCCGGTAAACCAGACCGGCAGAAGCTATTGCGCCACTGGACAGATTACCGGTTTTCAGATATACTTGAAATGATACAACACATATGGAGTTGAATTGCGTGAACGTCTGGAAAACAAATAAAAAGGCCGCCGTCTGGGCGGTGCTGGCGCTGGTGCTGACGGCTGCGCTGCTGACCGGGTGCGGAGCGCCGCAGGCCGGGCCGAGCTATCACTGCACCGTCTCCATTTCCTGTGCATCGATTCTGGAGCACATGGAGCTTTGCAGCGAGGAAAAGCGGGAGCTGGTGCCGGAGGACGGCTGGCTGCTGGAGTCTGTAGAGGTCAGCTTTCAGGAGGGCCAGAGCGCTTTTGACGTTTTGCAGCAGGTCTGCCGGGAGAATAAACTCCATCTGGAATTTTCCACGACGCCGGTTTACGGCTCGGCTTACATTGAGGGCATCGGGAACCTCTATGAATTTGACTGCGGGGCGGAATCCGGCTGGATGTACGCGGTGAACGGCTGGTTCCCGAATTACGGATGCAGCCAGTATGCGCTGCAGGACGGAGACACGGTCACGTGGGTTTATACTTGTGAGCTGGGCAGGGACGTCGGCAGCGGCGGCTGGACAGAGGGCGAATGAGAAACAAAGACGCTTTTTCGGGATATCATCCCGTGATCAATTTTCTATATTACGCACTGGTGCTGCTGTTTTCGATGTGCCTGATGCACCCGGTCTATCTGGCGGTTTCGCTGACGGGGGCGCTGGCCTACGATATTCATCTGAAAGGCCGGAAAGCGGTGCGGTTTGCCGTCATGGGGCTTCTCCCTATGGCGGCGCTTGCCGCGCTTCTGAACCCGGCGTTTAACCATGAGGGCGCGACGATTCTGACGTATCTGCCCTCCGGGAATCCGCTGACGCTGGAATCCATGCTTTATGGCGCTGCGGCTGCGGTCATGCTGGCAAGCGTCGTTCTCTGGTTTTCCAGCTACAACGAGATTATGACCTCAGACAAGTTTGTGTACCTGTTCGGGCGCGTGATCCCGGCGCTGTCGCTTGTTCTGTCCATGGTTTTGCGGTTTATTCCGAAATTCAAGGCGCAGATGCAGACGGTTTCGGAGGCGCAGGCGTGTATCGGACGCGATGCGAAAAATGGGAGTGTGTTCCGCCGTGTCGGAAATGCCGTCAAAATTTTCTCGATCATGGTCACATGGTCGCTCGAAAATGCCATTGAAACGGCGGATTCCATGCGCTCACGCGGCTATGGCCTGCCGGGGCGCACGGCGTTTTCGATCTATCGCTTCGATGACCGCGACAAGGCTGCGCTTGCGTGGCTGATTTTTTGCGGGGCGTATCTCGTTTCCGGCTGGATGGCGGGCGGGACGTATTTCCGGTATTATCCGACGATAAAAGCTGCCGCATTCACGCCGATGACGGTGAGCTTCATGCTCGTGTATCTCGCGCTGGTGCTGACACCGATGATGCTCGACCGAAGGGAGGACAGGCAGTGGAACTCTTTGCAATCAAACATCTGAATTTCACATATCCCGAACAGGAGCAGAACGCGATTTCCGATTTCTCGCTGTCCGTCCGGCCGGGAGAATTTCTGGTGCTCTGCGGCCCGTCCGGGTGTGGGAAATCGACGCTTTTGCGGCAGATGAAAACTGTGCTTGCGCCGCACGGACGAAGAAGCGGGCAAATCCTGTTTGACGGAAAGCAGCTTGATGAACTGTCCCAGCGCGAACAGGCCGAGAAGATCGGCTTTGTGCAGCAAAGCCCAGAAAATCAGATCGTCACGGATAAGGTCTGGCACGAGCTGGCGTTCGGGCTGGAATCGCTCGGCTATGACACGCCCACGAGCCGCCGCCGCGTTGCAGAAATGGCGTCGTTCTTCGGGATTCAGGAATGGTTCTACAAGCCGGTCACGGAGCTGTCCGGCGGACAGAAGCAGCTTTTGAATCTTGCGTCTGTGATGGTCTTGCAGCCGAAGGTGCTGATTCTCGACGAGCCGACGAGCCAGCTTGACCCGATTGCGGCGTCGGATTTTTTGGCTACCCTTGGCAAGATCAACCGGGAGCTTGGCACGACGATCATTCTGACGGAGCATCGTTTGGAAGAAGCGTTCTCCTTCGCCTCGCGTGTTGCCGTCATGGACGGCGGCAGGCTGCTTTGCACCGGAACACCCGCCGAGGTGGGCGCGGAATTAAAGTCCAGCGGGAACGCGATGTTTTTGGCCATGCCTACCGCCATGCGCATCTGGGCAGCGACGGATTCCGAGGCAGCCTGCCCGATCTCTGTCTGTGATGGGCGTAACTGGCTGCTGGATTACGCAAAAAAGCACGAACTGAAACCGATTCCCGAAGAAACAAAAAACACGCCTGACACGGAAACCGTCGTGTCGGCGCGGGAGCTCTGGTTCAAATATGACAAGGATTTGCCGGATGTGGTAAAAGGTCTGTCGCTGGAGCTGCGAAAGGGCGAATTTCTCGCCCTGCTCGGCGGCAACGGCACGGGCAAGACCACCACGCTCAAGCTGCTGGCAAGCCTGAAAAAAGCGTATCGCGGGGAATTAAATATAACCGGCACTGTCGGAATGCTGCCGCAGAACCCGCAGACGCTGTTTGTGAAAGCCACGGTGCGCGAGGACTTATTGGAGATTTTACCAAAATCCGAACGGAAAACCGAGCGGCTTGCACAAGTCGTTTCGCTCTGCAAGCTGTCGGAATTGCTTGACCGCCATCCCTATGATTTATCTGGCGGCGAACAGCAGCGCGCAGCGCTGGCAAAAATTCTGCTTCTGAATCCGGACATTTTACTTCTTGACGAGCCGACGAAGGGATTGGACGCGGAATTCAAGCAGACGTTTGGGCAGATTTTAAGGACGCTGCAAGCGTCTGGCGTGGCAATTCTCATGGTCAGCCATGACATCGAATTCTGCGCGAAGTATGCGGACAGGTGTGCCCTGTTTTTTGACGGCAATATCGTCACCGAGGCTGCGCCGCGCGTGTTTTTCAGCGGCAACAGCTTCTACACGACCTCCGCGAACCGCATTGCGCGCGATGTGCTGCCGGAAGCCGTTACGCCCGAAGACGTAATCGCGGCCTGCGGCGGCGCGGTCGAGCCGGAACCGGCGCTGCCGGAGTATCAGCGCATTCCGCCCGCACCGGAGAAGGAATCCCAAGCGCTGAAAAAACTCCCGATCTGGCGCAAGGTGCTTGCCGCCGTGTCCGGTCTTGCGTCACTGGCGCTGATCGTGCAGGCCATTGGTGTGACCGATTTAACAAAGCTGGTGGACGCGGGTGGACTGACAACGCTTGCGGGCGGCCAACTCAAGCTCTACGGCATTCTGCTTCTCTCGCTGCTCGTGTTTGCACTGTCCATTGGCCGCAAGGCGGACAGGCCGGATTATCTCATCCAGACGCCCGTTGAAAAGCGAAAGCTGAGAAAACGCACGATCCTTGCGACGGTTTTGATCCTTCTGCTCATTCCGCTGACGCTGTTCATCGGCGTGTACTGTTTCGGCGGGAAACGGTACTATTTCATTTCGCTGCTCATTCTGCTCGAATGTATGCTGCCGTTCTTCCTCATCTTCGAGGGCCGCAAACCGCAGGCGCGGGAATTGGTGCTGATTGCTGTGCTCGTTGCCTTGAATGTCGCGGGCCGCGCCGCGTTCTTCATGCTGCCGGAGTTCAAGCCAGTCGTGGCAATGACGATTCTGGCAGGCGTAGCCTTCGGCGGAGAAACAGGGTTCCTTGTTGGGGCCATGACCATGCTTGTCTCGAATATGCTGTTCTCCCAAGGGCCGTGGACGCCGTGGCAGATGTTCGCAATGGGCATCATCGGCTGGCTGGCAGGAATTCTGTACCGCAAGGGCGTTCTGCGGCGGTCGAAGCTCAGCCTCTGCATTTTCGGCGTGATTGCCTCGACTGTGATCTTCGGCGGCATTATGAATCCCGCGTCGGCACTTATGTGGTCGAATACAGTCAACTGGAAGATCATCATGAGCTACTATGTCACCGGCATCCCGGTCGATCTGGTACGCGCGGTCGCTACGTTCGTCTTCCTCTGGCTCGGCGCGGAGCCGATGCTGGAAAAGCTGGACAGGGTCAAAACAAAATACGGCCTGGTGGAGTAAGCTCCGCCGGGCCGTTCGGTCTGTCAAAGAACTGCTGTTTTCCTATTTTGCGCAGGCTTTCCAAAGCCAGTGTAGGGGCGGACGCGGTTTTTATTCATGTCCGGCAGCGCTTGGGATGTCCTGAAGCGCAAAGCGGTATTCCTGCTCTGCGTCCGGATACTTCTCCCGGTCGACCTTGCTCAAAAACATGGCAAGCGGACGGACCCACAGGCCGCCGTCGCCGTAGAGCTTCCGGTAAATCACGCAGGGCTCACCGCTCTCGGAGTCCTTTGCAAGCGCCTCCACGAGATAATAGTCGCCCTTGAAATGGCGGTAGACCCGCCCAATCTGAAGCTGCTGCATACTGCTTCTCCCCTTTTGCATAAATGTCCCGCAGACCGGTTTGACCGGCCTGCGGGCGTTCGTTTTTATTTTGCCAGCTTGTTTTTATCGAAGAAATACTCCTTCGTCAGCTTCGCCACAACGCCGGACAGGGCGAACAGGGCGATAAAGTTCGGGATCGCCATGAGGCCGTTGAACGTGTCCGCAATGTCCCACACCACGTCGAGCGACGCGACCGCGCCGACCACAACGACGATGATGAACAGGACCTGATAGGCCTTCGAAACCTTGAGGCCAAACAGATACTGGACGCAGCGGCTGGC
>ENA-ORNG01001662-ORNG01001662.1-human-gut-metagenome-genome-assembly--contig:-NODE-1662-length-15346-cov-13.950363_pt1 | contig 15346 bp, 15 predicted proteins | sample MGYA00242113_ERZ509018 | MGnify/ENA primary metagenome ERZ509018 (study PRJEB26280, sample SAMEA2338711) | human gut metagenome | biome: human gut; feature: human-associated habitat; material: faeces... | reverse complement strand
GGCGCGAGCTGATCTTCATCTGCCTGTCCGGTATCGCCACCGGCGCCTCCTGGCTGTGTTACTACCATGCCCTTCAGGACGGCCCCGCCAGCGTGGTGGCCCCCATCGACAAGCTGAGCATTCTGGTCACGGTGGCCTTCTCCTACCTGGTGTTCCATGAGCGGCTGACCCGCCGCTCCGGCCTGGGACTGGCCCTGATCGTGGCCGGGACGCTGGCCATGCTGATATGACAAGGCAAGCGGCGGGGCCCGGCCCCGCCGCTTCTGTGTTGCCATCAGCCATCGGTCTCGGTGGCCAGCAGTTCACCGGTCACTGCGTCCACTGCGGCCTCAAATGCCTTGCTGCCGTCCGCAGGCTGGACCTTCAGGTCGTAAATTACCTTGCCATCTTCCCCGTCCAGTTCCTTCACGGTCACCGTACTGCCGGGATTGGCCGCCTGAACAGTCGCAATGGCCTCCGCTTCCGTGACTTTGGCCTGGGCTGCCAGTTTGGCCTGTTGAGCGGCGTCGTTTTCGTTTTCCTGATCCCCAGTCTGCGTCTGTACTTGCCCGGCCGGTGCAGACGCAGAGCCCTGTCCATTGCCGCTGCTGGACTGCGCTGTTTGAGGCGTTTGGGCCGCCGTGCCGGTATCCGCTTTTAGGGAATCGGATGTAGCCGACTGTTGCGCTTGCGGCGCATTCGTTTGCGCGGCCATGGCGGTCAGAGGGGCGCACGCCCCCAAAAGGACAGCCGCAGTCAGGCTGGCGGATAACAGTTTCTGTCTGAAGTCATTCATAAAAAGCCTCCATTCAATGGAACCGGAGTTTATCCGGTGATTTGGCTCATCTCTGAGTCTGGACACAGTATATCGCCCGGAAATGAAAAAACCATGAGGATGAAATGAGATTTTTTCACCGGATTCTCATTTTTCCCCTTATAAGATAAAAAGCACAGAATCAAGGAGGTGAACGCGTATGCGTGTTTTAGTAATTGAAGACGATGCGGCGCTGAATGGCATCCTGGCCAAACGTCTGGCGGAGGAGGGGCACTCCGTGGACTGCTGCTTTGACGGCAGGGACGGTCTGGACTACGCGGAGGCGGCGGACTATGACTGCATCGTCCTGGACTGGATGCTCCCAAAGATAGACGGGCTGGCGCTGCTGCGCAGGCTGCGGGGCGGGGGGAACCACGCCAACGTCCTGCTGCTCACGGCCAAGGATTCCATCGAGGACCGGGTGGCCGGGCTGGACGCCGGGGCGGACGACTATCTGGTGAAGCCGTTCTCCTTTGACGAGCTGCTGGCCCGGGTCCGGGCCCTGCTCCGCCGCCAGAGCGAGGTGCGAAGCCCTGTGCTAAAGCTGGATGATCTGGTGATGGACACGGCCAGCAAAACTGTCCAGCGGGGTGGGAAAAAGCTGCTGCTGACCTCCAAGGAGTACGCCCTGCTGGAGTATTTGCTGCGCCACCAGGGGCAGACCCTGACACGCTCCCAGATCTCCGACCACGTCTGGAACTTCGACTTTGACTACGACTCCAACATCGTGGACGTGTATATCCGGTACCTGCGCAACAAGGTGGACAAGCCCTTTCCCAACAAACTGATCCACACCGTCCGGGGCTTTGGCTATGTGATGAGGTGCGGCGATGCGTAAGGTATCCATCCGCATTCAAATCATGCTCTGGTACACCCTGCTCACAGCGATTTTGCTGGCGGTATCTCTGCCGGTCCTGTACGGCGCCATGGCGGGGTCCCTGCGGCGGGACCAGGAGGCGTACCTCCGCTCGGCGGCGGGCCAGCTGGCCTCCCACATCGAGTGGGAGGACGGGGACTTGAAGCTCCTCAACGACCTGGACCTGCCTGCCGGAACCCAGTATCTGCTCACCACGGAGTCTGGCGGACGGATCGTATCCAGTGAAAACGCCTGGGCGGACGCGCCTTCCTTTCAGCCGGACGAAGTCTATCTGGCGTCCAACGGGAACGGGGACCAGCTCTACCTGGATCAGGAGTTGGAGCTGGAAGGGGGAGAAAAAATCCGGATCCGGGTCTCCCGCTCCAACGGCACGGTGGAGCGGTCCCTGGACCAGCTCCAACTGGTGATGCTGCTGGCCGTCCCCGCGTTCCTGGGGCTGGCCGTCTTTGGCAGCTACTTCTTGGCCAAGCTGGCTCTGCGTCCCATTGACCATATCACCGAAACGGCGGTGTCTCTGGGGGCCGGGAACCTGTCCCGGCGGATCACAGGCATCGAGAGCCGGGACGAGGTGGGGCGGCTGGCGGGGGCCTTCAACGGGATGCTGGCCCGCCTGGAGGACTCCTTCCAGCGGGAGAAGCAGTTCACCTCGGACGCCTCCCACGAGCTGCGCACCCCGGTCTCCGTCATCATGGCCTATGCGGAAAACCTGGCCGCCCATGCCCCCGACCGGGAGACGGTGGAGCAGGCATCCGCCATTCTGACGGAGAGCCGGGGAATGCACAGCATCATCGCCCAGCTGCTGGCCCTGACCCGGGGCTATGAGAGGAAGTACCAGCTGTCCCTGGAGGAGATCACCCTGGCGGAGATGGTGTCGGACGTGCTGGCGGAGCTGACGGAGGAGGCGGCGGCCGGCGGCATTACCCTGATTGAGCAGGTGCCGCCCCGCATTCAGCTCTCCGCCGACCAGAGCCTGATGACCCAGCTGCTGCTGAACCTGGTGGAGAACGGAATCAAATATGGAAAGGCAGGCGGCACCGTCGCAGTCAGCGCGCTGGAACAGGATGGACACATCCTTTTGACCATCCAGGACGACGGCATCGGGATCGGGGAAAAGGACCTGCCCCGTATTTTTGACCGCTTTTACCGGGCGGATCAGGCCCGGGACCGCAGCGGTTCCGGGCTGGGGCTCTCCATCGTCAAATGGATCGTGGAGCTCCACGGCTGGACCATCCAGGCGGCCAGCGAACCGGGGAGAGGCACCCGGTTCACCATTCAGATTTAACAGGACAAGAAGAGCCGGCACCCGGAGTAAACCGGGTGCCGGCTCTCTTTTGAGGCGCTCATCGTTTGTGATGCCCTGTGCGGTGCTGAGCCGCATGAGGCTGCACAGGTTCCTGTTTCTGGGGCAGGAGCGTCAGAACTGCCAGCGCGATGGCGCTCACACAGAGTACCAGCAGAAGCTTTGAGGAGATCGTATTGCCGGAGAAGTTCATCATGGGGTTGTACCAGTCCAGAACGGCGAAGGTGAGAAAACACAGGGAGAGGATGATGATCAGATGGGAGAGGATCGTTCGGATCTTCATGCGGCAGCCTCCTTTTTGGGTTCACAGATACAGATACAGTCAGAAATGGTCTTGGAGGGCTTGTAGGAGTGGTTGACATATCGGTTTTCCAGAGTCATGAAGACCGTGTGGCCACCGTCCAGATTGTAGGCCGCGGCGCAGCCCAGACCCTCAAAGACCTGCGCCAGCTCCGGGAGGCTCATTCCCCTGGAGTATCCCGGCTGGCGTCCATCCACCGTTACAAAGCAGTAATGGCCGGGCTCGTAGTAGCCCAGTGCGGTGCGGGGGTGTGTCTTCTTGATATAATCCCAGGTGTCGAAGCTGGCCAGCGCCTTTCCGCTGTCATCCAGCAGGCGGGGGCCGAAGATCCAGGTCTGGAGGATCCCCTGCTCCAGTGCCGCCTGTGGGTCGAACCGATCGGGACTGTATGTGGCCATGGTCCCGTCCTGGTAGAGCACGCAGATGTCCTGGGTGGTGGGGTTATTGCGGTACACCGTCCCGTTGCGCACCAGCAGGCCGTTGCAGTGGCTCCGGTTGAAGCAGTAGGAGTCCCCGTTCATGGCCAGGATCGCGCCCACGCGGCGGCTCATGGCATCCAGGTGCTCCCGCTGCCCGTTGGCATCATATTTTCCGCCGGCAAATTCGGTCTGAAAAGAACGCAGATCCGCCATGTAGATATCCGCCACATAATAGGTCACGGCATCACTCCTGCGGCCAAAGGTGTGCTGCGTGACCCCCACGGAGAGGTCGGGGCTGGAATAACTGGTACCGGTGGAGACCACCGTGTCCGTGAAATGCTCCGCAAACTTTTCCCGCAGGCTGAGGGGCTGTGTCTGTTCCGGGACATCTCCTGCGGCCCCTGTGATCTGTTGGTGCGAGGACTGCTGAATGTTGTTCTGCACCTGAGGAAGGGACATGGAAGCCCCTCCCAGCCCCTGCATGGGGGCAATGTACAGAAAGAAATAATTCCCGAACACCAGCAGCGCCGCAGCCAGCACATCCACCAGCAGAAACAGCGCTGCGGGCCGGCGGCGGGCGGCAGCCGGAAACGTCCTTTTACGCATGGACATGGCGGGCCGCCTCCTTTTTCTCCGGCTTCTTTCCGCGGAAGATCACCAGTGTCTGGACGGAAAAGCTGACGGAAAACAGGGTCACCTCGGTAATCAGCTTGGCGGCGGGCGCCGGCAGGCCCAGGGCGGTCAGCACCTGCAGCAGAGTGCTGTTGGCCAGAAGGACCCCGGCGGCAAGCAGCAGATACTGGGGCAGATCCCGGGATGTCTGTCCGCCGCCGCGGAACACCATGTATTTATTGAGCGAGTAATTGAAGCAGGCGCTGACCAGCCTGGCGGCGATGTTGCCAAGCAGCACACCCCAGGCCCAGGTGCCGGCCGCCGCCGAGAAGAGCAGGAACAGGCAGTAATCCAGCGCAAAGCTGAGCAGTGAGCTGGAGGCGAACTTGCAGATCGTCCCGCATCGGGACAGAAGCGTTTTCATCACGGTGGATACCTCCTTTTCTGGACCCCAGTATAGCGGTGCTCGATGAGACCTCTGTGAGAACAAAATGAGTTTTTCTCATAAAGGGGAGACAGGCAAAAGCCGTCCCGGAGCCGTTGGAGCTCCGGGACGGTGGGACGCTATGCCTTCAGGATCGGAGGCCCCAGATGCTCCGCGGCTCTGTCCCGCCGGGGGACATGGCAAAGAATGAAGGCGCACAGCCGCTCGGCCAGAATGGAGACGGCAGACGCCAGCAGGACCACGGGGACTGTTCCGGGGAGAAGAGACGGCAGGGACAGGACAGAGTGAAACAGCAGGACGGCGCAGAAAAATCCGACGGAGGCGGTGAGGAACAGGAAGCCCCGCAGAGAGGTCAGCGGGAGGCAGGATTTCAGCAGAGCGTCCGCCTCCACCGCGCCAATGACCAGGTAGAGGGCCAGGGGGATCTGGCCGGCAGGGAGTCCCAGGACTCCGCCGCCCAGCAGCAGAACCGCCGACGAGAGCAGGATGGAGTAGATGGTCTTGACGAAGAACACCCCCGCCACCCGGGTCATGTTGTTGACCACCCGGCGGCCCTCCAGCAGGATGTTGGGCAGGACGGTGAAATCGGAGTCCAGCAGCACCACCTGGGCCGCCTGCTGGGCCGCCTGGCTGCCGTGGGCCATGGCAATGGAGCAGTCGGCCTTCCGCATGGCCAGGATGTCGTTCACTCCGTCCCCGGTCATGGCTACCCGGTGGCCCTGGTCCTGAAAGGCCTGGACCAGCTGGCGCTTCTGCTCCGGGGAGACCCGGCCGAACACGGTGTATTGCTGGGCGGCCCGGCGCAGCTCATCCTCGGTATTCACCTGGCTCATGTCCACCCAGGAGGCGTCCTCCAGTCCGGCCTGGGCCGCCACGGCGGAGACGGTCACCGCCGCCGCTGGGTGGTCGCCGGAGATGACCTTGATGCGGACCCCCTCCCGCCGGAAGTAGTCCAGGGTGTGGGCGGCCCCGGGGCGGATGGGGTCGGAGAGGACCAAGGCGGCCAGGGCCGTCATTTCCGGGAGCGGGCCATCCGGATCGACGGGACAAGAGGTGGAAGCGATCATCAGCACCCGTTTGCCCCGCCGGATCTCTGCGCTCAGCTCCTCCGGGAGGCGCGTGCCGGTCATGCGGTCGGGCGCGCCCACCACCAGAGTGCCCAGCTCCGGGAAGGTCACAGCGCTCCACTTCCGCTGGGAGGAGAAGGAAATTTTTCCGGTGGGCGTCTGGGGAATGTCCCGGATGGGAAAGCAGGCCCGCATGGCCTGGAAGGTGGCGTTGTTGTCGTCGATGTGGGTCAAAAAGGCCCCCATCCAATCCGCCAGGGGAATGGGCAGGTCCTTTGTCAGCTGCACCACCCGCTCCACCCGCATGTCTCCCTGGGTGAGGGTGCCGGTCTTGTCCAGGCACAGCACGTCCACATGGGCCAGGCTCTCCAGGGAGAACAGGTTCTGCACCAGCACCCGGGATTTGGCCAGCTTGGCCACTCCCACCGCCAGGCTGACGGTGATCAGCAGCACCAGCCCCTTGGGGAGCATCCCCAGCAGCCCGGCTGCGGTGGTGGTCACCGCGCCGAACAGCGGCGTCCCCCGCAGGACGTACGCCTGGAAAAACAGAAGCAGGCCCAGGGGCGGGATGAGAAAGCCGGTGAACCGGGTTACCTGACCCATGGAGGTCAGCAGCTCCGAGTGATCGGGTACGACCGCCCTGGCCTCCTGGGTGAGACGGGTGGCGTAGTTGTCCACCCCGACCCGCTCCACCCGGGCCATGCAGGCACCGGAGACCACCACGCTCCCGGAGAGCAGCTCCTCCCCAGGGGTTTTCCCCACCGGGACGGACTCCCCGGTGAGCAGGGACTCGTCGGTCTCGATCTCGCCGTCCAGGACCAGGGCGTCTGCCGGGATCTGTACCCCCCGCTCCAGCGTGAGCACGTCCCCCAGCACCAGTTCCTCCACCGGAAGCTCCCGTATTTCACCATCCCGCAGGACGCGGGCCTTTGGGGCGGTCAGCACGGCGATTTGCTCCACCAGCCTCTTGGCGTGGAGCTCCTGGACGATCCCAATGGCGGTGTTCAGGGCGATGATCAGGATAAACAGCAGGTTGGACCACGCCCCTACCAGCGCCAGTGCGATGGCAATGAGGACATTGAACAGGTTGAACAGGGTGCAAACGTGCTCCCGGACGATCTGACCCGCGGACTTGGTGATGGAGACGGGAGAGGCATTGCCGCCGCCTGCCTCCAGCCGCCGCCGGGCCTCCGCTTCCGACAGTCCGTGAAGAGGTGTATTGGATCCCATATCGTGACGCCTCCCATCAGCTTTTACAGGAGAAGCATACCGTCATTCCTTAAACAGCACATAAACCCGGCGTAACAATTCCGGAAAACAGCGGCGGAAAAGGCGGCGGCCCCCGGGCGTCCGGGAGCCGCCTGATCTATTTCAAAACAGGTACTCGTCGCACCTCGGCAAGCGCCTGGGAAAACGAAATACGGTCCTGGAGCCGGGAGAAGCAGGGAAACAGGACACAGTCCAGCACGGCCTTTGCCGGCAGCAGCGGGACGGCCGGAAACACAGTGTCCAGAAAACTGAGAAGAAGACCGCTGAGGATACACTGCAGAGCCGCTACTGCGCTGTAGCGCGAGGACTCCCGCTGCATGTCGACCCCGGACTGGGAGGCGTCCGTGTGGTGGGAGGAAAAGCCGATGAGGCCGGAGACGAAATAGGAGGAGATCAGACCCATCCAAATCCAGGGAAGCGGAGGGAAGGGCACGTAGGACACGCACAGGGTAAAGTACCAAAAGACCGCTAGACCGGCCAGGAGCCCGGCCGCCGACGTGAGAAGGCAGCGGCAGAGGATCAGGCCGATACGCAGAGAGTCCCGCACGGGATGATAGTGGGAGCCGGCGTTGTCCTCGATGTAAATGGTGGAGATCGGGACTTCCGCCATCGGGATGTGGTGGCGCTTGCAGTACAGGAGCATGTTGGTCTCGTACTCGTACCGGCTGCCGGAAATCCCGGAAAATGCGGGCAGGCAGGAGGCGGGAATGGCCCGCAGCCCGGTCTGGGTATCCCGGAGCGGGATGCCGCAGAGCCGATTCAGCAGAGCGGCCATGGCCCGGTTGCCGCGCCTGCTTCTGGCCGGCACCTGAGAGCCGGAAAAATCCCGCCCGCCCAGGATCAGCGCATGGGGATGCCGCAGGAGCGCTCGGGCACAGCGCAGCGCATCCTGCCCGCTGTGCTGGCCGTCTCCGTCCACAGTGACGACTCCGGCGTCTGCCCAGCCCTGGGTGAGGAAGGTGAGGAACCCCATTTTCAGCGCCTCGCCTTTTCCGCTGTTCTGCGGCAGGTGGACCACCAGACAGGCCAGCGGTTTAAGCGCGTCAAAATACGGCTGGCAGTCCGGCCGGCTTCCGTCATCCACCACGATGATGTGGCGGAATCCCGCGGACTGCAGGTCCTTCACAGTGGAGACCAGACGCTCGTCCGGGTCATAGGAGGGGATCAGCGCACAAACGTTCATTTTTTTCACTCCATTTCCTGGCTGCTCGCCTTGGATGCTTTCAGCATATTCCCCGGAAATGAGAGAGCAGTGAGAGCAAAATGAGTTTTTTTCATCTGTTTCTCATTTTGGGCCGCTAAGATGAGCGCATCTGAACAAGGAGAGTGATGGAAGATGAAGTCTCACATCAGAACCTGGGGCATCGCTGCGCTCCTGGGAGCGGCCCTGAGCCTGTTCTGCATCCTCCCGTGTCTGGCGGCCGGCAGCGTGGGGCAGGTGACGCTGCACATCGGCCAGACGCCGGACACTGCTTATCTGACGTATTCCGCGCCGGACGCGGTCCATGGGGCGGTCACCGTCACCGGGCCGGCGGGGACAGCTGTCTATACCGCCGCACCTATCTGGTCGGATCCGGCTGGGAAATACCTTTATACCGCAGAGCTGACAGGCCTTTTCCCTGGCTGCACGTATACCTATGAGATCTCCGGCACCTGTGCGGGCACATTTCAGACAGCGGCGGCCGACGGTGCGTTTACCTTTGCCTTCCTGACGGATCCGCAGATCGGTTCCATGACCGACGCCAGGGCCACAGGCGCCATGTTCTCTCTGCTGAACAGCCCGGACGATCTGGCCTTTGCCTACATCGCAGGCGACCTGACAGATTCTGCCCGCAGTGAGCGGCAGTGGGAGCTGCTGTTCCGGAGCGGCGGTGTCCATGACGGGGCGGGACAGACCTTCCTGAGCAGCCATCTTCTGGCTGCCGCCCAGGGAAACCACGACAACAGCAGCTTCAGCGGCCACATCACGGTGCCTTCCGCCGGCGGCGATGCGGGTCCGGCGGTCTATTCCTTCGATTACAGCAACATGAAGTTCGTGGTCCTGAACCTGAACAGCCCGGACACCTGGACAGCGCAGGCGGACTTCCTGCGCCGGGAGGCAGCCGAGGCCAAGGCCAATGACCAGTGGCTGGTGGCGGGTTTTCACCAGTCTCTCTACTCCGGTGCCGCGCATATCGTGGACTCCGGCATCATCTCCGCCCGCAGGTTCTGGTCCCCGCTGCTGGCGGAGGCGGGTGTGGATGTGGTCCTGCAGGGGCACGACCACGTCTATTCCCGGGGATTTGTCACCGGGGCGGGGGTCAACGCCGGCCTGCCGGTGGTGCGCAACGGCTATCATGCCGGCTCCGGGGCGCCGCTTTACATGACCAGCGGAGAGTCCGGCGCAGTCAAGTGGTACGCGGCCCGGGACTACCGGGTCTCCGCCGGGGATCTTCTGGCGCCCTGCTACAGCTTTCTGGATGTCAATTCCGCGGTCCCGGCGCAGAACCCGTGGGGGACGGATTCCAGCCGGACCCATGAGCAGACCTTCACCCTGATCCGTGTGGACGGAGACACCATGACCTTCTCCACCTATATGTTCCGGTATGACGGGCGGTCCGACCGGATGATCACGGCCCCCTATCTCTACGACAGCCTGATCCTGCGGCGGGGCGATGCCGCCCGTGCGGACGCCGCTGTGACGGCGGATCCGGCGCCGGACGCCTTTCCTGCCGCAGGGTATGCGGACGTGCCGTCAGATGCCTGGTACGCGGGGGCAGTCGACACCATAACGGCCCGCGGCCTGCTGGACGGCCGCCCTGGGGACCGGTTCGCTCCGGACAGCTGCCTGACCCGGGGCGAGCTGGTCACGGCGCTTCACCGCCTGGCCGGGATGCCCGCGGCAGAGGCAGGCGCGGCCTTTTCCGATGTCTCCCGCTCCTCGGACTGCTATGCTGCGGTCTCCTGGGCGGCCGGGACAGGGCTGGTGTCTGGCATGGCGGACGGACGGTTCGCACCGGATGCCGGGATCACCCGCGCCCAGCTGGCAGCGGTGCTGCACCGCTGCGCCGCGCTTTCCGGGGCGGACCTGCCGGCCGGAAGCGGAATCGGGACCTATGCCGACTGGAGGCAGGTGGGGACATGGTGCCGGGATGCCGTCAGCTGGGCTGTGGAGACCGGGCTGCTGCGCGGGAAGAGCGGGAACCGTCTGGCGCCCAACGACGTGGTGTCCCGGGCGGAGGGAGCGGTCTTTCTCCGGCGGCTGCTGTGAGGGCGGACACATGACGGGTCTGCTGGGAAAAAGCGGTATGGAGCCGGAGAAGCGCCCGTTCCCCCGGCCGGGGCGGAACCGCAGGCAGCAGAAGCCGCCGAAGGCCTTTCAGGACTGGAGGAGCCTTTTGTGGGAGATGGAGCACGACCCGGAGCTGCTTCTGCTGACCCGCAGGATGGAACAGGAATATCAGGACCGCACCGCCGGGGGGCCCCGGCTGGACCCGGAGAGGACGCTTCTGTTCCACTCCAGACATAGCTGGGTCTGTAATTTTCTGACGGCGCCCTATTTCCGGCGGGCGGTACGGCGCGCCTTCCAATGGGCTTCAGAGCGCGGCTTTACAACATTTCTGGCGGACTACGGAACGCCCTTCGGCCTGCTGGCTCTGGAGGAGCTCTCGGATCTCCGCCGGTCCGGTTTCAGATTCTCCCTGTATGCTGTGCGGAGCGTGCATATGACGCAGCGGAAGAGTTATCGCCTGCGCCGGGAGCGCGACGCGGCGCTGATCCCGCTGCTGGCGCAGTGCGATCCCGGCTACACACATCTTTCACCTGCCCGGACCATCTTCCAGGTCTATCTGGAGCTGGACTGCTTCTGTACGGAGATCGGCGTGGAGCGGGCAAAGCGCAGGCGGCTGGAGGGCGCGGCTGCGGCAGCCCCTGAGTGGATGGACGAAGGTCGGCAGGGAAGCGGCCCGGGATGAGAAAAACTCATTTTGCTCTCATAGTGTTCTCATGCAGCGGGCGTAACCTGACAATTGAAAAGAGCGATGCGTTCTTTCCGAAAAAGCAAAGGAGGAATCACGATGTACGATGAGGAATTTATGCAAAGGGAAGAGCTGCTGCAGCCCGCGCCGGAGAAGGTCCCTGTCCCCGTCCCGGCCGTGTCCGCCGGAGAGGATGCCGAACGTCCCCTGTCCAGGGCGGACCGCCGGGTCCGGGCGGCGTTCTTTCTGCTGTGCTGCTTCCTGCTGGGGGCTGCCGGAGCGGGGGTCGCTTGGCAGCTGGGCCCGGGCGATACTGCTGCGGGGCAGACGGCTGCGATCACCCAGCCGATCCTCCACGGCACGGCAAGCGGCGCCGTTTCCAATGATGCCGCAGTCTATGCGGCCGCGGTGAACAGTGTTGTGTCCATCAACACCATCAACACCGCGTCCCGGGCAGGCGTCAATATTTTCGGGCAGCCGGTCCAGTCGGCCTCCAGCGACTCCGGGTTCATCCTGAACAGCGACGGCTATATCCTCACCAACTACCACGTGGTGCAGGATGCCTCTGCTGTAGAGGTGACCACTTACAGCGGCAAGGTGCTGCAGGCCCGGGTGGTTGGCGGGGACGCGGACTACGACATCGCCGTTTTAAAGGTGGATGCCTCCGGCCTGCAGAGCGCCGCACTGGGCGACAGCGACACACTGAATGTGGGGGACCGGGTGCTGGCCATCGGCAATCCGTTGGGAGAGCTGACCTTCTCCATGAGCGGCGGCATGGTGTCCAGCGTGAACCGGGCCATCAACGTCTCCGGCACGCCCTTCCACATGATCCAGACGGATACCTCCATCAACCCCGGCAACTCCGGCGGACCGCTGCTCAACACCGCCGGCGAGGTGGTGGGGATCGTCTCCGCCAAGTATTCCAGCAGCAACGGGAAGGCCGTGGAGGGCATCGGCTTCGCCATCCCCATCAACGATGTGCGGGCTATAGTCCAGGACATCATCGACAACGGATATGTGACCAACAAGGCCTATCTGGGCGTGACCGCCGGGACCGTCAACGCGCAGATGGCCCGGCAGGGCGGCCTGGCCCAGGGAATCTATCTCTACGCCGTGGACCCCGACGGAGCCGCCGCGGCGGCGGGGCTCCAGGTGGGGGATGTCATCACCCAGATCGATGGGACGGAGATCCGGACCATGACAGACCTGTCTGCGGCAAAGAAGTCTTACACCGCAGGGGATACCGCCCGGTTCACAGTCGTCCGCGGGGGACAGAGCCTGCAGATCACCGTGACATGGGGGGCGGAGCCGGATCCCGCCGCATCCGCTTCCCAAAACGCACAGGGACAGGCGCCCGGCGGCTACGGCCCCTATGGGGGCCTGTTCGGCCTGACGCCGTACTACGGCGGGTGAGCGGGCATAGACATACGGCCGGGGACAGGTCCCCGGCCGTATGTTTTACGGACAGTTTAACCGCCGTTTCCGGTCTGTTTAATCCCCCAATTTACACTGAGCACAGGAAGACGCGGATCAGACCGGCTGAAAGAGGGATCGCCATCTTATGAAAATGCAGCAGACAGAGGGGCGTCGCTCTGCCGTCCGAAGGGCGCCGCCGGAACAGACGGAGGTGCCTGGGAGAGAGGCGCGTGCAGGCGGAATCCTGCGATATGTCTCCCTGCTCGGCCTGATCCTCTGTGCCGTTTTGGCCGTTCTGGCCTGGAACAGCGGACTGCTGACTTCCCGGCAGGCCATGTCCGCCTTCATCCGGAGAGCGGGGTTCTGGGGGCCGCTGCTGTTTCTGCTGCTGCAGACGGTGTAGGTGGTGATCCCGATCCTGCCCGGCGGGGTCAGCTGCCTGGCCGGGGTGCTGATCTTCGGCCCCTGGTGCGGATTTTTGTATAACTACCTCGGGATCTGCGCCGGCTCCATGCTGGCGTTCCTGATCGCCCGCCACTTCGGACGCCCTCTGCTGGGGCGGATCTTCCGCCCCGAGCAGCTGGAGAGATACGACCGGTGGATGCGGTCCCGCAGGCACCTGTCCCGCCGGCTGGCGGCGGTGGGACAGCGTTTGGCGGCGATTTATCAAAAGGAATTTCCGGTTTCCAGAAGCGAAACCGACTGCGAAAATGAGGAGGCCATCTCATGAAACACTGGAAAGAGCGGATCCTGCAAATGAAGTTCGGAAGGGTGGTCAGGCGATTGGCCATTTTCTCTGTCTGCGCAGTCCTGCTGGGAGGGATCCTTTCCGTGGTCCTGCTCCAGCCGCAGATTTCTCAAATCACTTCAGCTGCACAGCAGGAGGAGCAGATCGATGCATTCCGGGGAGAGTGGTCCCATGACTGGGAGGGCTGGGACGACGCACATGGCATCACAGAGCCTGCCCTGCCGGTGAGGGCCGCTCTGCTTGCGCTGGGAGCGGTGTTCTGCGCACTGGCAGCGGCGTGGTGGCTTCTGGTGCCTGCCTGGCTCTTCCAGGCATCAGTGCACGCACGGATGAACACGCTGGTGTGGCCGCTTTTGGGACTCCTGTGGAGCCTGTGGGGACTGATCCTGTTCCTGGTTATCCGCAGTCTCCTGCGCCAGCGGTGCGCTGCCTGCGGCACCTGGCAGAGAAAGGCGTCCTTCTGCACCGCCTGCGGCAGGAGCTTCCATGTGACATGTCCGTCCTGTGGGGCGGACTGCAGTCCGGACGACCGACACTGCGGCCGCTGCGGCGCTTCCCTACAGCCCGCTGCGGAGGCAGCCTCCGGCAGAGAGGACAGGTGACAGCGATGCGCTCCTTTGAATTTGCGCTCCTGGATTGGATCCAGGGGAATCTGCGGAACCCCGTCATGGATCTGCTGATGCCGGCTGTCACAACCCTGGGAAACGGCGGCCTCATCTGGATTGCGCTTGCCGGGATCCTCCTGCTCATTCCGAGGTACTGGAAGGCCGGAGTGGCGGTCCTGGCCGGGCTCGCACTGGAGGTCATCTGCTGCAATCTGGTACTGAAACCGCTGATCGTCCGGGTCCGTCCCTGCGATGTGAATACGGCGGTTCAACTGCTGGTCGCCCGGCCGGACGATTTCTCGTTCCCCTCCGGCCATACCGGAGCCTCGTTCGCTGCGGTCACGGCGCTCTATGCCGACGGGAACAGACTGTGGATCCCGGCTCTGCTTCTGGCGGCGCTGATCTCGTTTTCCAGGCTATACCTGTATGTCCACTATCCGACAGACGTTCTGGCGGGGATCCTGCTGGGAGCTGCTGCAGGGTGGCTTGGGAGCCAGGGCATCGCTTGCGTTGGAGGGAAGCTGCACCATGGACTGTAGATCATTTTACCTGCAGATCGCCGGCCGCATCACGGCGGAGATCCTGTCCTGTCAGCTGCGCCCGGGTCAGCAGATGCAGTCCATCCGACGGCTGAGCGTACAGTATCGGGTCAATCCCCATACGGTCCAACGGGCGATGGATAAGCTGAAGCGGGAACATCTGCTGGAAAAGTGCGGGCAGAGGCTCTTCATCACGTCAGACCGAGAACTGCTCCGCCGATGCAGGCAGCAGGGGGGCGCCAGGCTGGTGGGGGCGTTCCTGGAGGACATGGAGTCGCTCGGCTATACAAGGACTGAAGCGCGGCAGATGGCGCAGCAGGCTGTTCCGCCGTCCCGGCGGTGAGCGGGGGCAGCAGCACAGGAGCCGGAAGGGGGCGGAAAGCTCCCGGGACCACTGCGGTCCCGGGAGCTTTTGTGAGGATGGAGGCGATCTGCTGCTGTTCAGCAAGCCGGCTGCGGATCCAGCGGAGCGGTCCGCAGCCGGGAAGGCGGAGCAGGGAAGGGACGGATGACGTCTCTTTTGCCTCAGGCATAAAAAGACGTGGTCGCAAAGCGAACTTTGCCCGGAAGGAAAGCGGTACCTACCGATATGATTTCTGCCCGCTTAAAGGTGTGAACCGCCGCGCAGCGGCGTCTCAACCGGCCTTTTGCCGGCGGCGCATTCGCGATCTCCACAGACATTCGGCTATTCTTCATACACGATCAGCTGCGTAATACCGTTGTCATCAAGATAAACCCGCTGCGTATTGCTGGTCATCATGATGCCATCGTCTGTGCGGTCCAGAGTTTGGAAATCTATGCACCACATCCCCGCCTCGCTATCACGATAATGGCTGATAGCATTGTATTCGATTGTGACTTCGTTCTTCGCTCTTTCTTCTGCCTCGATTTGGTCACTTATTGGCTGCGGGTCTGTGTTGATAAAAGGATTAGGATTGACGTTTGCATCTCCATCTTGATAACGCGCAGCCTCGTTTTCATAGTCGAAAGAAGCCAGCG
>ENA-ORNG01001659-ORNG01001659.1-human-gut-metagenome-genome-assembly--contig:-NODE-1659-length-15355-cov-26.623529_pt1 | contig 15355 bp, 12 predicted proteins | sample MGYA00242113_ERZ509018 | MGnify/ENA primary metagenome ERZ509018 (study PRJEB26280, sample SAMEA2338711) | human gut metagenome | biome: human gut; feature: human-associated habitat; material: faeces... | reverse complement strand
TGAATTTTCAGCGCAATATAAAAGATTTCGGGATAATATTTTTTTCGATATAATCTCCATTATCCCGAATTCAGGACAATGGAGACTGCGGCGGCGTGTGGTTTGGCGACAGCCGCGACGATGAAACGCTGGACTGGCTGGAACGCCTGCCCTTCACACTGGCCTTCGTCTGCGGTAACCACGAAAACTATGACGCGCTGGAACGATACGCCGTGGCGGAGTGGCACGGCGGCAAGGTACACCGCATTCGTCCCCATGTTCTGCACCTGATGCGCGGCCAGATCTTCGAGCTGGAGGGCTGCCGCTTCTTCACCATGGGCGGTGCCAAAAGCCATGATATCGAGGATGGGATTTTGGAGCCGGATGCCCCGGATTTTGAGCGAAGGCTCATGATGCTCCAGCGCAAGCCCAGAGCGAGGTACCGCATCAACCATATTTCGTGGTGGGCGCAGGAGCTGCCCTCCGATGAGGAATATGCCGAGGCGCGGCGAAGCCTCGACGCGGTCGGCTGGCAGGTGGACTACATCATCACCCACTGCGCTCCCACCAGCATCGCCCTCATGGGGACCCGTCACAACGAGGCGGACCGGCTCACGGATTTCTTGCAGGAGGTGCAGGAAAGAGCAAAATATCACTACTGGCTGTTCGGCCACTATCATGACAACAAAGCCATTGACGAAAAGCATATTCTGCTCTGGGAGCAGATCGTGCGGATCATCTGAAGTAGGTCAAAGCAGAGGAAAACACGGTGACACCGCCGTGCTTTTCTCTGCTTTGAGCGTTGATCAGGCGCACCGCGCCGGAAAGGAGAAAGCCCATGAACATTCGCAAACCCACAGATTACATCACCATGTTCACCACACTGGACACGCTTATGGCGGCGCAGCTCCCGCAGATGGAGTTGTACCGCGAGATCGGTCGAGTGGTCAGCGGCAGGAGCGAAAAAGGCGCGGCTGTCGCGGCGTCGGAATACCTTCAAGCGGCCTATCCCACAGCCGAGGGCTTCTCTCCCCGCAACCTGCGCCGTATGCGAGAGTTTTACGCAGCCTACGAGGAATCCCCTGAAATCATACGGCTGGCAATGAACCTCGGCTGGACGCAGAATGTGGCGATTTTAGAACGGTGCAGCAGCAACGAGGAACGGGCGTGGTACATCCGAGCCGTGCTGCGTTTTGGATGGAAGAAAGCAAAATTGCTGGACGCCATAGAATCTCAGGCGTGGCTGCATTCTTCTCTCGACGAACAGGCGGTTTTCTGCTATACTGGTGAAAATGAAGTAACGCGGGAGAGCGAGAGCGATGAAGAAGATACTCTTTGTGTGTCATGGAAATATCTGCCGCAGCCCCATGGCCGAGTTCGTGATGAAGGACTTGGTGAAGAAAGCGGGACTGGCACCGCAATTTCATATCGAATCGGCGGCCACCAGCCGGGAGGAGATCGGCAACCCGGTCTATTCTCCGGCGCGGCGCAAGCTGGCGGAGCATGGGATCTCCTGCGACGGCCACGCGGCGCGGCAGCTTACCAATGCCGACTACGAAAAATACGATCTCCTGATCGGTATGGACAGTGCGAACCTGCGGAATATGCACCGCATCTGCGGCGGCGACTTTGCCGGCAAGCTGCACCTCCTGATGGACTACACCGACCGCCCCGGCGATGTTGCCGACCCGTGGTATACCGGCGATTTCGAGGCGACGTGGCAGGATGTGCTGGCGGGATGTCAGGGGTTGCTGCGTGAAATAACCGGCCATCATCATACGAGGGAATGAACACGAAAAAAACAGAAAAGCCATTCGTAACAGTACAGTCGATTTCCTCGTTTTCACTAAGGATGCCGGTGACGACAGTATTGAAGTCCGTGTGCAGGATGGCGAGGTCTGGCTGACTCAGGATGGGATCGCACAGCTTTTTGATGTAGACCGAAGCGTAGTGACCAAGCACCTCAAGAACATCTTTCAGGATGGGGAGCTGGCAGAAAAAGAAACTCGTGCAAAATTTACACAAGTTGCTGACAACGGAAAAACCTATCAATATCATTCAGGACAAAAATTATCAGAGTGACTTCGACCGATTGATGGCGGAAACGGCTGAAACAAAATATCCGAATTGAAGCCACTTGCCAGTTCGGCGCAAGCGACATATCGCTTGCGCCGAGCTTTTTCATTTCATTGCAAAGCTCATCGCGCGCTCATTCTGCTGCTCCTCGCTTCCAAACCGGACCCGCTGTCGCTGGGCTCCGGTTTGGGGCCGCCGCTGCGCGGCGGTTTTATCTGCCCCTGAAAAACATCGACTTTAGCCGTCCCTTCCAAAAGGGAAGCCATCTGCTGAAAGCAGATGGCTTTTTGTCTTTCAGCCGCTGGGTCCCGGGCGCCTCCCGGCATCCCATGCACGCGGGCAGCAGGCAAAAGAAAAAACCGCTTTTCAAATGAAAAGCGGTTTTTGGAGCTGATAGCCAGATTCGAACTGGCGACCTCATCCTTACCAAGCGACCCCAGAACTTTTTTCTAACTATTTTTGTCGCTTTATGGCCATATCCACTCCAAACTGCTTGCTTTCCGCCACTCTTCGAGCACAAGGTTTCCGTCTGTTCCGCCGCCCTCTGTGGCTGGTTGTGTGGTCAAAGCGTTGGGGCAGTAAGTTTTCTGGTTTTGACCGTTTGCACAAATGTGGTCAAATGACGGTTTTTTGCGCCACCGCAGTAATGAACCGGCCTGCTTTTGGCGAGTTACCAGGAAGATACTTTTGCGATGGTGTTAACAATGATAAGCGCTGTAGAAAACATTTTGATCCTCATCGCTCGACTGCGTTATGCCCACTTTTGCATCAAAAAGCTGCTTGCAACATTCATTCAAATTAGAAGCAAATCAATATACACGATACTACCTTCAAAAAGTTGAGAGTTCTCGAGGAAAATTTGAGAGTATAAGAAAATTCTTCAAAAATTTGTTTCACATATTATATCCATTAGCCTTTTCTCTGCACTTTTTTGAATGTTTAATTGATAAACAACTTGAGAGTATGTTTAAAGTTCTTTGTGGGTTGTTTAGTTTATTATCACCCAAGTGCTCACCTTGGTGAATTCCCAAAGTAGTCGCAATTCGGTCGCAATTAAGTAGCAAATAATTGCGACTTAATTGTTGTCAAGTCTTTGCAAACCATCTACTGGCCTTCGTCTTCCCTTCGCAATACACCTTATTCTCTTTATGAAGTTCACGCATCAGCACCTGAATCTGATTCCGGCTATGCCCCGGCAATACCTGTTGCAGTTCCTTAAATGGGGTCCCTTTGTCTCCGTTTGCACGAATATGCTTTAATAGCAGTTCCTTATTCGTTTCCCGATCTAAACCCACTACGCGCGTATGAACCCCTGATTTTCCAGCAGCCGCATACAAACTCCGGGCCAAGACATATTTGCTGCGCCCAACATGTTCTACAATCCCAAGTTCTGTCAGATGCTTGAGGCAGGGGCGCAGATTCTCGGCAACACTCATCTCGTGATAGAGCGCATTAATCACCAAGAAGTCTCCAGTCGAGAGCGTTTCCATGCGCTCGTTGCCAATCTGATTGATTAATGAGAGCATCTTAGTATCCAATACAACTCCGTTCAAAGTGATACAAACAAAATTCTCGTCTGTCCCCGAGAAGTCCGGTAGCTGTTTTGCTTCTTTGATACTTAGTTCATAAATGAGGTTCATCCCTTGACCGGATCGCTCAACCAAGCCACAAAGGGCAAGTATTTCTGCAATCCGACGATTGCGGGGCAGCTGACGGTCGAGGATGTTATTTACAGAGATTCCGTTTGGAAATCCTCCGGGGCTCTCTATGACAAGCCGATCCCGATACTGACGAATAAAGACGCTTCCGCCCATTTGATAATTCCTGTGGCTCACAGCATTTAGAATGGCCTCCCGGACTACCCGCTCATTGAATGTCGGGATGTCATAGACGAAGAATCCTTCTTGATAATGCTGCTTATCATTTCTCAAGTTAATGAGTTCCCACAGGCGATTATAGCAGGCAAAAAATCCTACCCGGAATTCTTCCCGCTGATTTGCCGGCCCTGACGCATCCGATGAACGATATTCAAAAATAATCTCTGCCTGGGGCAGGTACTTCCCCAGCGATTCTCTCTTCCCGAACAGTGCCAAGGCCGCATAGGTGATCCCTTCTTCGGTGATTGCCTCACAATCCCGCAGCAGTTGTTCTGTGGATAGACTCATGATACGCCGATTCCCGCTCTTGTCTACCCACCGCGCCCGAAATGCATCAATTGCCGTCTCATCCAAATCACTCAGAACCGCAAGTGGGCAAACGCTGCCTGAAAAATCAAATCCGGCCTCCGCATAGATCCTGCGCCGTATTTCCTCTGGCATGGGAATCAGACTATCCCCTTCATACCACCAGGCAATTCCATCCGCCTGCACTGGTAAACCTAACGGGCGAGAGGCCACATCAAATACCAAAACGCGTTTGCCTTGGTATTCAAACAGCTGAAAGTCTACCATAACTTTCAGCTTGTCGATCAATCCCTTGCGAGTGCGCTCTGGCTGTTCGAAAGCTCTGCTTCCCACCACTTGTCTCGGCCGTGCGTCGGTGATTCCAAATACCAACTTTCCACCACCGCAGTTTGCCAAGGCGCAACAACACTTAGTAGCTTCTCCAGAATCAAAGCGGTTCTTCGCCTCCTTGAACTGGATATTCTCACCTTCCTTGGCCTCCAGCAATTCTTCAACCGTCATCTGGTTATACAATCGAGCTCACCTCCCACATCACATATTTGACTTTCATGAGTTATTCTCCTCAAAATTTTCAACTTGCTCCATGACTTTTCGAAAAACCTCTGGGCTGTACTGCGGTGGGTATCCATTTTTAATCAGGCAAACCTTGATGTCAAATTTGAGCTGGTCACGTACAATTTGGTTGTTAAGCCAATCCGCAAACGAGGACTTCGTATCAATAATTTCTTTGATTTTCTTTGCCAGAGACTTGCATTTATCGTTGACCGAAACACCATCGACAACTTTGTCTGTGCCATATTCAAAGTTATACTGGTCGCGTAGCGTCATCAAAATATCATAAAAAGCCTTTTCCTCAAAAGTTAGACCAACTTTTCGGAAACTTTCTCGGTCAGCATTCATTTCTTTCAGAATTTGCAATGCCTGTTCGGTCGCATTTTTTATGATTTCCTCAGAAGTTTCTTCTTGTGCAGCACCCGCTTCTTCTGCTGTAAGATGTTTCCGACGCTCGTGATACTGCCTAATTGTGTCTTCAAGCATTTCCTGGAACTTTTTGGCCGCCATTTGATTTATCTTGCCATACTCCGAAATTTGTTTTCGGAGCATTTTTACCAGCATTTCCAGTTTAGAGGCTGGCATTTTTACATCTGATAGTCTTTCGATATACTCTGGACTGAAAATGTCCTCCTGTTCACCGTTCTCAAGAACACCTTCAACTTGGTTGTACTTTAGCGCTTCTTCCACCATTTTTGCTACATGGCGGTTCATGGTTTCTGTATCCACTTCGCTGGTTCCGCTCATTTTGCGGACGAATCCCGCGATTGCCATAAAACACTGTGCAAGCGCAGATTCTTCTTCGTTGAGTTCCCCAGACGGTTGGCAAATATCATACGCTGCCCGCATTCTTTTCACGGTTGTTAAAAAATATTTCTTAAAAGATACTTTACTGACACTTTTTCCCCCATTGTTTTCTGTATTCATTTCTTGTGTAGAGGCAAATACATATTCAGCAGCTTTTGCCAAAAGCTTGTACCGTTCGACAGGGTCTCCAGCAGGATCAAGAAACGGTTTCAAATCATAGCCGGAAAAGAGTTTTTTCAGAATAGAAAGTTCCTCTCTGAACACATCTGTCGCCTGCTCCACATCATCAGTTGATGGAGCGATGGAATTGTCGCCGCCATACAATTTTAAGGCAGTGCGCATATTGTCCCGAATACCAATATAATCAACGATCAAGCCATACTCTTTGCCGGGATATTTTCTGTTTACGCGACTGATTGTCTGGATCAGCACATGTTTCTGTAGCGGTTTATCATTGTACATATAAGTAAGAGAGGGAACATCAAATCCAGTTATCCACATATCAACGACGATTGCAATATGGAAATTCGACTTCTCCTGTTTAAATGCAGCATCGAGGTCATCAGAACGCTTATGATTTTTCACGCCGCCGAGATAGTTGTACATTTCCGTCTTATCGTTGCTCCCAACACTTGCCACCATTGCTATGAATGGCATAGGCTTCAGTTTGCGTAGTTCTTCTTCAGAAACTGTGACATTATCGGGAACTTTCTTTTCTACAAACCACTCCGGATATTTTTCTTGAAATTTTTTCAGAAGCTCATAGGCAATCGGTCTGCTGGAGCATACGACCATTGCTTTCTGCACACGGTCTGGATCATTGGCGCACGAAGAAACATAGTGATCGTGAATATCGACGGCCAACCGTTCCAAGCGGGAGGGCTCCCTCAAGATCACTTCCATAGAACTCATTGCCTTTTTGCTTGCTTCAACATCCTCCTCTGTTGCACCTTCATCAAAACACTTATTATAGTAATCTTCAATTTGCTTGACTTTCTCTTGATCCAGCAGAACCTTCGCAATGCGGGGATGATACTTGATCGGGACAGTCAGGCCGTCGGCCACTGCTTGATCCATCGTATACCGGTCGATCTCATCACCGAATGTCTGGTAGGTTTCCGCAATCGGCGTGCCGGTAAATCCGACGAAAGTGGCCTGTGGGAACGCCTCTTTCAGAACTTTTGCATACGGCTTTGATACCATAGCCCGCATATTTTTATCCGCATCTTTGCTAAACTGAATCTTGCGGGAATGTTCAAGCTGCGTCCTGTGCGCTTCGTCAGAAAAACAGATGATGTTGCTCCGGTTATTGATTAACCCGATTTTGTCATCCTCCCGATCGCAAAACTTTTGTATCGTGCAGATGTAAAAGCCCCCGCTTTCCCGTGCGCCAAGCTCTTCGCGCAAAACCTTGCGGCTTGGAACAACACGGACTTCACCCAGATTCAAAAACTCTTTGCTTTTTGTAAATAGTTTGGCCCCCTGCTTTTGGAGGTCATCCCGATCAACGATCATCACAATCGTAGGAGAACCTATTTCCGGCACATCGGTACACCGTAAGGCGAGCTGACGGGCTAAAAATGCCATGGTATAAGTCTTCCCGCAGCCAGTGGCTCCAAAGTAAGTCCCACCTTTTCCGCTTTTCTGTACCACTGATTTTATGATGCTCTCTTTCAGAAGACGCGCGGCGAAGAACTGCGGATAACGGCAGACGATTTCTCTCTCGTCTCGGTCATACTCGCTATCCTGGAAATAGATGTAGTCCCGGAAAATTTCAAGAAATCTCTTTGGGCTATACACACCCTTTACCATCATTTCAAATTCATTGAACGGCATTGTGGAAACCTTATCTCCGTCGTTCACCCGGCGCCATGCATAGAAGTGCTCATAAGGCGTGCGAACGGTACCCAGCCGCGTTTTGACGCCGTCAGAAATACAGGCCAGGGGGCAATAATGCAGCAAATGTGGAATATCACGCCAATAACGTATATTGATTTGCTCCCATGCCTCATAAATTGTTGCATGTTCGTCGGCAGGATTTTTCAATTCAATGATGCAAAGCGGCATTCCATTGACAAAGAGGAGCACATCCGGCCGGCGTGTCTCTGTTTGCCCGTTGTTGGTATACTCAACTACAAACTGATTGACCGCTCGGAAGATATTATTCTCCGGTTTTTCAAAGTCAATCAACGCAATCATTCTGGCTAAACCGCTTTGCGGCGTAAACTGGATGCCGTTGACCATCCATCCATATACCTTGTGGAGAGTAGCAAAATCGCTCTCCGCCCCGGCCAAACGAACCGTATCCATCACCTGGCGGATCTCATCAGCGGTCAAGTCTGGACTTGTCTTGCTTAAAAACTGCTCCAAATCGTCCGAATACAAGACCTCTCTCCGGGAATTTCGCGGAATACTATTTCCAGCGAGATATTGCCACCCCTCTTCCTCCAGGAGGGCTAAAAAGGTATATTCAAATTCCCACTCACAATAGCGGCCATTATAATTCTGTAATTTTGCCATTTTCTTGCCCTCCGTTTTATGGGAAACTCACGTCAGCATGCGCACTCACTTCAAATATTGAATCGCCGCTGCAAGCAGGGACAGGCATCTGTTAAAAAAGTAATCGTAATAACGAATATCTGTGATGTCAATTTTATCAGTCTCGTGGTGACGGATACGGTAATGGTTCCCAATGTCTGTCAGCGTTTTAAATTCCGTATTAAAAAGCGATATATATTCCTCGTTGCCGCTGGACATGTCTTTGACAATCTGGGTGACGGAGGCCTTTTTGTCCCTGTCTGCATAATATGTCTTTAATCGCTCCAGTGCGTCCCAGATTTTTTCTACAGCGTCTTTCTGATCATCTGGGTAAGGAGACCTGTGCTTTTGAATGGCGATCATCAACAATTCCTTGATTCCTGCCTCTTTGACCGAGTTGATATCCCGTTCAATTTTCCCTGATAGGACTGCGGCTTCCTCTATGCGTTCCACTTCCAACTGTGTTGTCAAATGGTACAGCAGTCCCGTTTTTTGAAAAATATCGTTTATCTCATCTACAAACTTTCCTGCAATCGCATTGGTTGTCCCGAAAGACAGGTCGTTATGTCTGAAGAAACTGTGGTAACTTCTCCTCGTAATGTCCCGAACATTTTGAGCGACAAATTCTATTAAATCCAGCAAAGCATATTGGTCGAACTCATCATTGATAGGTTCATCTTCAAATATGTTTTTTATTGACCGAGGTTTATCAATAAACCCATCTTTTCGAAACAAAGTTGGAATTTCAAACTCCATATCTGAGTTGAATTTTTCAAGATCCAGACCGCAGCAGCCGTTTCCATCCGGACACTCCTCCGGGTATTTCCATGCCAAATGTTCAAAATATCTTGTGCAGCAATCATACAAAAGCGAATATGCCTTTATGGATATAGAGTCGGTCTTTTTAATAGGTGTCCTCATCCCATGCCGCTCGGTGTATAACCCCATTTCAGCTTTCCCCCATTGCCCCTTTAATCAAAATCGGACAAATGTCCCTAATCTGCGTCTTTAATTGTTCGTTGATTCTTTTTCTTGTGATGTATACGCTGTAAATATCGGCAATCGCCTTTTGGATCTTAATATCAGGAATTGGAATCTTGACACCGCACATCTCGCTCCAATCAAAGGTCTCCCTTGCTGAGCCCCAGGAGTTAAAACGAGCATATCGATCAAACTCTCTTCTTGTAAGGAACAACATTAGGTACTCTGGGAGTAGAAATTTACGTTTTGTTTCAAATACAATAGATATTGACGATACCAAAAATGTCTCCTTTGTGTCATTAAACCCAAGCGAAATTTTACCTCCACGCCTTGATGTATCAGGTACATAGGCAATTTGGCCCGGCTTTACTACTTTATAATTACTGAGACCGACACCGTCCATGTCAGCTTTAGTAGGAATCAATTCTTTACTCGTCGTTAATCCTCTAACCGAATCAACCGTCAGTCCTATGTCATTCCGCAAATCACTTTCGCTCAAATACGGCCCGATTTCTTTGCAGAGCATTTTCCTCCGCAAGTCTTCAATATATCCATCACAGACAAGCTTCAAATCCTCCAATCCGCGCTCATAACTCTGCTGATTGGCGAGCATGGCTTTATAGATAGCAACATACTTCCATTGTACCGGATACGGCGGGAGGTTCAGCTCGACTGCACAAATATCTTCCCAGTTATAGAATTCTGTAGAACTGCCCCAGGAATTGGTAATTACATAGCGATCAAACTCCGGTCGGTTGAAATACATATATAGCCATTCCGCAAGAACTGTCTGTTTCGATTCCTCCTTAATGCGGAAGACAACATAATCCTCGGTGCAAATTACTGCTTTGTCGCCATCATTATAGGCAATGCTGAATTTGCTTCCATTTCTTGATGTTCTGTGATTAAAAACAAATTCCCCTGGATATACGATCTGAAATTTCGCCAAATCACGGTCACTAATATCTGCCTTCGTCGGCATCAACTGCTTTAGATTGTTTACTCCGCGAACATCGTCCAGACCAAACTCAAAATCAGAGTTTGTAACCTCTCGGAGTTCCAGATGATCGCCGAGCCTACACTTAGTCAATGCCATAACCGATCCCCCTGAACGCATCCTCCAACATTTTTTGGGACTGTCTTTCCTGTGCCAGCACTTCCTGCATCTCTTGTTGGATACGCTTCATCTCCGCAGGGAAATCAATATCCAGATCATGGTCAATAAATTTGATGTACTTGCTGGGCACAAGGCTCCAGCCCTGGTCCTTGATTTCGTCCATGCCGACGCTGCGGTACAGTTCCGGCACCTCATACTCTGTCCCATTGGTTCCCTCGCCCTGCCAGGTGTGATAGATGTCCGCCGCGCTTTGAATTTGTTCCGTACTCAGGCGCACTTTCTTCTTGTTTTCCCCTTTGACCGGGTTTTCCGTCCAGGTCCGCAGATCCATAAAGAGAATCTCATGCTCCCGGTTGCGGAGCTGCCGCCCGTGATAGGGGCCGCCTTTTTTATTCTGATTCAAGATCCAGAGTGTAACGCTGATATCCGTGGTGATAAAGAGCTCCCTGGGAAGAATGATGATTGCTTCCACTTTGTCGTTCTGGATCAACTTTTTCCGAATCTCCAGCGTATCACTGTCTCCCAAGGCTCCGTTGGCCAACAGGAATCCAGCCACACCGTTCAGCGGCTTCAAATGGGAAAGGATGTGCAAAATCCAGGCATAGTTCGCGTTACTTGCCGGCGGCGTTGCATAATCTGCCCATCGGGAATCATTTTTCAAATTGTCATTGTACCAACCCTTCAGATTAAAGGGCGGATTGGCCATGATGTAGTTGAAATAGAGTCCCCTGTGCAGGTCGTTTGTGAAGGAAGAATCACTTGTCCCACCGAGATTATGGCTGAGGCCCCGCAAAACAAGATTCATCTTTGCCAGCCGGTATGTTGCGGCCTCTTTTTCTTGGCCATACACATTGATGCGGCTGATATCTCCCTTCTTTGCCTTGACCAGTTCAGCGCTCTGGATAAACATGCCGCCCGAACCGCAGCACGGATCATATAGTGTGCCATCAAATGGTTCGATCATCGTAGCAATCATCTGAACCACATCATGAGGCGTGTAATATTCGCCCTCTTCTTTCGTGGCATTTACCGCAAATTCCTTGAGGAAATATTCATAAGTGCGGCCAATCAGGTCTTTTTCTTCGCCGAAAGCTTTGTGGCTGATTTTGTTTACCTCATCGACCAATTTTTTGATGTCATTTGCCGCAAGGTTGCGTGTCGTAAATGTGCCTTCGACAAAGCAGCCTTTCAGCTGTTTGTCACTGGCTGCAAGGCTGTGCAACGCAGTATCCAGCGCCACATTGAGTTCTGGCGCTGGAGTATTGATGATCGTTGGAGACCAGCGGGCCTCTACCGGCAGGTTATATGTCCCATCTGTGAAAGTGGGGTCTACAAAAAATGCCTCCTCGATTTGCGCGTCATCTGGATCAAGCCCCTGCTCGATCAAAGTTTTGCGAAGATTCTCAATGCCTTCCTCGAACTTTTCTCCGATGAAACGCAGAAATACAAGCGTCAACATCATGTCGCGTTTCTCGAAAAACGAGCCGGAGTTGCGGGCCTGTCGCAAAATATCCCGACATTTGAACAGAATGGCGTCCAAATTCAGTTTCTCTTCTGCCTTCTTCTTTGCCATTGAAAAATACCACTCTTTCTGTCTTACTAAAACTCAAGACGCTTGTCCTGCCCTATCAGAGGTTTCACACCTCATCCTCGTCAGGAAGGATTTCCATAATATCATCCACCGTACAGTTCAGAACTCGGCAGATCTTCGCGAGGACTTCTACATTGACTGGCTGATCTTTCCCCAGTTTCGCCATCGCATTGGATGTAATCCCAGCTTCACGGCGCAAGGTTGTTTTATTGATCTTCTTATCAATCATCAGTTTCCAGAGTCGGTTGTACGAATATGCCATCCCGAATCCCTCCGTGTTCTGAAACATTATCTTTCAAGTATTGTATTGGTGTCATCATACCAATTGCAGCTCAATTTTTCAACCGTCTTTTATGAATCTAAAAATTTTATTGAGTTTTTCAACTGTGCAAAGGTTTTTAACCACTTGTAGATTGACACCGGCCGGCCTGCATATTTGCTTCCTCCATTCCAGGAAGTTTCGATTGCAATATTTCGCTTGCACTATAAAACACACAACTTATATGAAGAAAGCATAGAATCGGGAGAATGGCTCGGCTCTCATTCACTGACATTTCATTTTTTTCCCGCAAGGAGATGTCCTTATTTCTAACCTTTGCTACAGTGTTGACAAAGAAACCCTTTCCCATTTACAGAAGGCCCATGCTCCGCTATACTGAATGCAGAAAAATAAAATGGGGGTGCGAGCAATGGCAGGCAGACGGATCTGTACCGGGTACTACCGGCGGTACGATGGCAAAACAGTCTATGTCATCTCCACTGCCACCGACGCTGACACCGGCGAGGAGACCGTCATCTGGATCACCTATCCCTTCGCGGATATCCCAAAGTATTACACCTCCAGTAAAAAGTCCTTCTGCGCATTCGTAGAAGTAGACAGGGAGCGAAAGGCCAAGTACAAGCGGCTGACAAATATGAGGATCTCAGAGGCCGCCATCGAAAGACTGGAAGATGAAGGTTTCCGTGGGCCGGTGCGGAAAAGGCAGCGGCGGCAGCTGGAGGAAGAATACGACTCCCGCAGGTATCAGCAGTCTCTCACCTACCTTACATACGCCAAAGACTTGTGTGAGAATTACAACTTCGACCGGAGCAAATATCGCCTCTGCGTAAATGAAAAGAGGTTCGCCGCTATCACACGAAGCGACTTCGCCAAGCTGAAAGAGGACCTGCAGTTTCTGGAAAATGCACTGAAAACAGTCCTGTCAGAATACCAGGACTACTTCCGGGAACGGTTCGTGGAGGGCCTGTCTATCCGCAAATACGCTGAGACCCACCAACTCAACCGGGGCAGTGTGAACTACCTGCAAAAAAAGTTTTTCTCCGCCTTGGCCCGGCTTCTGAAAGAGCGGGACGAGGCAGAGGGTAAATGTCGCCTGTGGAAACCAGCACAAAATTGAACTGACCCAGCACCAAGCGGAGCGTCTGCTGACAAAGCAGGCGCTCCGCTTTTCTGTCAATTGTATGTCAAAAAGATGTACTTTCTGCAATAAAAAGTGGAGGGAAAAATCAGACGGCAATCGGCAAGTGTGTCAATTCTATGTCACACAGCAAGTGTCCTCGGGAAAGAAGTAGAGGGGAAGTTGGAGGTATGAGATTCCAGAGGCTCTGTTCATCGGCAAGAGCACTAAATCAAGGCGTTTTGTTTTAGTCATATCTCCGAATTTTATTCTCGGGGGTTGTCAAAACGGCTCGATCTTCCCCTATACAAATGGGAGAAAATTTTGAATAGGAGGTCGTTATTGTGAAGGAATCCAGTTACAAAAGCTACGATGACCTGCCGCTGTTTCTCAATGCGGACACAGTGGCAAAGGTGCTGGGAATATCCATCTCCAGCGCATACGAACTGATGCACAATCCTGGTTTCCCAATATTGAAGGTGGGCAGCCGCCTGGTGGTACCCAAGGAAAAATTTATAACATGGGTATCTGCACAGACAGGAGGTATTCAGGAATGAAGTACTCTCCCATAAAACGCGATGTCAGTAAATACCGATTCGCTCTCCCCAATAATATCTGGACTCGAAACCTCAAGGCCCCGGCATTTGCGGTGCTGGCGTATCTCCAGTACCGGCACTGCAGAAGGTTCAGCAGCGTCATCACACTGGTGGAATTGGCAGAGCGCATCCGCATGAGCATTGAGACGGCGAAGGCCTGTGTCGAGACTCTTATCAATCATAAGCTGCTCACTGTCGACCTCGTCCCAATCCTGCCCAATATAAAGGGCGGCAAATTCTTCACCGTGCCTGATGAAGTGTTTTACCTGGAGTTGGGCCACGGAGCGATCACGGTCTACGCCTACCTGCTGTGCTGTGAAGACCGCCGCACCCACCAGTGCCATCCCAGCTACAACACCATCTCAGCTGCCACCGGGCTGGCCGTCAACACTGTGATGAAACACATCAACAAATTGGCAGAGCGGCAGTTCATCGCGGTGGAACGCACCACCTACATGGATGCCAGCGGCATGAAGTGGAACGGCAACAATCTCTACACGATCCTGCCCATCCAACAGGCAGCGGATGCGTTCTATCAACGGCAGATAGACAAACTGGAACTGGCAACGGAGCGCCAGCGTGTAACGAAACTCCTGCGAGAGCAGGAAAACCCCGCGTGACCACCTGTGGGCCGCTGTGTGCCTTCCTTGGGGGCAGGGCAGACCCCTGCCCCTCCCAACGGGTATGGCCGGATTTGGGCCGTTGTTCCCCTTTCTTTGGAGAGAGTACTCTCCCCTTCCGGGCGCTTTGCGGAGGACGGAGAGTATAGCAGGAGAAAGCCCTGGCGCTTTTGTGCGCCGGACAGTCACATCCGGCCCGCAGTGCGGGCGGTTTCCGGGGACGGAGGCTGACGCTTTTTCAGCCAACTAAACCTGCGATTGACGCTGTTTCCGGAAAAACAGGCGTATTTCCCCGCCGTTAAGGGATATGTGCTGACGCTGCAACGGATTTAGGAGGAATTTGACAATGGATGAAAACAGGCACCGGCACACCGTCTGGATGGACGATGCTGTGTGGGATCAGGTGGAATCCCGCTACCAGAGGGACAACTGCTCCACCAGAAACGAATTTATTGAAAAGGCCGTTCAGTTCTACTCTGGCTACCTGGACACGGAATCTGCCGACGCCTATCTGCCGAAAGTCCTCGCCGATATACTGGAGGGCAAGCTGGGAGCCCTGGGCAAACGGATAGGACACCTGCTGTTCAAGCTGTCGGTAGACCAAAACCTCATGGGGAATGTCCTGGCCGCCGGCATAGACATCGACCCGGATGAGTTGCGAAAAGCCCGGGTGCGGTGTGTCAAAGAGGTGAAGGAGACCAACGGCGAGATCAGCTTCGAGGACGCCGTCCGCTACCAAAAGGGGGCTGAGTGATGCCGGGACTGATCCAAAAGTCGGGTTTCATTAAGTCGGGAGCCGGCGGTGGTCACTACGCCGAGTACATCGCCACACGGGAGGGGGTGGAGCTGATTGAGGCTCCGCACCCCACCCATGACGGCGGCGGCTACCTGGAATATATGGCGGAGCGCCCCCGCTCC
>ENA-ORNG01001655-ORNG01001655.1-human-gut-metagenome-genome-assembly--contig:-NODE-1655-length-15371-cov-2.566989_pt1 | contig 15371 bp, 13 predicted proteins | sample MGYA00242113_ERZ509018 | MGnify/ENA primary metagenome ERZ509018 (study PRJEB26280, sample SAMEA2338711) | human gut metagenome | biome: human gut; feature: human-associated habitat; material: faeces... | reverse complement strand
GGACGGCGTGGCCCCCGCCATCAACAACGATGCGATGAAGCAGGCCATGGAGACCATGAAGAGCCTGTCTGAAGACGGCTATACCACCGAGAAGAACATCGATTACTCCTCCAAGTTCTACGGCGGAGAGCTGCTGGTGTGGACAGAGGGCATCTGGATGAAGGCCGCCGTGGTGGATGCGGGCATCAACTTCGGCATGCTGCCGGGCGTGTGCTACAGCCCCGAAACCTGCAAGAGCTGGACCTCTTCCCATAACTTCGTGCAGTTCGCTGACGATGAGCGCACGCTGGAAGAGGATCAGGCGGTTGCCAAGTTCGTCAACTGGATGGGCGAAAACTCCCTGACCTGGGCGCGCGATGCGGGCCAGTGCCCGGCGCACGTTTCCATCAATGAGGTGGAGGAGTTCAAGGATATGCCGCAGGCGTTCCTGGCCGATCCGGAGCGCGTGGACGAGCTGGCGATCTACTTCTATCAGTACTGGGGCCTGTTTGACACCGCGTTCAGCCGCGTGGGCTGGGACTTTGTGGATGTGATGAGCATCGACGATGCGCTTGCCCAGGTGGAGCAGGAAATCAACGACGCGATTGCCGCCCAGTAATCAAAGGCGCCTCAAATGCACAGAGCGGGGCAGGGGGAGCGATCCCCCTGCCTCCGTGCCCAGGCGGGCGTTTACCGGATGCCTTTCATCCAGGAACACACAACCGGCGGGAAGGATCCTGGTAAAGACTTGAACAGGTTAAGGTTTTCGTAAATCTCTGAGAAAAGAGGTGCCGGAATGACACGTTCCCGTGTGGCGGCGCTGCTTGCGCTGGCCTTTCTCATTTTATTCTGCCTTTCCGGCGTAACGGCGACGACAACGGTCAAGGAGACGACGGCGAGCATTGACATGTCCATGCCGGCGGTGCTGTTCTCCCTGTCCAGCGCCAGCACCCTGCTGCTCCCGCTTTCGCTGTGCGCGATGATAGCCGCGTTTATCGCCCTCATCCAGGGGGAGCGGAACGTGGGCATGCTCTTTGCCGGCATATCGACGGTGACGTTTGCGCTGTTCATGGTGTTTTTTGCCAGGGAACGGCTCAACTCCGCGCTGTATACTCCGCTGAGCGACGCGCTTGACGCCATGGACGTCAGCTTCCGCAAGCGCGATGTGGAACGCATCTACGTTTCGTATCATCCCGCCATGTATCTGGCGCTGGCCAGCATGGCGCTGGCCACGCTGCTGGCCATGCCCGCGCTCGGCTCGGCCTCCAACCGCCGCGCGCTCAAGCGCGACCTGCTGCCCTATGCCTACATTGGGCCGCATCTGTTTTTCTTCATCCTTTTCTTTGTGACGCCGGCCATTTACGGCGTATACGCGGCGTTTACCAAATGGGATCTATTCAACGAGCCGGTATTCATTGGCCTTGACAATTTCAGGACCATGCTGTTTGATTCTTCCAATACGTATTACCGGCAGCTGCGCAACGGCCTTTTCAACACGATCAAGTTTGTCATTTACAGCGTGCCGTTCTGCATTCTCGTGCCGCTGTCGCTGGCCTGCGCGCTGCAGTCGCGGCCGCGCGGCAACAAGTTTTATCAGGCGCTGTATTACCTGCCCAGCCTGATGTCCATCACCACGGTTACGCTGACATGGCGCTATGTGTTCAACCCCGATTACGGTATCCTGAATAATTTCTTCGGCTCCACGGCCAACTGGTTCAGGCCGCCCTATTCGTGGATCGTCGTGGTGGTCGTCACCGTATGGTGGTGCACGGGCGGCACGATGGTCATCTATCAGAGCGCCTTGGCTTCCATCCCGCGCGATCAGTATGAGGCAGCCGAGGTGGACGGCGCCGGCACCTGGCAGAAATTTTTCAGCATCACGCTGCCGAACATGCGCTACCCGCTGATGTACACCTTTATCACCACGGTGGTGGCCCAGTTCAACATCTACGGGCAGCCGGATATTCTCTTTGGCTTTACCAACCAGGAGGCCAACGCCGTTCTGCTCCAGTATATTTACGAGAATTCCGTCAAAAACCAGGTGGCGGGCATGGCCTCCGCCATGGCGGTCATCCTGGGCCTGTGCATCATGGCGGTCTCGTTTGTGCAGATGCGCGTCATGGTCCGCAACAACCGCGACTGAGGGGAGGAATAGCAAATGGCAGAAAGTAAGATCAACAGGCGCATCGCGTTTGCGTTCCTTTTCCTCCTGGGCATCGTGTGGCTGGTGCCGGTGCTCTGGCTGATCCTCAACTCGTTTAAGCATGATGCGGACTTTATCACATCGTTTGCCAACATCAAGGGGCCGCTTGACTATCTGACGCGGCTTTTCCCGCGCGAATGGACGCTTGAAAACTATATCGAGCTCTTTGTCGGCGGTGAAAATGTCAACACCACGTCGAACATCGGCGTGATGTTCCGCAATTCGTTCATCGTCTCCATCAGCCAGACGGTGGGCGTCGTGATCGTCACCTCGCTTTCCGCTTATGCATATGAGCGGCTCCATTTTAAGGGCGGGGATAAAATCTTCTGGACGCTCATGTATATCAGCATGTTCCCCAATGTGGTTTCCGTGCTTCCGCAGTTCCGCATTGCCAACGCGCTGGGATGGGTGAACAACATTCAGGCGCTGATCTGGCCCGGTCTGGCGGGTGTGTTCAACATCTTCCTGATCCGCAATTTCATGAAGAGCATTCCCAAAGACCTGGACGAAGCCGCCACCATCGATGGGGCGAGCAGCTTTCAGGTATACAGCAAGATCATCCTGCCGTCCATCGCGCCGGTGATGATCGTGGTGGGCCTGTTCGCTTTCAACGGCGCATGGAACGATTATCTCTGGCCGCGCATTGTGCTGACGGATGTCAATAACCAGACGCTCACCGTCGGCCTGCGCCTGCTGATGGGGCAGTATGAACAGCGCTGGGCGCACATGATCGCCTCCTGCATGGTGTCCATGATCCCGCCTTTCCTGCTGTATCTGTTCGCACAGAAATACTTCCTGCAGGGCATTTCGGTGCAGGCGGGCGTCAAAGGGTGAGCACGCTTGCCCGCAAAAGGGCCCACGCATTCCAGCGTGGGCCTCAGGCCGCCGGGGAAACGCTTTTCTTCCCCGAAGAGAGAAAAAGATTCCCGCAATCATGGGGAAAAGAAACGTATGCATGAATGAAAGCGGCGCTTATGTCAACAAAACCGGGCCCACGCATTCCGTGCGCGGGCCTTTTGCCGCGGGGAGCAGGGCGCGGTGGATAACCCGAATGCGGTGAAAAGACAAAATACGGAAAGGCGAGGAGAAAAGGATGCGGGGCGGATCCGAAAGAGGAGCGGATCCGAAAGGAGAAACAAACGGGAGGAGAGGAACCGGTCGTGAGAGAAAAGCATGTGGATGTGGGGCGCGGGCTGCTCGTCGTGGCCATGACATACGGCCATGTGCTGCAGTTTTTCGGGGATGCGCAGCTCTTCCCCATGGTTCAGCGGCTGATTGACGGGATCAACCTGCTTGTGTTTCCATCGTTCGTCTTCTATTTCGGCATGACGGCGGCGCTGGCCTATCTGCGCAGGCCCTATGCGGCGGCTCTGCCGGGGATGCTGCGTACGGCGCTGCGTGCGTATGGCGCGTTTGCGCTCTCCGGAATCGGGTACCGTGTGCTCCGGGAGAATCGTGCGCTGTCGCCGGCCGCCGTGCGCCGTGTGCTGCTGCTGACCGATATTCCGGGATGGTCGGAGTTTTTGATCGCATTTGCGATTTACAGCCTGCTGCTGGCGGCGGGGTTTGGCCTGTTTGCCCGCCTCGCCGCCCGCCCGCGCGCGGCGCTTGCCGCCGGAGCCCTGTGCCTGGCGGCCTGTCTGATCCCGTATGAGCGGGTGGGATCCGTCCGTCTTTCGCTGCTGATCGGCGGCACGGCCTACTCGTATTTTCCGGTGGTGCAGTATATGCCCTATTTCCTGGCGGGCCTGGTCTTTGCGCAGGCGGATACCCGCGTGCGCGGGCGCATGGCGGCGCTCGCCGCGGTTTGCACGGCGGCGGGGAGTTTAAGGGCTCTTTACCGCGGGGCGCTGCCCAGCCGGTTTCCGCCGCACTGGGCGTGGATCGCTTTGCCGGCCCTCGCCGTGGCCGGGCTTGTGCTTCTGAGCCAGGCGCTGTGTTCCCTGGAGAAAACGCCGCTTCAGCGGGCGGCCCGGCCCGTGCTCGCTCTGCTGGCGCGGCTGGGCGGCATGTCGCTCTTTGCGCTGGTATCGGGCAATCTGGCGCTGTTTACGCTCGCGGGCCGGGGCATCGTTCCCCAGCTGGCGCGCGCGGGCCTTCCCCCGTGGACACTGCCCATCCAGTCCCCAGCAGGGGCCCTGTGCTGGACGGCGGTGCTGCTTGCGCTCATCGGCTTCCTGGCCATGCTGGCCGGAAGAGGCAGAAAGGCACAGGGCGGGTAAAACGGGCCAACCTTCTTGCGTCCTCCCCTGTTTTTCGCTATAATAATGTCCGTATGACGGACTTTTTGACACGCACAGCACGGCAAACCGTACAGGGCGGGCGCGTCGGGATGCTGATGCGGGGCCGTGTCCCTGCGCTTTGGAAATGCCGTTACTTCGCGAAGGAGGATCATGCACATGTCTGTGATGACAAAACCGTTTTCCTGCACGCCCGATGGGCACGCCGTTACGCTGTATACCCTTGTCAATGCCGGCGGGGCGTCGGTCAGCGTGATGGACTATGGCGCCATCGTCACCTCGATCTGTGTGCCCGACCGGGAGGGACGCCTTTCGGACGTGGCGCTGGGGTTTGACACGCTGGAAGGATATCTGGCTGATCATGGCTGCATGGGCGACACGGTGGGCCGATACGGCAATCGGATCGCAAACGGACGCTTTACGCTGGATGGCCGCGTCTATCAGCTGGGCCTCAACAACGGAAAGAACCATCTGCACGGCGGCTTTGACGGCTTCAGCCGAAGGATGTGGACGGCTGAGGCTTTGCCCGGAAACGGGCAGGACAGCCTGCGCATGCACCGTGTCAGCCCCGATGGGGAGGAGGGCTATCCCGGAACGCTCGATGTGAGCGTGACCTTTACGTGGGACGATGCGTGCAATCTGTCCATCCGTTACCAGGCGGTCACGGACCGGCCCACGCTGTGCAACCTGACCAATCACACCTATTTCAATCTGGCCGGCCAGGATCATGGAACCATCTGCGACCATGAGCTGACGGTTTACGCGGATGTGATCACCCCTGTTGCGCAGGGGCTGATTCCCACCGGCGCGTATATGCCGGTATCCGGCACGCCTTTTGACATGCGCGGCGGGCTATTGCTGGGCGATGGGCTTCGCGCTGCCGATACCTGTGAGCAGATGCGCCTGGCCGGCGGGTATGATCACAACTTTGTGCTCCGGAAAGGAGAGGCCATGGGCCTGGCGGCCCGGCTTTGCCATCCTCAGAGCGGCCGGGTGATGGAGACGATCACCGATCAGCCGGGCGTGCAGCTTTACACGGCCTGCATGACGGATTTTGCCGGCGGCAAGGGCGGCATGCACTACGGGCGCTACAGCGGCCTGTGCCTGGAGACGCAGCATTTCCCCGATTCGCCCAATCAGCCGCATTTCGCGGGCCGCGTCGTGCTTCGGCCGGATGAAACCTATGATACGACGACCATTTACGCGTTCCGCGTGGAGAAAGAGCCCCGGGGTATGTGAAGCGGCCGGTCCGCGCATTTTTTGCGCCGGTGAACGCGGACAGGATGAAAATACTTGATCTTTGAGCAAAAGCATGGTAAAATTGGAGCGCGAATGCACATTGCTGAGCGGGGGCCGCTGATTCCGGCGGGATTCCTGCGCCAAGATGTATCCGATAAACAGCAGTATGGAGGGATCCACATGATTACAGCAGGCGATTTCCGTAAGGGCGTGACGATCGAGTGGGAGGGCGGCGTCTGGACCATCGTCGATTTCCAGCATGTCAAGCCGGGCAAGGGAGCCGCGTTCGTGCGCACCAAGCTCAAAAACGTCATGACCGGCGCTGTCGTTGAGCGTTCTTTTAACCCGACGGACAAGCAGCCGCGCGCCACCATTGAGACCAAGGAAATGCAGTACGTCTATAACGACGGCGAATTTTACTACTTTATGGATCAGGAAACGTTCGAGCAGATTCCGCTGACGCTGGATCAGGTCGAGGATGCGATCCGCTTCATGAAGGAAGAAACCATGGCCACGGTGCGCTTTTTCAAGGGGAAGGCTTTTTCCGTGGAAGCGCCGAACTTCGTCGTGCTGGAAGTGACGCAGACCGAGCCGGGCTTTAAAGGCGACACCACCAGCAACACCACAAAGCCGGCCACGCTGGAGACGGGCTATCAGATCGCGGTGCCGCTGTTTGTCAACATCGGGGATAAGATCCGCGTGGATACCCGCGATGGTTCCTATATGTCCCGCGCGTGATGCAGGGATCCTGGCAGACCGTCGGCAAAACGCTTTTTCCCTTTCGAACGAAGGGGAGAAAAAGATTCCTATAATCCATGAAAAAAGCAACGCCTGTCATCAATGAAAGCGATGCTTATGTCAACAAACTGCATAGAAAGGCGGCCTGAGCATGAATAAGATGGGCGAAAAAGTTTCATATCTCAAGGGGCTTGCGGAAGGGCTTGGCATCAATGCGTCCAGCGAGCAGGGCAAGCTGATGCTGGCCATGATCGACACCCTGGAGGCCTTTGCCAGGCAGAGCGAGGAGACGCAGGAGCGCCTTGATGAGATCTCTCAGTATGTGGAGGAGATCGACAGCGATGTCAGCGACCTGGAAGAGGTTGTCTTTTCCGAGGAAGAGGACGACGAAGAAGAGGATGACGACGATGAGGACGACGAGGACGGAGATTCCGACGGCCTGATCGAGTATGAGTGCCCGCATTGCGGCACGGTCATCTTCTTTGACGAGGAAGCCTTTGACATGGAGGAAGAGCATCTGTGCCCGAATTGCCATCGCAAGGTTTTTGAAGAGGATGACGGCCAGGACGAGGGCGATGACGACGAGTAACCGCCGTTTTTCTGGAATCACACAGGGGCTGATGCGGACGGAGCGCGGTGGCGCATCGCTTCGCACAGCCCTTTCTTTTGTGCCGGCTCCCCCTGAACGAGATGAGGAAAGGGCGGCCGCATTGGATTGATTTTGAGGATGATCGCATGAAAAAACGCATTTTTCTTCTGTTTTTCACGCTTCTCACCGCATGGGCCGCGATGACGGCCCTGGCGGAGGAAATCGTGTATACAGGCACGGTCACCAAAGATATGACCATACGGGAGAAGAAATCCACGTCTGCCAAAAAGCTGGGCAGTGTGGAAGCAGGCGGGCTCATCAACATCATCGAATACGGGGATACATGGACAAAGGTTGACCAGGACGGCGTGGTGGGCTATGTGCTCAGCAAGAATGTGGAGGATCTGGCCGCTGCGGCCGGGTATAACGACGAGGCCGAAGCGCTCTATGTTGGCGTGGCCACCAAGGAACTGACGATCCGCAAAACCAAGAGCAAATCCGCCCAGCGCATGCATAAGCTGGCCGAAGGGGAGACGGTGTATATCCTCGAATTGGGCGAGGAATGGTATACGGTGGTCAAGCAGGGCGTCCATGGCTATGTGCTTGCGGATCCGATCGCGGAGCTTGCGCCGGCGCATGAGGGCATCGAAATCCCGGAGGAATATCAGCCCGAGCCGCCGTTTGAGGCCCTGTATACCGCCACGGCGGATGTCAACCTTTCCATCCGCAAGGAAGCGGATGCCGAATCCACCCTGGTGGGCACGGTCTATGAAGATGAGGACGTGGAAGTCATGGATCCCGGCGGGGAATGGGCCCGTGTGCGCAAGGGGGATGTGGTCGGGTATGTCCGTGCGGATCACCTGCGCTATTACATGCGCACGGATCCCTATGGGCCGTATGTGCCGGGCGTCGTCTTCTATCCGTATGCGGCGCATGTGACGCAGCCTACGGACATCACCGACAGCGAAACCGGCGAACTGCTGCGCACGGTGCCGGCAGGCACCATCCTGGTGGTCAGCGCGCTTGATTCGGATATGGCCGTGACCCTGCCTTATGACCGGGTTATCGGCCGGATTCAGGCGACTGCCAACCTGGAAATGGAGGCCGTCGCCCAGTGGGACGAGGCGCAGCAGGGAGACCTGATCGCCGTGTTTTCCACCTATTATGATCCGCAGCAGGAAACGCAGGAGCAGATTGGCCGCCTGCACAACATCATGCAGGGGGTCGAGCGGCTGAATGATGTGATCATCCCGGCCGGGCAGAAATTCTATTTTAACGATTACTGCGCGCCTTACACCAAGGCAAACGGATACGAACTCGGCCCGATCATCAATTACGTCTCCAGCGAGAAGCTGGGCTATGGGGGCGGCATCTGTCAGGTATCGACCACGCTGTATGACGCCATTTTGCAGATTCCCATTGATGTGATCAAGTGGCAGGTACATTCCTCTTATGGGATTTCCTATGCACCGCTTGACATGGATGCGGCTGTCGGCGCAGGCAACATCGACCTGCGGCTTCAAAACACGCTGCCTTATGACGTGCGCCTTGCGCTGCAGGCGACCGGCGGGGTTTTGACGGTTCGCGTCTACAGGGCAAGCTGATGCGCCGGAAGAGAATGCGGCTGATCGCCGCATGCTGCGCGGGAATGCTGCTCATTGCGCCCGCAGCGGCCTCACGCGCACAGAGCACATCGGGCAGCGCGGCGGCCACGCAGGCAGACGCGGAGGAAGAGAACGCGCAGGCCGCTTACTACGGCGTCATTGGCAAGCGGCTGACTGTGTACAAGTGGGGCGACGAGGATGCCCCGGTGCTGGGCACCGTGGAGACGGGTACCGTCGTGGATGTCTATAAAAAGGGCCGGACTTGGACACAGATCGGCTTTGAGGGTGATATCGGCTCGGTGCTGACCAAGTTTGTGGAGCGCGTGCAGCGCAAAGATCCCTTTGAGGGACCCATGCCCGGCACGAGTGAGCATGTGGCGGTGGGCTATGTGCTGAGCGACACGAGTTTTCTGCCGGAGGGCTACCGCTATGCCATTGAGGTGAGCCGCGGCTCCTGGCTGTCTATCGAGGAAATCCGGGAGGGCCGGGCGTATTTCCCCTACAGGCGGGAAGAAGAGCCCGTAAGCGTGAGCACGGATAAGCTCAAGATCTACGATTTTGTCGCATGGGACGAGGCTCAGCCGGGTGATCTGCTCTATGCCTTCACCACGTTTTATTCGACAAACACGAAAAAAGAGGGCAATGCCAACCGCATGTATAACATTGCCCTGGCCAGCGAGCGGCTGACCAGCATCCGCGTGCCGGAAGGGGAATCCTTTTCATTCAACTCGATCTGCGGTCCGTATACCAAGGAGAACGGCTATCGCTCCGCGCCGATCCTTTCCGGGGAAAGCGCCATGGGATACGGCGGCGGGGTCTGCCAGGTGTGCAGCACGCTTTACAACATTGTGCTGCGCGTGCCGGCCGTGGTTGAGGACATGAACTGGCATTCGCAGGGAGGCGTCAGCTATCTGCCCGCAGGGTTTGACGCTACGGTCAGCGACACCAAGGACATGGTTTTTCGCAACGTGCTGCCCTACGATGTGCGCATTGAGTTTGAAAGCCTGGATGGCGTGATGACCGCTTTCCTCTTCCGGGACTATGAGACGTGAAGGCGGAATCAGCCGAAGGAGGATGCCGCTTTTCAGGCCGGTTCTCCGCCGGTGTTTTGAGCAGAGACATTGGAAAAAGGCAGGAAAAGGAGGCCGGAAGATTGAAGATTTTGATCTCGAACGATGACGGCATCACCGCGCCGGGCATCCATGCGCTGAGCCGGGCCTTTGCCGAAGCGGGGCACGATGTGGCAGTGATCGCTCCGGATGCGCAGCGCTCTGCCGCCAGCCACAGCATGACGCTGTTTGCGCCGCTGAAGGTGCGCAAGGCGCATGTTCCCGGCGCACGGCTGGCCTTCGCGGTCAGCGGCACGCCGGCGGACTGCGTCAAGCTGGGCCTGCGCAATCTCTGCCCGGAGGCGGAATTTGTGGTTTCCGGGGTGAATCACGGCTACAACGCGGGATCCGACGTGCTTTACTCCGGAACGGTGGCCGCCGCGATGGAGGGAGCCTTGGAGGGGCGGCCCGCCATGGCCGTATCGCTGGCCGGCAGCCGGGAGGACACCTACGACCGTGCCGCGCAGACGGCGCTTCGGGTTTTTGACGTGCTTCGGGAAAAGCCCCTGCCGCCGCTCTGCGTGTTGAACCTCAATTATCCGGGCGTGGATGATGCCAGAGGAATCAAGGCGGCGCCGCTCAAACGCATGCGTTATACCGATGTGTATGCGCAGGAGCGCGGTGAAGCGGGGGAATGCCTGTATCATCTGCGCGGCAATGTGGATGAAACCGTGGAAGAGGGCGAAGACGATTTTACCTGGCTGCGCCGCGGATATGCAACGGTAACGGTGCTCAGTTTCGATATGACGGAAAAGGATGCCACGAATGCGCTTCGCACCGTGCTTTAGCGCCTCGAAAGCGGAAAATGCTTCAAAATGTTGCAGGAAGTGAAATACTTCTTGCATTTTTTATCGCCTTTTGATAGAATGATAAAAAACGGAGATGCCGGTCACGGCGAGGAGCGCTTGATGTCAGGCGCATGCCTCCGCTTCCTCCCGCGGGGAAGAGAAGGCGTTTTGCCCAAAGACCGGCATGAGCGCCATTTTTTATGGAGGATACCGACCATGCAGGATATGCAGGACATGATGCGCAGGCTCAATCAGTCGGGCAAACGGCTGAGCAAGGGCCACCGCAAAATTGCCGAGTACATCGTGGAGCATTATGACAAGGCGGTTTTTATGACCGCCAGCAAGCTGGGGGAGATGGTGGGCGTCAGCGAATCGACCGTTGTGCGGTTTGCTTCGGCCATGGGATACGAGGGCTATCCTCAGCTTCAGCGCGCTCTGCAGGAGCTCGTGCGCCACTGGCTGACGGCTGTGCAGCGCTTTGAAATGGCAACGGATATCGACCAGAGCGAGGTGCTGCGCACGGTGCTGCACGCGGATATGCAGAATATCCGCACCACCACGGAGGAGATTGATGCTTCAGCGTTTGACGAGGTGGTGGACAAGATCATCAGTGCGCGCCACATTTATGTGATGGGGCTTCGCTCTGCGGCGCCCATCGCGCAGTTTCTGGCCTATTATCTCAATTTCATTTTTGACAATGTGCGCGTTGTCTCAGAGGCCAGTGGCGATGTCTTTGAGCAGATCAGCCGCATTAACGAAAGCGATCTGCTCTTTGGCATCAGCTTCCCGCGCTATTCCACGCGCACCTTGGAGGCCATGAGTTTTGCGCGCGCGCGCGGCGCGCAGGTGGTCGGACTGACGGATGGCCCCATGTCCCCGGTATATGCGACCAGTTCGGTCTGCCTCACCGCGCGCACGGATATGGCATCCTTTGTCGATTCCATGGCGGCTCCGCTCTCGGTCATCAACGCGCTGATCGTTGCGCTGGGGCTGCGCCGCCGGGATGAGTTGAGCGAGCACTTCCGCCTGATGGAAGGAATCTGGGATGAATACAGGGTTTACGTTGGAAAAGACCGCGTGTGATGTGCTGGTGGTGGGCGGCGGCGCAGCCGGCATGATGGCGGCGCTGCAGGCCGCATGGGCCGGCGCACGTGTGATTCTGCTTGAAAAAAATGAGAAGCTGGGCAAAAAGATCTATATCACGGGCAAGGGACGCTGCAATGTGACCAACACGGCGGATCTTCACGATTTTTTCGCGCAGGTGCCGAGAAATCCGCGCTTCTTGAATGCGGCGGTGCGCCGGTTTGGCCATGAGGATCTGACCGCGCTGCTCGCGATGCTGGGAACGGAGACAAAGGTGGAGCGCGGCGGGCGCGTATTTCCCGTGAGTGACAAGGCCAGCGACGTCACGCGCGCATTGGCACGCGGCCTGCATGAGGCCGGGGTTCGGGCAGAGCTTGGCACGGCCGTCCAGTCCATCCGTCCGCAGGGGAAGGAATTTTGCGTGCGGCTTGCCCGGGGAGGCGTGCTGCGCGCTGGCAGCGTTGTGGTGGCTACGGGCGGCCTGAGTTATCCCTCCACCGGCAGCACCGGGGATGGATACCGCTTCGCCAGGGAGAACGGGCACAGCGTGGTGCCGCCCTCGGCTTCGCTCGTCGGGCTGACGGTGGAGGAAAAATGGCCTGCGCTTTTGCAGGGGCTGGCGCTTAAAAACGTGCGCGTGACGGCCCGCATGGGCAAAAAAACGATTTACAGCGAGCTGGGCGAGATGCTTTTTACGCACTTTGGGGTCAGCGGTCCGCTGATGATTGAGCTGAGCAGCCATCTGCCGGAGGAGACCGGGGCGGTGCGGGTCACGCTGGATATGAAACCCGCGCTGACGGATCAGCAGGTGGATCAGCGCCTGCAGAGGGAATTCGCGCAGCACGCGCGCAGTCAGCTGTCGACCGTGCTCACCGGCCTGATGCCCGTGCGCATGGGGCCCGTCTTTGCCGGGCTTTGCGGCCTGAGCGCAGAGACGCCCGTCAGCCAGATCACGCGCGGGCAGCGCCTGGCAATCGGCAGAAACCTCAAAGAGCTGCCCCTTCCCGTGAGCGGAAAAAGGCCCATTGAGGAGGCGATCGTCACGCGCGGCGGTGTGAATGTGAAGGAGATCGAGCCGGGAACCATGATGAGCAGATGCGTGCCGGGCCTGTTTTTCGCAGGAGAGGTTTTGGATGTGGATGCGCATACCGGCGGGTTTAACCTGCAGATTGCCTTCTCCACGGGCGCGCTGGCGGGCATCAGCGCGGCTTCCTGGTCACGGGGGGAATAGCCGGGGCGGCACGCGCATACAGAGAGCAGATTCGCTGCTCTTTTTTGCTATCGCATCTGCCGCGCCGCAGGAAAGCAGAAGAAGGCGCGTCCATGGGCCGCCTGGCGCACGTTTCGGCAAAAAGGGGAAACGATCGGGCATGGGGAGGGGAAGCGAAGGGAACTTTACAAAATGAACAGGCACGTATCCACAGACAGGGAGGAACCATATGGACGGAAAGAACATGGATATGAAAGAAATAAACGATGTCAGAAAGGAAGAAGAACGCCGTATTTATGAGCGAAGCGCAAGGCTCATTCTGCTGCTGGCGCTCCGGGATACGGCGCCAGGCGCAAAAGTGCGCTTTGAGCACAGCATCGGCTTTGGCCTTTACATGACCGTTTCGGGCGTAAACATGACATCGGCGCTGGTGCGCAGGATTGAAGAGCGCATGCACAGCATCGTGAGGCAGGATCTGCCGATCATCAAATCACGCCTGACCAACGCGGAGGCGATGGATTACTTCAAAAGCCAGGGACAGGAGGACACGGTTCGCCTGCTCGCTTACCGAAAATACGACCATTTTGACGTATACACCTGCAAGGGGCTGAGTGAATACTTTTATGGGGACATGGCGCCTTCGACAGGGCGGATTGACCGCTTTGCGCTGCGGTTTTATTATCCCGGCATGGTGCTCCTGCTGCCGGGGGAGGATCTCTCCGGCCCGCCGGCGCCGTTTGTGGAGCGGCCCAAGCTCATGCGCGCATATGTGGAGGCGGAGGCCTGCTCGCGCATTCTGCAGTGTGAAAACGCGGCCGATCTCAATGACATCATCACAAGGGGAGAGGCGCGGACGTTTATCCGCGTCAGCGAGGCCATGCAGGAGCGCGCAGTTGCGCAGATTGCCGAGCGCATCGTCGCCCGCGGGGCGCGGGTTGTGTTCGTTGCCGGGCCTTCTTCAAGCGGCAAAACCACGTTTGCCAACCGCCTGAGCACGCAGCTGCGCGTTAGCGGCAGGCGGCCGGTGGCCATTTCGCTGGATAACTATTATCTCAACCGGGATCGCGTGCCGCTGGGAGCAGATGGCAGGCCGGATCTGGAATGCCTTGAATCCATCGACGTGGCGATGTTCAACGAGCAGCTTGTGGAGCTGCTCGACGGGCGTGAAGTGGAGCTGCCGCTTTATTCATTCAAGACGAAAATGCGCATGGATCATGGAATCCGCATGCGCGTGAGCGCGGATCAAATCCTGATTGTGGAGGGAATCCACGGGCTGAACGACGCGCTCAGCGAGGACATTCCCGCGGAGTACAAATTCCTGGTCTATGTCAGCGCGCTGACCCAGCTGAATCTGGATTGCCACAACCGGATCCGCACCACCGACGTCAGGCTGCTGCGCCGCATGGTGCGGGATCACAGGACGCGCCACACGGGCGTGCTGGATACGCTGCGCATGTGGGACAGCGTGCGCGCGGGGGAAGAAAAATACATCTTTCCCTATCAGGAGCGCGCGGACGTGATGTTCAATTCCTCGCTGCTCTACGAGATCGCCGTGCTGAAAAAATATGCGTATCCGATGCTCAAATCCGTGAGCCGGGAGGATCCTTATTATACGCGTTCGCGCCGGCTGGTCAAATTCCTCAACTATTTTCTTGACTGCGACGCGGAAAGCGAGATTCCGCCCACATCCATCCTGCGCGAATTCATCGGCGGATGCACATTCTATGGGGAATGATGCCGTGCCCGCCGGATCGCCGTTGTGCATGTGACAGAATTTTCCGATGGAAACCGTGATAGATTTTCTTCCTGCGGTACACAATAGCGGCAAGGAGGCGAATCAAGTGAAAAAATGGTTTCTGGCTCTGCTGTGCCTAGCTGCAGCAGGCATGGCGATGGCCGGCTGCGCGGCGGGGAACGCTGCGGGGATGGGCCCGACACAGACCCCTGCCGCTACCGCGGAGGCGACCATGATGGCCCCGACGACCAGCCCGATGGCGACCCTGTCGCCCGAAGCGTCGGCGGAGGCCACAAGTGATGCCGATGCCGGGAATATGCCCGCAGCGGCGATGACCCCCGCGGAAGCCGGCCGCCTGGCGGAGAGGATCTCCGAAGCAGTGGAACGCATCAGCGAAGTGGATGATGCCGAGGTGATCGTGCACAATGAGCGCGTGCTGGTGGCGGTCGAGTTTGACGATCAGTACAGCGCGGGGCTTGATGACCGCATGAAGCAGACGATCATCGACACCGTGCGTGAAATCGACGACAGCCTGACGGACGTGGAAGTTACGGACGACAGCACGCTCTATGGCCAGGTGAAGGGCCTGGGCGAGCGTGTGGCCAAAGTGACGGGCCTGGACGAACTCGCGGATGACTTCGGCGACCTGTGGGATCGCATTGTCGGCCGGTAAAGAAAGAACCTGTTTTTACTCTCTGCGGGTGCGGCGATGCGCCCGGATTTACGGAACGTCCCTGCAGACAGGAGAGGCTTTTCAGGCCGCAAGAGAATGAGAATTGGATGATTTCCGGTATTTTGAAACGGTTTTCTTCCCCGCGGGGAAGAAAACCGTTTCAGTCATTTTGTCTGCTTTG
>ENA-ORNG01001652-ORNG01001652.1-human-gut-metagenome-genome-assembly--contig:-NODE-1652-length-15387-cov-4.143165_pt1 | contig 15387 bp, 14 predicted proteins | sample MGYA00242113_ERZ509018 | MGnify/ENA primary metagenome ERZ509018 (study PRJEB26280, sample SAMEA2338711) | human gut metagenome | biome: human gut; feature: human-associated habitat; material: faeces... | reverse complement strand
ACCATAGCCTTAATCGGAACACCTGCAGCCATAAGTGACATACATGATGCACATGTTGAAGCCATTGATGTAGAGCCGTTTGACTCAAATGTCTCAGACACGGCACGGATAGTATATGGGAACTCCTCAATGCTTGGAAGTACAGGAACAAGTGCCTTCTCAGCAAGTGCTCCGTGTCCAATCTCACGACGTCCCGGTCCACGTGATACCTTTGTCTCTCCTACAGAGTATGCAGGGAAGTTATAGTGATGCATATATCTCTTTGTTGTGATATTTGCATCAAGTCCGTCGATTTTCTGAATCTCTGATAAAGGAGCAAGTGTTACAACATCACAAATCTGTGTCTGTCCACGGGTAAACATTGCAGAGCCGTGAACTCTAGGAATCAAATCAACCTCTGCTGCGAGTGGTCTGATCTGGTTGATTGCACGGCCGTCCGGACGCTTATGATCCTTTAAAATCATCTTTCTGACAGTCTTCTTCTGATACTGGTAAATAGCCTCACCAAGTACTGCAAGGTACTCCTCATTGTCAGCGAAGGCTTCCTCTAACTGCTCTGTGATAGCTCTTATATTTTCCTCACGCTTCTGCTTCTCATCTGTGAATACTGCCTCCTCCATCTGCTCAGGAGTAACAATTTTCTTGATATCCTCGAACATCTGCTCAGGAATAGCACAACTCTCATACTCATGCTTTGGCTTGCCAATCTCATCACGGATCTGATCCATGAATGCGATAACTGTCTGGTTGATATCGTGGCACTTGTAGATTGCCTCAATCATCTGATCCTCAGGAATCTCATTGGCTCCTGCTTCAATCATGATGACCTTTTCCTTTGTAGAAGCAACTGTGAGCTGTAAATCGCCCTCATCCCACTGCTTCTGTGAAGGGTTTACGATAAACTCTCCATCAACAAGTCCCATTTGTGTCATGGCACATGGTCCGTCAAACGGAATATCTGATATATGAACAGCAAGAGCTGTACCGATCATTGCAACTATCTCAGGACGGCACTCAGGATCCACTGACATGACAAGGTTGTTTAATGTAACATCATTTCTGTAATCCTTTGGGAAAAGAGGTCTCATAGGACGGTCAATTACACGATCTGTAAGGATGGCGTTCTCAGATGCCTTTCCCTCACGCTTGTTAAAACCACCCGGAATTTTTCCTACAGAGTACATCTTCTCCTCGAATTCAACGCTGAGTGGGAAGAAATCCACACCATCACGTGGCTTGTCAGATGCTGTAGCTGTTGAAAGGACTGTTGTATCACCATACTTGATAAAAACAGCTCCGTTTGCCTGAGCTGCTACTCTTCCGATATCTACAGTAAGAGTCCTGCCGGCAAGTTCCATTGAATAACTTTTGTACATATTAATTCTCCTTAAAATTCTTTTGCAGAAGTGTATTCCTCTTCCGAAACTACTAAACAATACATGTACGCTCATGCACTCTTTAGTGGTCTCGGCTTACTTCTGCTTTTCAAAAAACAATAATAAAAACAATAATAGAGCGGAATAATAATTACTCCGCTCTAAAGAAAATACTATTTTCTGAGTCCTAAACGCTCGATAAGTGAACGATATCTCTCGATATCAATCTCCTTAAGGTATGCAAGTAATCCACGTCTCTGACCGATCATCTTTAACATTCCTCTTCTTGAGTGATGATCCTTTGGGTTCTGTTTGAAATGCTCAGTTAACTCTGCGATTCTTGCTGAAAGAATTGCAATCTGAACCTCTGGTGAACCTGTGTCATTTGGTGTTCTACCGTACTCTGCGATAATAGCCTGTTTCTTTTCCTTTGCGATCATTGTTGATCCTCCTTATATTATAATGCGCCCTGATAACTGTATGATGCTCAGCAATAGGTCGGAGTGTCCAACTACCGAACATGGGCAAAACCATACTTATGCAGTATAGCATAGTAAGCATTTGTTGTAAACTGTTTTTTTATTAATCCGGCAAATATCTTGCAACACAAATCGGACTTCTGTAAAATGCATTTGAAACCTTGATTCCATCACGCTTGTTGCTGGCATGTACAATCTGTCCGTTTCCGATATAAATTGCAACATGTGAGATGCTGCTTCCACTTCCGTAGAAGAATAAATCTCCCGGCTTTGCATCAGATGCGCTGATTTTTGTGCCACATGAAGGCTGTGCTTTTGATGAATGCGGTAACGAAACTCCATACTTTCCAAGTATTCTCATTGTAAAACCTGAGCAGTCAATTCCATTCTCAAGGCTTGTACCACCCCACACATATCTGTTTCCGACAAACTGTAACGCATACGATACAACAGATGCCCTTACATCTGATACGCCGTCACCATACTTCACCTGCTCTATAGTCTTTGCTGTAGGAAGTGCCTGTGCCAGTGTCACATAATCCTGTGATATATATCCTACCGAATCATCCACACTTATCTCAACCCAGCCGTCAGCGACAGAATTGACTGTAAATGCCTCTGAATTTCCAACCTGTGAAAGCACCGCAGCCTCTGTTGACTTCTCTGCACGCACATTCAGTGTTTCAGTATTTACAGTGGCAACAGTTTTAATCTCCTGTTCTGCAATAGACTCTGCCTCATCTCCTGTCACAAGATACTGCTTGCTTACATATCCTGTCACTTTGCCTGATGTAACCTTGTACCAGTCTCCGGCATCCTCAAGAAGCTCACAGGCATTGTGATTGGTAAGGATACCTACCACTTCACTGTCTGTCGAAGCCTCCTGTCTGATATTTAAGTTTCCGCTGCTGATAACTGACATACCAAGATTTGTGTAACCACAGGTCTGTGCGGCTGTCGGTGTCTGGGATGCCTCATTTGCCTGTTCTGTCTCCTGTGCAGTATCGCCAGCCTGTGCACCCTGAGCAGATGCAGTAACAACATTGCTGTCGTTTTGCGCTACCGATACGTCAGCTCCATAATAAGTAAGAGCCGATGTAACCCCTGCTGTGAGAAGCTCTGTGGCATCTGCCGCATCTGTCAGATTAAGTGCAACACCCGCATTCACTGATCTGTTTTTATTTGCCTCTGCCTTTGTTGTCCTGGCATCCACCGTGCTGCTTGAGCTCATAGATACCGCTCCTATAATAATAGCAAACGCTACAACGCCTGCTGCCTGTCCTAATTTTAACTTGTTTTTCATATAGCCTCCGATTCATGCTATCGATAATCCACGGTTACGAGTATATCATAAATTGTTAAAATGTCAATATTTCTTTGTAACAATTCTGTAATATTTGTTATTTTTTCGTTATTTTGGGCTATTTAGCAAAAAAACAGTCACACTAAAATGTGTGACTGCCTGCATAATTGATTGTAAAATTGATATCTGCGCTCATCTGGCTCTTTAACGCTTCTATTGAATCAAACTTCATCTCAGGTCTTACGAACTTATGAAGCTCTACCATGATATCCTGTCCGTAAACATCCTGCCCAAAATCTATGATATATGTCTCTGCACCGATTGGATTTTTGCCCTCTATAGTAGGCTTGCATCCTATATTAGTTACACCAAGGTACCAGTTGTCCCTGACAAGAACTCTTGACATATACACTCCCTTTGGTGGAAGCAGCTTATCGTGCGGCACTGAAAGGTTGACTGTCGGAATGCCAATAGTCCTGCCTAACGCTCTGCCATGCACTACCCTTCCTTTTATAAAAAATGGATAACCCAGCAGTTCATTCGCCTTTTTAATATGTCCAGCCGCAATCTCCTCACGGATATAGGTACTGCTTATATCCCTGTCTCCATCCTTTATCTTGTCCACCACAATAAGCTCGTATCCAAGCTCTCCTGCCATCGCAGAAAGCAGCCGATGGTCTCCTGCCCTGTTGTGCCCGAAACGGAAATCATCTCCGACAATGATACACTTGACATTAAGACTTTTAACTATCCATCTGACAAACGCATCCGCCTCCATCGTCATCACCTGTGGCACAAACGGACACTCTATCAGATAGTCAATACCTGATTTTTCAAACACATACTCTTTTTCATCGTTTGTGATTATAACCTTTGACTCAACGCCAAGTACCTCCGATTTGGGAGGAATGTCAAACGTAAATATGATGCGCTTGTAGCCATGCAGATTGCTCTGTTCAATTTGCTTTTCCATCAGAAATTCATGTCCTCTGTGAAGCCCGTCAAACTTTCCAAACGAGATGACGGACGGCTCCTTGACATGAAAATCCAGAGTTTTGCTTATATATTCCATAATATCTGTATACTATTCTATTCCATAAAAATCTTAACCGGCTTAAACTCACCGGTCTCATCAAGATACGAATACACCCCGACAAATATGCCCTCATGATTGTATACTCTGTATCTTATATCAGAGTCAGCACTGTTTTTTAAATAATCCGTAAGCACTGCCGGAATTTTATTTCCATTTCTGACAAGCTTATCAGCATCTGAAGCAGCATGCACTGCCGGCAGATTTTCGAATACTCCGTCAACAGGCATCACCATATCAAAGCAGCCTTCATCCACCTTTGACTGAATCTGTGAAAGTGTAAGTGCATGCTCTAAGTCAAAGCCTGCTACCCTTACTCTAAGCAGTGACTTCATGCAGCCATGGCAGCCCAGCCTCTCTCCGATGTCATTGCACAGTGTCCTGATATATGTGCCCTTTGAACAGTGCACCGTCATCGTAACCTCAGGCAAATCAATGCTTTCAACCTTGATATCAAACACCTCGATATCCCTGGCTTTTCTCTCTATAATCTTGCCCTCCCTGGCAAGCTCATAGAGCTTTTTCCCATTGACCTTTAGAGCCGAATACATTGGCGGCACCTGCTTTTGTCTGCCAATAAACTGTGATATTGCATCATACACCGCCTGCTCGGTCACATTGACCTCAGCCTGATTTAAGACCTGCCCTGAAATATCCTGTGTATCTGTCTCCTGTCCTAAAAGCAGCACAGCTTTATAGACCTTGTCCTTATCTGTCAAAAGGTCACACACTCTGGTTGCCTTTCCAAGGCAGACAGGAAGGACGCCTTGCGCATCAGGATCAAGTGTACCCGTATGACCAATCTTCTTCTGGTGGAATATGCCTCGAAGCTTTGCCACAACGTCAAAGCTTGTATAGCCCTTTTCCTTGTATACATTGATTATTCCATTAACCATCTGCCCAAGAATCTCTCCCTAAATATTATCCTTAATTGCCGTAAGGATGCGGTCTGTTGCCACCTCAAGCGGTCCTTCAATCGTAAATCCGGCGGCCTTTACATGTCCACCGCCGCCAAATACCGACGCAACCTTTGCCACATCATAATCACCGTTTACACGCAGGCTGCCCTTGTAGGTACCATCCTCATTTTCATAGAGAAATACAGCAACCTTTATATCCTTTGTCACACGCAGCTGATTTACAATGCCGTCGAGATGCTTTGGAAGCACATCGTACTTCTCCATCTCAGCGCGCGATACTGCAGACAATATAACATCACCATTCAGATACAAAGCAGCATTCAAAAGCGCCTGCCCCATAATCTTGTTCTGAGCAAATGTCTTTGTATAAAATGTATCATCGATTATCCTTGAATAATCAATGCCCATCTCCATCAGGGAGCCTGCTATATCCATAGTCTTTTTTGAAGTGCATGAATACTGGAACACGCCTGTATCATGCACCATGCCTGTGTAAATACACTCTGCTATCTGTATTGTGATGCGCTCCTTCGGCAGAAGTTCAAACACAAGCTCACAGGTTGAGCTCGCATCCGGAAAGATGTAATTTGCGTCTGCAAAGGCCCCGTTTGTAACATGATGATCTATGCAAAGTGTCCTTTTTGCAGACTCAAAATACTTAGCTGCACTTCCCAGTCTGCCTGTGTCACTGCAGTCACATGCTATGAACAGATCGTATACTGTATCATCCGCATAGCTGCTGTCAATCTCATCTGCTCTTTGCATAAACTTAAAGATGTTTGGGCTTGGCTCTAAATAAAGCCTTGCCTTTATATCAGGATAATAATCCTTTATGTAGTTGTATACAGCAAGTGTTGAGCCGACACAGTCGCCGTCCGGTCTCACATGACCGGAAACGGCAACTGATTGTGCATCCTTTAAAATAGAATCAATCTCTGTCATAATCAATCCTCTTTGTTAATCCTCTTTGAGATTTTTTGTTACTTCATCAATCTTTTTAGACATCCCAACACCATACTCTATAGACTGGTCTATGATAAATGTAATGGCAGGTGTATTTCTTAAATTGATGTTCTTTGCGAGAGTTCTGCGTATATATCCCTCCGCTGACTTAAGTCCTGCAAGTGTATCAGCCTGTGATTTCTTGTCACCAAGCACACTGATATAAGCCTTTGCTGTCTTTAAATCAGGTGCCACCTCGACAGCAACAACACTTGTCATGGGATTGATACGCGGATCTTTTATCTCACCGCGTATGATATTTGACAGTTCACGCATTACCTCTTCGTTGATACGAATATTTTTTATGCTGTTCTTTCTCATATAATCCCGCTTTCTTTTTATATTAAACCGTAACTATCCGAATAGTTACATTAATTCATGATAACAAATATATGATTATCTCGGAACCTCTACCATCTTGTAAGCTTCAACTATATCGAATTCCTGAATATCATTAAATCCGTCAAATACAAGACCACACTCATAGCCTGTCTTGACCTCCTTGACGTCATCCTTGAATCTCTTGAGTGAAGCAAGGTCTCCCTCGAATATCTGCTCACCCTCTCTGCTAATTCTGACACGGCAGCCTCTCTCCATAAATCCGTCAAGCACATATGAACCTGCAATGTTTCCAACGCCTGAAGCCTTGAAAATCTGTCTGATTTCCGCATGTCCGATAACCTTCTCCTCAAATACAGGATCAAGCATACCCTTCATGGCAGCAGATACATCCTCGATTGCATTGTAGATGACCTTGTAAAGTCTGATATCTACGCCCTCACGGTCTGCTGTAGCCTTGGCAACAGGATCCGGTCTAACGTTAAAGCCAATGATGATTGCATTTGATGCTGATGCAAGGATAACATCTGACTCGTTGATGGCACCAACGCCGCCATGGATGACCTTGACCACAACCTCCTCATTTGAAAGCTTGACAAGACTCTGCTTAACAGCTTCAACTGAACCCTGTACATCTGCCTTTACGATGATATCAAGCTCCTTCATGTTGCCTGACTGAATCTGTGAGAACAGATCATCAAGTGACATCTTTGCCTTTGTATCCTCGATGAGCTTATTCTTCTCCTCTGAAATATATGTGTCAGAGAATGCCTTTGCCTCCTTCTCTGAATCACATGCCACAAATGTCTCACCTGCTGATGGCACACTGTTGAGTCCAAGTATCTCTACAGGTGTAGAAGGCTTAGCCTCCTTTACTCTGCGGCCCTTGTCATCAATCATGGCTCTTACCTTACCATAGCTGCTTCCGCATGCGATAGGATCTCCGACATGGAGTGTTCCTTTTTGTACAAGCACTGTGGCAACCGCACCACGGCCCTTGTCAAGCTGCGCCTCGATTACGAGACCTCTTGCATTTCTATCAGGATTAGCCTTGAGCTCAAGAACCTCTGCTGTGAGAAGAATCATCTCAAGGAGATTGTCGATACCCTCCTTAGTATGTGCAGATACAGGACAGAATATTGTGCTTCCACCCCAATCCTCCGGGATAAGCTCATACTCTGAGAGCTCCTGCTTAACCTTGTCGATATTGGCACTTGGCTTATCTATCTTGTTGATAGCAACGATAATCTCTACACCGGCTGCCTTTGCATGGTTTATTGCCTCAACAGTCTGCGGCATTACACCATCATCTGCAGCAACAACAAGGATTGCGATATCAGTAGAGTTTGCACCACGCATACGCATTGCTGTAAATGCCTCATGTCCCGGTGTATCAAGGAATGTGATGTTCTGGCCATTGATTGATACAACAGATGCACCAATGTGCTGTGTAATACCACCTGCCTCACGGTCTGTAACACGTGTCTGTCTGATGGCATCAAGCAGTGATGTCTTACCATGATCTACGTGACCCATTACACAGACTACAGGTGGACGAGGAACCATCTTGCTCTCATCCTCTTCATCCTCCTTGAGAAGCTCTGCAATCACATCGACTTTCTCCTCTTCCTCACATATGAAATTGAACTCTAAAGCAATCTCCTCAGCAGCTGCAAAATCAACCTCAGAGTTAACTGTTACCATCTCGCCCTTCATAAAAAGCTTCTTTACGATGGCTGAAGGCTGAACCTTCATCTTATCAGCTAAGTCCCTTATTGTAATCTTCTCCGGAAGAGAAATTGTCTTAATCTCGTTCTCATCCTCTTTTGGCTGTGCCTTCGGCTGCTGTGGCTTTTTCTTACCGCCGTGCTTCTCGAGATTGATGTAATTCTCCTGCTTCTTTCCGAGCTTATCCTGTTTCTGGCTCTGATTGTGATTATGCTTATTCTTTCTATCGTTGCCTCTGTCGCGGCTCTCCTTTCCTCTTACATCATCAGGAGCTGCAACTGCAACTGTTTCTTTTCTGAAACGATTTCTGTCATCACCTCTGCTGCCTGTTCTATCGTTATTTCTGTCATTGCTCCTGCTTCTGTCGTTGCTTCTGCTTCTGTCATTATTTCTGTCAAAGCTTCTGCCACCCTCTGCAGGACGTCTGGAGTCATTTCTGAAGCCTCTGTTATTGTCTCTATTATTGTCTCTGCTGTTATCTCGGTTATTGTTGTCGCGATTGTTTGTTCTTCTATCGCTGTTTCTGTCCGTATTTCTGCTTCTGTCGGCATTTCTGTCAGTGTTTCTGTTGTTGATTCTCTCGCCATTGTCCTGACGTCTGTCGCTTCTTCTATCAGCGTCAGCCTGACGTGCCGGACGCGAATTGGTTACCTTCATATCTGCATACGGATCCGCTGTACGCTCACTTATAGGGCGCATAGCTCTCTCTCCGACAGGTCTTGGCTTAATAATGCTGTGCTGCTCAGGACGTGATGACTGATTATCGCGTCTGCCATTGCCATTCCTGCGCTGCGAACTGTTATTTCCATTATTTCCGCTGCCGTTTCCACCATTTGTTTTCCTACCCTGCTTACTGTACTGGGCATTGAAAACAGCTGTGATGCTTGCCTTTTTCTTTGGTCTGTCGGCTGCCTTAGCCTCATCCTTTTTAGTTTCTTCCTTCTTAGGTGCATCTTTTTTTACTTCTGTTTTTGCGTACTTCTTTCGTACAATTTGCTGTGCCTCATCCTCAAGACCGTTCTGCACATTTTTGACAGCAAACTGTGTGCCGTTTAATGTGTCTATGACGTCCTGCGACTTTATATTTAATTCTTTTGCAAGTTCATGAACTCTCATTTTTGCCATATATCTATTTTCCTCCATTATTCAGTTTTATTCGGCTGCAGCTTTTTTATCACTGCATTTGCAAGGTTTTCATCCGTTACTGCAAGGGAAGCGCGAAACTCTTTGCCTATTGCATTCCCTAACCCCACCTTGTCACTATAAAAATAAATCGGAACCTCATAGAAAGCAGTCATATCCGAAAAATGCTTCTTTGTGTTGTCTGATGAATCATCTGCAACTATCACTAAAAATGCCTTTCCTGTCTTTACAGCTTTCTCGGTAGAAAACTCTCCGCTAACCACATTGCCTGACTTTGCTGCTAATCCCAGCATAGAAAGTACTCTATCTGTCAATTTGGTTCATCTCCTTTTCAAGCTCCTCATATACCTGTTCTGATACACTAACACCAAGGGAACGCTCAAGTGCCTTTGTCTTTTTAGCCTTTTTAAAGCATTCAAGGCTCTTACATATATAAGCTCCCCTGCCGTTTTTCTTGCCGGTGTCATCGAGAATTATGTCGCCCTCCGCAGTCTTTACCACGCGAATAAGTGACTTCTTTTCCTTCATCTCCTGACAGCCTACGCATTTGCGCATTGGAATCTTTTTATTTGCCATTACTGCTCATCACCACTATCTGCCGCATCATTTTCTGTACCTGTTGCTTCGTTCTCGTCAGCCTCTGTATCTAAAGCCTCTGCCTGTACATCTGCCTGTTCTGTATCAGCTAATCTCTCGTTCTCAGCAAGCTCATCATCCGAATAATCATAATCGTCATCATAATCATCCTCTTCATAGTCATTCTCATAATCCATGAAGTCCCCTGACTCTCTGGCCTGTGTCTCGCTCTTGATATCAATCTTGAAGCCTGTAAGTCTTGCTGCCAGTCTTGCATTCTGTCCTTCCTTACCGATTGCAAGTGAAAGCTGATAATCCGGAACAACAACCTTTGCTGATTTCTCATCTGCATCTGCGATAACAGAGATAACCTTTGCAGGGCTAAGTGCGTTCTGGATAAGTATTGCCGGATTCTCATCCCACGTGATGATATCGATTTTCTCACCGCGAAGCTCATTTACGATAGCATTTACTCTGGCACCATTCATACCTACACATGCTCCTACAGGGTCTACGTTTGGATCATTTGACCATACTGCAATCTTTGTTCTGCTTCCGGCCTCACGTGAAATAGCCTTTATCTCAACTATGCCCTCTTTAACCTCTGTAACCTCTGACTCGAAAAGTCTCTTCACAAGCTCAGGGTGAGTTCTTGAAACAAGAATCTTTGGTCCCTTTGATGTGGACTTAACCTCAAGGATATATACCTTGATACGCTCTGTAGGCTTGAATACCTCACCCTTTATCTGCTCACTCTCAGTCAGAAGTGCATCTGCCTTACCTAAGTTGATGCTGACATTCTTTCCGATGTATCTTTGAACAACACCTGTCACAACATCCTTTTCCTTGCTGTTGTACTCGTCAAATATTACCTTTCTCTCCTCCTCGCGGATTTTCTGAAGGATAACATTCTTTGCGTTCTGTGTAGCGATACGTCCGAATTCCTTTGACTTAACCTCAACTCTCACGATATCTCCAAGCTGATAGTTACCGTTTACCTTGTGCGCATCTGCTAAGGAAATTTCCTCCACCGGATCCTCAACCGTATCTACAACCGTCTTCTCCTGATAGCATGAGAAAGCACATGTCTCAGGATCTATTTCTACCTTTACATTGTCTGATTTACCAAAATGGTTCTTGCAGGCAGTCACAAGAGAGTTCTCAATTGCCTCAAGTAAAGTTTCTTTACTGATGTTTTTCTCCTGCTCTAATATATTTAACGCTTCTAATAACTCATTGCTCATTATTTTTTCCTCCTATTTGTGTTATCGTGCGCTTTAATTAAAAATCCAATGCCTGACGTATAAGCGCAATGTCACTCTTATTGAATGTAGTCTCATTGCCGTCTTCATCGGTTATTGTCACTGTATCCTTATCATAGGCTTTAAGCAGACCATAAAATTCCTTTGATTTGTTGATAGCCCTGTATGTGCGAATCTCTATCTCCTTATTCATATTGCGCACATAGTCCTTTTCCTTCTTGAGAGGTCTTCCAAGCCCCGGCGAGCTGACCTCGAAGGTGTACGAATCAGGAATATAGTCCTCTCTGTCGAGAATCTCATTCATCTGCCTTGCAACCACTTCACAGTCATCAACAGTTATGCCACCCTCCTTATCGATATATGCTCTCAGGTAGTTCATGCCGCCTTCCTTAACATACTCGACATCAACAAGCTCAAAATTCATGCTGTCAAGAATTGGTTGTATAAAATTCTCCGTCTTTGCCTCATATACACTTGCCTTTGACATTTTATCACCTCTCTTTTTTATATTTGTAACTATTCAGAATTGTTCCAAGTGGTTCTGAATAGCTACCTGATGTTTATAAACGTGAATTGAGAGAGGACTTTTGCCCTCTCTCAATCTAGTCAACGTTGTTATCATAGGTATAATAGCACTATCAGAAAAAAAAATCAAGTTTTTTTAAAAAAGTACTTGCTTTTTTTGAAACTCCATGATAGTATAATACATGGTTCGTTGGTCAAGCGGTTAAGACGCCGCCCTCTCACGGCGGAAACACGGGTTCGATTCCCGTACGGACTGCTCACTGATATTTATTTAATTAAATACAGCCCAACCCGAAAGCATCGCATTTATGCGATGTTTTTTTATTGTTGTTGACACCGGACGCTATGATAAATATTTCTGCCTTAAAGTAAAATTGCCTTGGAGCGTATTCTGTTTACTACAGAATGCTCCAAGGCATAAATAATTTAAGTATAAGCCTGAATTAAAAATTAATCATAATTAATCATCGTATCCGTTAGGATTGTTCTTCTGCCATCTCCATGAGTCGGCACACATCTCCTTAATACCATACTGTGCTTCCCAGCCGAGCTCTCTCTTGGCCTTTGATGGGTCACAGTAGCATGTAGCAATATCGCCAGGTCTTCTAGGCTTTATTGTATAAGGAATCTTAACACCTGTTGCAGCCTCGAAATTCTTTACGATATCAAGCACGCTGTAGCCGTGTCCTGTTCCAAGATTGTAGATGCAAAGACCTGCATTCTCCTCAATTTTCTTTAAAGCCTTGACATGTCCAACCGCAAGGTCAACTACATGGATATAATCTCTCACACCTGTTCCGTCAGGAGTATCATAGTCATCTCCGAATACTCCAAGCTCTTTGAGCTTGCCTACTGCCACCTGTGTGATGTAAGGCATGAGGTTGTTTGGAATACCGTTTGGATTCTCACCCATCGTACCACTCTTATGAGCTCCGATTGGATTGAAGTAACGAAGCAGGATGACGTTCCACTCATTATCTGCCTTATAGATGTCCATAAGTATCTGCTCAAGCATAGACTTTGTCCAGCCATATGGGTTTGTACACTGTCCCTTTGGACACTCCTCTGTGATAGGAATCTGTGCAGGATCTCCGTATACTGTAGCTGATGAAGAGAAAATGATGCTCTTGCAGCCATTCTGTCTCATCACATCAACAAGTGTAAGTGTTCCTGCAATATTATTGTTATAGTACTCCCAAGGCTTTGCCACAGACTCTCCTACTGCTTTGAGTCCTGCAAAGTGAATACAGCTATCTATCTTTTCTTCCTTAAAAATCTTATTTAAGATGTCTCTGTCAAGGATATCTCCCTTATAGAACTTTACTTCTTTGCCTGTAAGAGCCTTAACTCTGTCAAGTGACTTCTCAGATGAATTTGAAAGATTGTCAAGTACTACAACATCGTAGCCTGCATCAAGAAGCTCCACACATGTATGGCTTCCGATATATCCGGCTCCACCAGTAACTAAAATTGCCATAATAAATATCTCCTTTTCATTTTTGTTAAATTTATTGTAGCGCATTTGCTCATTTTTGTATAGAATAAAATGTAGAAGAAATATGTAAAAATGTTGTAAAGGTAGGCAATATGAACAATAAATACAAAAATTCCTATATCGTAAAAGAAAAAGAGCTTGTATCTCTGTCCGTATATAACGTAGGCTTCCAGAGCTGTGATAGCCTGTATCAGTGGGGCCCCGGTATCAGAGACCATTATCTGATTCACTATATCATAAGCGGTAAAGGCCGCTACACTGTAAATGGCAGTGTTCACACATTAACTCCCGGCGATGCGTTTCTCGTATATCCAAATACCGAAGTGATTTACCAGGCTGATGCAGAAGATCCTTGGGAATATACCTGGGTAGGCTTTACCGGCAGCGATGCTGCAACCATTTTAAGAGCCACTGATTTCACAAAAGCGCATCCATACATACACAGTGTATCAAACGGAAACGAAATCAAAAGACAGCTCATGCATATATACGACGCCAGAGGCACAGAATTTGAAAATGCACTCGAAATGACCGGGCGACTCTACACCACCCTCGCTCTTTTTGTCAGCGCCGCCACATCAAAGCCACCGCAAAACAGTGCAAACTCCTATGTACAAAAGGGCATCGAATACATCTCCGCCAACTATTCATACCCTATCACCGTTGAGGATATTGCATCATATATAGGATTAAGCCGAAGTCACCTGTTCCGTTCCTTCCAGAGCATCCTCGGTGTATCGCCAAAGGAATATCTGACCGATTTCAGAATCAAACAGGCATGCTATCTGCTTAAACACTCCTCATTGTCCATCACAGCAATTGCAGGCTCTATAGGGTTTGATAACAGCCTTTATTTTTCAAAGACCTTTCATAAAATAAAAGGCCTTTCGCCTAAGGAATATCGCAGTAAATACAAAAAAGCTCAAGAATAAAAAAAGCTGCCGGACTTCATGTGAAGCCCGGCAGCTTTTTTCATATATCTCTTTATGCTAAACTAAGCAAGCTTAGATTTAGCAACCTCTACTAATTTAGCAAATCCTGCTGCATCTGTAACAGCCATATCAGCTAATACCTTACGGTTAAGGTCAACGTTTGCTAACTTTAAGCCGTGCATGAACTGGCTGTATGAAAGTCCGTTGATACGAGCTGCTGCGTTGATACGAGCAATCCATAACTGACGGAACTGTCTCTTTCTCTCTTTACGTCCAGAATAAGAACTTGTTAAGGCTCTCATTACGGACTGCTTAGCTACACGATACTGCTTGGAACGAGCTCCTCTGTATCCCTTTGCTAACTTTAAAGTTCTGTTATGTCTTTTCTTAGCGCCTAATCCGCCTTTAACTCTTGCCATTTCCTATATCCTCCTTAACAAATCTTAGATGTATGGTAAAATCTTCTTCATGTTCTTGATGTTTGTCTGATCCATCATTGCTGCTTTTCTGAGATTTCTCTTATTCTTTGTTGTTTTCTTTGTTAAGATATGTCTTCTGTAAGCCTTGTTTCTCTTTAACTTTCCGGTTCCGGTTGCTTTGAAACGCTTTGCTGCTGCTCTGTTTGTCTTAATTTTTGGCATTGTGTATTCCTCCTTAATAAATGTTATCTCTTCTCTGCCAACACCATACCGATGCTTCTTCCCTCGATCTTCGGTGCTTTTTCCACTACTGCGATATCGGAAAGCTGCTCAGCAAGATCATCTAAGATGTGCTTACTGCTGTTCATATGTGCCATCTCGCGACCACGGAAACGAAGTGTGATCTTGACTTTATTGCCTTTTGCGAGGAACTTCTTTGCAGCGTTCATCTTGGTGTTCAAATCATTGGTGTCAATGTTTGGTGACAGGCGGATTTCTTTTAATTCCACTGTCTTCTGCTTCTTCTTTGCATCCTTTTCCTTACGTGCAAGATCATAACGATACTTACCGTAATCAATTACCTTGCATACAGGCGGCTTTGCATTCGGAGCAATCTTGACAAGGTCAAGACCGGCTTCATCTGCAATTTTCTGTGCCTCTCTGGATGAGACAACACCAATCTGCTCGCCATCCGGTCCGATCAGACGAACCTCTCTGTCTCTGATCTGTTCGTTAATCATTAATTCGCTAATGGTTTTGTACCTCCAATAAAAAATAGTGGATAGGCAGACTATC